>OJPL01000289.1_pt1 | contig 20078 bp, 19 predicted proteins | sample 1598501 | NCBI WGS metagenome assembly OJPL01 (sample SAMN03922486, study PRJEB24848) | human gut metagenome | isolation source: stool sample | host: Homo sapiens | place: Germany | collected 2011-05 | reverse complement strand
GCAGCTACACCGAGGGCGTGTCCTTCGCACTGCTGTTCATGAACCTGTGGGTCCCGTACATCAATGACCTGACCCGTCAGACCCCGTATGGCTACGTCAAGCCTGCGAAGAAAGCGAAGGAGGGTGCTGACAAATGAGTAAGACCTCGAATTCCAACTGGGAGACTACCGTCAAGCCCATCGTCGTGCTGAGCGTGATCTCTCTGGTCGTCAGCCTGCTGCTGGCTCTGGTGAACTCCATGACCGCCCCGGTCATTGCCGAGAACACCAAGCGCACCACGCTGGCTGCTTACGTCGGCGTGCTGCCTTCTGTCTCGGACGCTACTGAGCTGGAGGAAGTGACCGACTACACCACCGCCAATGTCACCGGCGTGGTCAAGGCTCCGGACGGCAGCCTGGCCATCAAGGCCGAGGAGTCCGGCTTTGACGGCGGCATCGTCACTGTCATCGTCGGCATGGATGCCAACGGCACCGAGACCGGCATCTGGGTGGACGCTTCTACCCAGACCAAGGGCATCGGCAGCGGCGTTGCCGATGAAGATTTCCTGAAGCAGTTTGACGGCCTGGATTGCACCCAGAACGTTGTGATGGGTGAGAACGGCGTGGACGGCAAGACCGGCGCAACCTTCTCCTCCAAGGCTCTGTTTGCCGCCATCAACGACTGCGTCAACTGCTACAACGAGCTGGCATAAAGGAGGTTGGTAAGAAATGGCATCTGAAAACAAGTCCAAGGTAAGCATCCTTACCAACGGCATCATCAAAGAGAACCCCGTTCTGCGTCTGGTTCTGGGTACCTGCTCCACGCTGGCTGTCACCACCGCCGTGTCCAGTGCTCTGGGCATGGGCGCTGCGTTCACCTTCGTGCTGGTGTGCGCCAACATCATGATCTCCCTGCTGCGCAAGGTGATCCCCGGCAAGGTGCATCTGCCCTGCTACATCGTCATTATCGCAAGCTTCGTGACCATCGTTCAGATGTTCATGCAGGCTTACATGGAAAGCCTGTACAACGCTCTGGGCGTGTTCCTGCCCCTGATCGTTGTCAACTGTATCATTCTGGGCCGTGCCGAGATGTTCGCCTGCAAGAACAGCATCGTGGACTCCGCACTGGACGGCGTGGGCATGGGCGTTGGCTACACCCTCACCGCTACCCTGATGGCCTCCATCCGTGAGATCCTGGGCAGCGGCACCTGGCTGGGCTTCCAGGTGATCCCGGAAAGCGTTGCCAAGGTCTCCATCATGACGCAGGCTCCCGGCGCATTCTTCTGCTTTGGCCTGTTGATGGCCGGCTGTGTGTGGCTGGAAGGCAAGCTGGACGCCCGCATCGAGCGCAAGAGCTGCTGTGACATTGACAACCTGAAGAAGGAGGCGGAATAAGATGCTCGTCAAACTCGCTGCTATCTTCTTCAGCATGATCCTTGTCAACAACTACGTGCTGGTGAAGTTCTATGGTATCTGCCCGTTCCTGGGCGTTTCCAAAAAGCTGGACTCCTCCGTTGGTATGTCCGGCGCTGTTATCTTCGTCATGTTCATGGCTACGGCCGTGACCTTCCCCATCCAGATCTTCGTTCTGGATCCGGCTAAGCTGGGCTATCTGCAGACCATCGTGTTCATTCTGGTCATCGCCGTGCTGGTGCAGTTCATCGAGATCTTCCTCAAGAAGTATGTCGTTGCCCTGTACAACTCGCTGGGCGTTTACCTGCCCCTGATCACCACCAACTGCTGCGTGCTGGCCGTGACCATCCTGGTCGTGGATGACTACGGTGCAGATGTGGCAGCTCTGGGCTTTGGCGCTGCCTACATTGAGGCTCTGGTCTGCTCCATCGGCGCAGGCGTCGGCTTCATGCTGGCCATGGTCATGTTCAGCGGTGTGCGCAAGCGCGTGGAAGCCTGCGATCCCCCGGAACCCTTCAAGGGCCTGCCCATCACCCTGATCGCAGCAGCAATCACCAGCCTGTCCTTCATGGGCTTCGGCGGCATCGTCGAAAACCTGTTCAATGTCACGCTGTAAGGGAGGAACAGGAAAATGAGTATTGTATCTGCTGTTGTTCTGTGTACCCTCGTGGGCGCAGTCGGTGCCATCATCCTGGTGGCAGCGTCCAAGTTTATGGCGGTCGAGGAAGACCCCCGCATTGAGGAAGTTGCCGGCTGCCTGGCCGGTGCAAACTGCGGCGGCTGCGGCTACGCAGGCTGCGCCGACTACGCAAAGGCCGTTGTCATGGACGGCGTCCCCTGCGACAAGTGCGCACCCGGCGGCCCCAAGGCTGCTGCCGCCATCGCCAAGATCATGGGCGGCGAGGCAAGCGCTGTGGAAAAGAAGGCTGTGGTCCAGTGCCAGGGCAATACCGAGCACTGCAAGCCCAGCTATGACTACAAGGGCATCCAGACCTGTGCCGCTGCTGCGGCCCTGTACGGCGGCCCCAAGACCTGCTCCTTCGCCTGCATCGGCCTGGGCGACTGCACCAAGGTGTGCAAGTTCGACGCCATCCACATCGTGGACGGTGTGGCCAAGGTGGATAAGGACAAGTGCACCGGCTGTGGTGCCTGCGCCAACATCTGCCCCAAGAAGGTCATCATGATCGACGCTGCCGGCCCGCGCAAGCCCGTTGTCATGTGCTCCAACAAGGACAAGGGCGCGGTGGCCAACAAGGTCTGCACCACCTCCTGCATTGCCTGCGGCATGTGCGAGCGCACCTGTAAGTTCGACGCCATCCATGTGGTGGATGGTGTGGCCCGTGTGGACTATGACAAGTGCAAGGGCTGCGGCATGTGCGCCCAGAAGTGTCCGAAGAAGATCATTCTCTTCCCGCTGAAGGACGATCCGTATCCCCCGAAGCCCGTGGTGAAGCCTGCTGCCCCGGCAGCGGCCAAGCCCGCCGCTCCTGCCGCTCCCGCTGAAAAGCCCGAGACCAAGGCAGAGTAAAAATCGCATCAAGCAAACCCTGAAAGAAGGGATGGACAAGCGTCCATCCCTTCTTTTTGCGCTTTTGGGGTAAAATCCGGTTGCACTGGGGCAGAATTGTGGTTTAAGGGAGAAAAAGACCCTTGCGGGAGAAATCGAGGAACATCATGGAACAACAGAGCACAGGTCTGCGCAATGCGGGCTTTGCGACCTTCTTTTTCAGCGGCATCTGCTCCATCAGTACTTTTCGATTCCTCTGGCCTTTGCGCTGAACTCGCACCCGCAGTAATCCTGCCGGTACAGGCCATATTCCTCCGAAAGCTGCAGACTGCGCAGATAGCCGTTGTGCTTTTTGAAGTCCGAGGGCAGATGTTTCACGCCGAACTCCGCTTCCAGCTCCTGCCCGATGGCGTTGATGCGTTTGGCGTCCTTGTGGGGGCTGATGGACAGGGTAGTGGTGAACCAGTCGAAGCCGTGCTCGGCGGCGTACTGTGCCGCCCGGCGCATCCGCAGCCGGTAGCAGACCGTGCAGCGGCCGCCGCGCTCCGGCTCGGCTTCCAGCCCCTGCACGGCGGTGTAGAACTCCTGCGGGTCGTAGGTGTCCTCCACCACGGTCACCCCCAGCGGGTGGGCGGCGGCCACAAACTTTTTCAGCTCCTCGCCCCGGCGGTAGTATTCCTCCGCCGGCCAGGTGTTGGGGTTGTAGTACAGCACCGTGATCTCAAAATATTGGCACAGCTGCTCCAGCACCGCGCTGGAGCAGGGGCCGCAGCAGGCGTGCAGCAGCAGCCGGGGCCGGGCGTCGCCCAGAGTTTTCAACACGGCGTCCATCTGCTGTGCAAAATTCAATTGAGTTGCCATTGCTATCATCCTCTGTTATAATGTTTCTGCTGACATTATAGCATATTTTGCGCTGAAATACAGGAGGTTCCCCATGACTCAGGAAAAAATCGCCCGCATCAACGAGCTGGCGCACAAGAGCAAGACCACCGGCCTGACCGATGCCGAAAAGGCCGAGCAGCAGACCCTGCGGCAGGAGTATCTGGCCGATGTCAAGGCCAGCCTGCGCGCCCAGCTGGACCGCACGTCCATCCAGGAGCCGGACGGCACCATCCACAAGGTGACCCGCCGCACGGACGTAAAAAAGCCCCGCAGCTGAGCGGACCGCTTCCGGACCCGAATTTTGGAGGAAAATGCAGCCGAAAGGTGCGTTTTCCTCTTTTTTTGCGCGGCAGACTGTGTTATACTATACTAGTATTGGTGCGTGCTGAATGCGCGCGCCGTCGTATTTTCCCAAGGTGGCGTATCCCGGGCAAGGTGCACGGAAAAGGCTGTCTTTTGAAAAAATGATAAAGAGGTCATTTATTATGCTTACTGCAATTACGGGTATCAACTGGGGCGATGAGGGCAAGGGCCGCATGGTCGACCTGATCAGCCAGGAGTACGATATTGTTGCACGCTATCAGGGCGGCAACAATGCTGGTCATACCGTCAAGAACGAGCGGGGCAAGTTCGTGCTGAACCTGCTGCCCTCCGGTATCCTCCGTCCCAATGTTGTCTGCGTGATGGGCAACGGTATGGTCATCGACCCCCACCATCTGGACGATGAGATCAACAAGCTGCGCGAGCAGGGTATCTCCATTACCCCTGCCAACCTGAAGATCTCTGACCGCGCCACCATCACCATGCCCTACCATGTCGATCAGGACGGTCTGGAAGAGGCACGTCTGTCCAAGACCGGCGCACAGTTCGGCTCCACCAAGCGCGGCATCGCCTACACTTACGGTGACAAGTACATGAAGAAGACCCTCCGCATGGGCGACCTGCTGCATCTGGACGACTCCGTCAAGAAGCGCCTGGTCACCATGGTGGACTCCAAGAACCTCGTCATGGAGGGCAGCTACAACGCCGCTCCCATCAGCGTGGACGAGATGTGGGCATGGCTGGAGAAGTATGCCGCCATCTTCAAGGATTACATCTGCGATGTGGGCCAGTACCTGGCCGATGCAGACGCCGCCGGCAAGAAGGTGCTGTTTGAGGCACAGCTGGGCGCTCTGCGCGACATCGACTTCGGCATCTACCCCTACACCACTTCTTCCAACGTCATCGGTGCTTATGCTCCCATCGGCGCAGGCATCCCGGGCCACAAGCTGCACAACTCCATCGGTGTCATGAAGGCTTACTCCTCCTGCGTGGGTGACGGCCCCTTTACCGCCGAGCTGGCCATGACTGAGGAAGAGAAACACGCTCTGCGTGAGGCAGGCCACGAGTATGGCGCTGCCACCGGCCGTCCCCGCCGCGTGGGCCCAATCGACCTGGTGGCAAGCCGCTACGGCGTATTCTGCCAGGGCTGCGACGAGGTCGCCCTGACCCTGCTGGACGTGCTGGACTACATGGACAAGATCCCCATGGTCACTGCCTACAAGCTGAGCGACGGCACCACTACCACCCGCTTCCCCATGGGCGAGGCACTGGACACTGCACAGCCCGTGGTGGAGTACCTGCCCGGCTGGCACTGCGACATCACCGCAGCCCGCAAGTGGGAGGACCTGCCCAAGGAGGCGCAGGCTTACGTCGAGTACCTGGAAAAGGCCGTGGGCTGCAAGATCACCTACATCTCCGTGGGTGCCGAGCGTGAGGCTTACGTCCACCACGTCTGATCCCGGACACCCTGCGCGAATCCAACACAGAAAAGGAAGCGTCACAGATGTTTGATATCATTACCGACAGCGCCTGCGACCTGACGCCGGACACTGCAAAGCAGCTGGGCGTGGAGGTCGTGCCCTTCTACGTTTCGCTGGATGGCGAACACTACCGCAAAGAGGGCAAGGAGATCACCGTGCGGGACTTCTACCAGTTCATGGTGGACAACCCGGCGGCATACCCCAAGACCAGCCTTGCCTCCATCGAGGACTTTGAAACGGCCTTCCGGGCCCATGCCGCGGCAGGCCGGGATGTGCTGTGTCTGGTGTTCACCGGCAAGATGAGCGGCTGCGTGGGCAGCGCCCGCAATGCCCGGGAACTGGTGCTGGAGGACTACCCCGATGCCCGCATTGAGGTCATCGACACCTGCGCCGCCACCGTCACGGAATCCACCATGGTGGAAAACGCTGTGGCCATGCGGGACGCCGGCTGCTCGCTGGAGGAGACGGTGACCTGGCTGGAGGCAGAAAAGATCACCAACCAGATCTTCTTCACAGTGGGCAATCTGGACTACCTGATCAAGGGCGGACGCATCGGCAAGGTGACCGGACGGGCCGCCAACATGCTGGGCATCAAGCCCATGATCCTGTTCAAGGAGGGCGAGATCTTTTCCGGCGGCGTGGCCCGCGGCCGGCAGAAGAGCTTTGAAAAGGCGCTGGAGCAGCTGATGAACTATCTGGCTGCCCACGGCGGCACGCCTGACGACTACCGCATCACGGTGGGCTATGGCTATGACGCCGACGAGGGCAAGCGCCTGTGGATGCAGACCCGTGCCGCCCTGCGTGCCAAGTACCCCGGTGCACAGTGTGAGGTGGGCCTGCTGCAGATCGGCTGCACCATTGCGGTGCACACCGGCCCCTATGCGCTGGGCATGGGTGTGATGCGCCGCTGGAAAAAGCAGGGCTGACAACGGCCCTGCCGCTTCCGGAACCCCATAAGAAGGAGAGATACCATGCAGATTTTCAACACCCTGACCCGTCAGAAGGAAGAATTTGTGCCGCAGGTGCCGGGCGAGTACCGCATCTACGTCTGCGGCCCGACGGTTTACAACTACATCCACATCGGCAACGCCCGCCCGCTGATCGTGTTCGATACCCTGCGCCGTTATCTGGAGTACCGTGGCAACAAGGTGATCTACGTTTCCAACATCACCGACATTGACGACAAGCTCATCAAGAAAGGGCAGGAAGAGGGCACCTCCATGAAGGAGGTCGCCCAGCGCTTCGAGGCCGAGTACCTCAAGGACGCCGAGGGCCTGAACTGCAAGAAGCCCACGGTCCAGCCCCGCGCCACCGAGCACATCCAGCAGATCCTGGACATCGTGAAGGACCTGATCGACTCCGGCCATGCCTACGTTGCCAAAAACGGCGACGTGTACTTCCGCGTGAAGAGCGATCCCAGCTACGGCAAACTGAGCCACCTGAAGCTGGACGATCTGGAGAGCGGCAACCGGGAGCTGCGCAGCCAGATGGACGACGATCTGAAAGAGGACCCCGCCGACTTTGCCGTGTGGAAGGCTGCCAAGCCCGGCGAACCTGCCTGGGAGAGCCCCTACGGCATGGGCCGCCCCGGCTGGCACATTGAGTGCAGCGCCATGAGCCGCACCCATCTGGGCAAGACCATCGACCTGCACTGCGGCGGTCAGGATCTGATCTTCCCTCACCACGAGAACGAGATCGCCCAGAGCGAGTGCGCCAACGGCTGCGAGTTCGCCCGCTACTGGATGCACAACGGCTTCATCAACGTGGACAATCAGAAGATGTCCAAGAGCCTGCACAACTTCTTCACCGTGCGGGACGTGGCGGACGTCTACGGCTACGAACCCATCCGCTATTTCATGCTGACCGCAGGCTACCGGATGCCCCTGAACTACACCGTGGACCTCATTGAAAGCTGCAAGAACAGCCTGGAGCGCCTGTACACCTGCCGCGAGAATCTGGATTTTGCCCTGACCAAGGACACCTTTGGCACCGACGAGACCCTGAAGGAAAAGGCTGCCGAGGCCCGCACCAAGTTCTGCACCGCCATGGACGATGACCTGAACACCCCGGATGCACTGGCTGCCGTGTTCGATCTGGTCAAGGAGATCAATACGCTGTCGGCTGTTTCCTCCAAGGACGCCCTGCAGACCGCTGCCGCCGCCTTTGACGAGATCACCGGCGTGCTGGGCCTGCTGTACAACCGTAAGAAGGACGAGGTGCCCGCCGAGGTGACCGCGCTGGTGGAAAAGCGCGCCGCCGCCAAGAAGGCCAAGGACTGGGCCACCGCCGACGCCATCCGCGCCGAGCTGACCGCCATGGGCTGGGCCGTCAAGGACACCGCCCAGGGCCCGCAGCTGAGCAAGCTGTAAGGCTTATCTTATAAACAAAAAGGGAGCGTTTCCGTGCAGGAAACGCTCCCTTTTTTGCAGGCTGAAAATGGATCACGGACGCCGGGTCACAGGAACCAGCGCTCCGAGAGGATCCACCAGATTCCCGGCAGGTTGATGGGAAACAGGTTGTAGAACAGATCGCGCAGGGCAGTGAACATGGGGCAGGCCTCCTTTCCAAAGATGATCAGGCAAAAAATGCCTTCAGCAGAAGCAGCAGCACTTTGAAGAAATTCCCGGTGCCGAGCAGCTTATACAGCGAGACAAGAGTAGACAGCATGCGTTGTTTGCTCCTTTCCATGGGGTGGGGGCAGAAGAGTGCCTCCGCCCGCCTCATAGAAGATACGAACCGGCGGTGCCAAAAATTGCAAACAGGATGCTGGAATTTTTTCCCACAACGCAAAAAAGCGGCGGCACCCGCTGTGGATGCCGCCGCTTGCAGTGTGAGTTCTGGAAAAATGGCTCAGCGCTTCACGTTGAAGGCTGCCATGCCGGGGTACACGGCGCTGTCGCCCAGCTGCTCCTCGATGCGCAGCAGCTGGTTGTACTTGGCCACGCGCTCGGTGCGGCTGGGGGCACCGGTCTTGATCTGGCAGGTGTTCAGGGCAACGGCCAGGTCGGCAATGGTGGTGTCCTCGGTCTCGCCGGAGCGGTGAGAGCTGATGGCGGTGTAACCGGCCTTGTGGGCCATCTTGATGGCCTCCAGCGTCTCGGACACGGAGCCGATCTGGTTCAGCTTGATCAGGATGGCGTTGCCGGCACCCAGCTGGATGCCCTTGGCCAGACGCTCGGTGTTGGTGACGAACAGGTCGTCGCCCACCAGCTGGACCTTGCCGCCCAGCTCGCGGGTCATCTCCTGCCAGCCTTCCCAGTCCTCTTCGTCCAGACCGTCCTCGATGGAGATGATGGGGTACTTCTCCACCAGCTTCTTCCAGTGTGCGATGAGCTCACTGGAGGTGAACTCGGTGCCGGCCTTGGGCAGCTTGTAGAAGCCCTTGCCCTTGGGGCTCTTCCACTCGGAGGAAGCAGCGTCCATGGCCAGCATGAAGTCCTTGCCGGGCACATAGCCGGCCTTCTCAATGGCGGCCAGAATGGTCTCGATGGTCTCCTCATCGCTGGACAGGTTGGGGGCAAAGCCGCCCTCATCGCCCACAGAGGTGGCCAGACCCTTAGCCTTCAGGATGGAAGCCAGGGCATGGAACACCTCGGCACACCAGCGCAGGGCCTCCTTGAAGGAGGGGGCGCCCACCGGCATGATCATGAACTCCTGGGTGTCCACGGTGTTGGTGGCGTGGGCACCGCCGTTTAGAATGTTCATCATGGGCACGGGCAGGCGGTTGCCGTTCACGCCGCCCAGGAAGCGGTACAGGGGCATGTCCAGCGAAGCGGCAGCGGCGCGGCAGGCGGCAATGGACACGGCCAGAATGGCGTTTGCGCCCAGGTTGGACTTGTCCTTGGTGCCGTCGGCCTTGATCATAGCGGCGTCGATGGCGTAGATGTCGGAAGCATCCATGCCCACCACAGCGTCGGCGATCACGGTGTTGATGTTCTCCACGGCCTTGGTCACGCCCTTGCCCAGGTAGCGGCCCTTGTCGCCGTCGCGCAGCTCCAGCGCCTCAAACTCGCCGGTGGATGCGCCGGAAGGAGCGCAGCCGCGGGCCACAGTGCCGTCGGCCAGCGTGATCTCGGCTTCTACGGTGGGGTTGCCGCGGGAGTCCAGGATCTCGCGGCCTACAACGGATTCAATTTCCAGATAGTTCATATCGAAAACCTCCTGATAGCTGATTCGGCCCGGCGTCGGTGCGGCAGCCGGACGATCTGTATAGATAGTTACATCTAACTAACCAAGAACATCCTACCACGGTTTCCCAAAAGGTGCAAGAGCTGGGCGGAATGTTTGCGGGCATAAACTTTGCACAGGGGCAGGCGGCATGGTTTCAGCGTGCCCGGCGGGGCCGTTGAATATTCCGTATGACAGTCATGTAATTTTGGTATGGCAGATATACTAAAAATAATCTTTACATTTTGGCAGGGCCGTTCTATACTGGAACGCGGTCAAGATTTTTTAATGGTATACTGGTTATCTGATAGAGGAGGATCACACTATGAATAAGGATCTGACGGTCGGCAAGCCGTCACAGGTGCTGTGGCAGTTCTGCCTGCCCATGTTCGGCAGCATTATCTTCCAGCAGCTGTACAACATTGCCGACAGCCTGGTGGCAGGCAAGTTCATTGGCGAAAACGCACTGGCTGCCGTGGGCAACAGCTACGAGATCACCCTGATCTTCATTGCCTTTGCATTCGGCTGCAACATCGGCAGCTCGGTCATCGTGTCGCGCTACTTTGGTGCCAAGGAATACGATGACATGAAAACCTCGGTGTACACGGCCCTCATCGGCTCGGCAGTGCTGTGTGCAGTGCTGATGGTGTTCGGTCTGCTGGGCTGCCGCAGCCTGCTGGAGCTCATCAACACCCCGGAGGAGATCCTGGCGGACTCGGCCCTGTATCTGGACATCTACGTTCTGGGCCTGCCTTTCATGTTCTTCTACAACATTGCCACCGGCATCTTCTCGGCGCTGGGTGACAGCAAGACGCCGTTCTACTTCCTGGCCGTCTCGTCTCTGTCCAACATCGGCGTGGACATCCTGTTCGTGGCCGGGTTCCACATGGGTGTGGCCGGTGTGGCCTGGGCGACCTTCCTGTGCCAGGGTGTGAGCTGCATCCTGGCCATGGTGGTGGTGTTCCGCCGCATGAAGGCCATCCCCGCACAGCGCAAGACGGTGTGGTTCTCCTGGGGTATGCTGGGCAAGATCGCCGTGGTGGCCATCCCCAGCATCCTGCAGCAGAGCTTCATCTCGGTGGGCAACATCATTCTGCAGAGCGTCATCAACACCTTCGGTGCCAGCGTCATTGCAGGCTACTCTGCCGCCGTCAAGCTGAACAACATGGTCATCACCTCCTTCACCACCCTGGGCAACGGCATTTCCAACTACACCGCCCAGAACATGGGTGCCGGCAAGATGGACCGCGTCAAGGCGGGCTTTGGTGCGGGCCGCAATCTGGTGTGGCTCATTTGTGTGCCCATCGTCATCCTGTACTTCTTCTTCGGCCGCACGCTGCTGCTGCTGTTCATGAATGACCCGCAGGGCCCGGCCATCGACACCGGTATGCTGTTCCTGCACATCCTTTCGCCCTTCTATTTTGTGGTGTCCCTGAAGCTGGTCACCGACGGCATCCTGCGCGGCTGCGGCCTGATGGGCCGCTTCATGGTGGCCACCTTCTCGGACCTGATCCTGCGTGTGGGCATGGCCATCGTCCTCAGTGCTACAGCTCTGGGCAGCACCGGCATCTGGCTGTCCTGGCCCATTGGCTGGTGCATCGGCACGGTCCTGTCCCTGGTGTTCTACGTCACGGCCATCCGCAAGGCCCTGGCAGAGCCGGTGGCTCAGGCAGAGGCCCAGGGCCTGGAGGAAGAGCCGGTGGCTCAGGCAGAGTTTGCAGCCCAGGCTGAAATGGAGACCCTGTAACCTTTTTGGAACTTGTGAATTGTATTCACCTCAAAAACAAAGAAAATGAACGATTTGAAATAGTGCACAAAAACGCATTATAAAAATTGGCCAGATTGTCAATAAAGACGAGAAAATGCCCCCAAAAGTATGGACGGTTTGTGAATTGCGGACCCGGGGCTGGATGGCTATAATAATAGTACAGAACAGAGGCAAGGTCGCTTTTAGAGGGGAAGGGCCTTGCTTCCGTTTTTATCCTGAATGCTATTCCAATAGATCAAATACTCCGAAGGAGGAGATCGTTATGAAAAAGCTCATTTCTCGTCGTCAGTTCCTGGCTGCTGCCGGTGTTCTGGCTGCTGCTGGTGCCCTGACTGCCTGCGGCGGTTCTTCTGCCAGCACTGCAGGTTCTGCAGCCGGTTCCGCTGCCGGTTCTGCCGCTTCCGGCAGCACCATCAAGGTGGGCGTGATGGGCCCCCTGACCGGTGATGCCTCTGTTTACGGCAAGGCCGTGGTCAACGGTGCAACCCTGTACCTGAAGCAGGTCAACGAAAAGGGCGGTGTCAACGGCAAGCAGCTGGAAGCCGTTACCATGGACGAGCAGGGCGATGAGACCCAGGCCGTTACCTGCTTTACCAAGATGGTGGACCAGGGCATCACCGCTCTGGTAGGCGATGTGACCACCGCCCCCACCCTGGCTGTGGCCGCTGAGAGTGCCGAGTACAATGTGCCTATGGTCACCGCTTCCGCTACCGCTGAGGCTGTTACCTACGATGCCGAGACCGACACCGTCAACGAGAACGTGTTCCGTGCCTGCTTCACCGACCCCTTCCAGGGCGTGAAGATGGCCGACTATGCCTACGAGAAGCTGGGCTACACCAAGGCCGCCGTCATCTTCCTGAAGGGCAAGGATTACAACGAGGGTCTGGCCGAGAACTTTGCCAAGGAGTTTGAGGCAAAGGGCGGCACCATCGTGGACCAGGAGAGCTACTCCGAGGGCGACGTGGACTTTAAGACCCAGCTCACCAGCATCCTGGGCAAGGGCCCCGAGATGGTGTTCTGCCCCAACTACTATCAGGACGTGGGCCAGATCCTGGCCCAGGCTGAGAGCGTCGGCCTGACCGTTCCATTCCTGGGCGGCGACGGCTGGGACGGCCTGGAGGGCTACGCCACCGCTGACCAGCTGAAGGACTCCTACTTCTGCGCCTGCTACGCCAAGGGCTCCAGCACCGAGTTTGAGGACGCCTACAAGGCCGAGTACGGCGAGGCTTACCCCAACGGCTTTGCTCCCCTGGGTTACGATGCTGCCATGACCGTGGTGTACGGCATCCAGGCAGCGGAGGATGCTGGCCTGGAGGCAGGTACCGACGAGTACAAGCAGGCCGTCATCGACGCCATTGCCGGCGGCACCATCCAGGGCATCACCGGTACCTTTACCTTCGACGAGCACCACAACCCCGTCAAGAGCACTGCCATCCTGACCTATGTGGACGGCAAGCCCGAACTGAAGGAAATGTTCTGAGCCCTGCCGGCACAGAGCAGTGCCCCATGATTTTTGTGGAGAACGCCGGAACAGCTTTCTGGTCAGGCGTTCTCCGTTTTTTATAGGATCGCAAAAAAGTGTAACCACCGCAAGGAAAGGAAGGATCCATCCATGACAGTGTTCTTCAGCCAGCTGATCAACGGCTTGTCCCTTGGCAGCATCTATGCACTGATCGCTCTGGGCTACAGCATGGTGTACGGCATCATCCTGCTGCTGAACTTTGCCCACGGCGACGTCATCATGGTAGGCGCATATATGTCCTGGTTCGTCATGAACCAGCTGGGCCTGGGCCCGGTCACCGCTGTGTGCGCCACCATCATCACCTGTACGCTGCTGGGCGTAGTGATCGAAAAGATCGCCTACACCCCTCTGCGGAACGCCCCCCGGATCTCGCTGCTGATCACCGCCATTGGCGTCTCCTTCTTTTTGGAGTACACCGCAGAGCTGATCATGGGCTCCGGTGCCAAGGTGATCCCGGCCTACTACACCAACCAGACCTTCCGGCTGGGCAAGGTGCCTCTGGGCCTTACCTCCATCATCACCCTGGCGGTGACAGTGCTGTCTATGCTGGTGCTCACTTTCCTGGTGCAAAAGACCAAGCTGGGCAAGGCCATGCGGGCGGTGTCGGAGGATATGGATGCTGCCCGCCTGATGGGCATCAACGTCAACAGCACCATCTCCTTTACCTTTGCCGTGGGCTCTGCCCTGGCAGGCATCGGCAGTGTGCTGTACTGCTGCTCTTACCCCCAGGCTACTCCCACCATGGGCTCCATGCTGGGCCTGAAGGCCTTTGTGGCTGCCGTGCTGGGCGGCATCGGTTCCATCCCCGGTGCCATGATCGGCGGCATTGCCATTGGCCTGTGCGAGTGCTTTGTTTCCGCCATCGGTCTTTCCGCCTGGAAGGACGCCGTGACGTTTGCCATTCTGATCATCGTGCTGCTGGTCAAGCCCACGGGCTTCCTTGGCCGCAAGGTGCAGGAAAAGGTGTAAGGAGGGCATGAAGATGAATACCAAACGCAAAACGCTCAAAATGCCCGTGCGCTACCTGATGAACGCCGTGCTGGTGGCTCTGCTGTTCGTGGGTCTGTCCTTCCTCACCCAGAACGTGCTGTCCACCTACCAGAACAAGGTGCTGCTCACCGTGGGCATCAACATCATTCTGGCTGTCTCGCTGAACATCGCCACCGGCTATCTGGGCCAGCTGCCGCTGGGCCACGCCGGTTTCATGGCTGTGGGTGCCTACACCTGCGCTTTGTTCACCAAGTACAGCAATCTGCCCTCCGGCGTCGCTTTTGTCGTGGGTCTGGTTCTGGCCTGCATCGTGGCTGCGCTGTTCGGCGTGCTGATCGGCATTCCCGCCCTGCGCCTGACCGGTGACTATCTGGCCATCCTGACGCTGGGCTTTGGCGAGATCATCCGCATCACCCTGAACAACATCGATGATGTGCTGGGCTTCAAGCTGTTCTACGGTGCCAAGGGCCTGAAGAACATTCCCAAATATTCCAACTACTGGAACGTGTTCCTGTGCGTGGTCATCACCTGCTTTGCCATCCACGCCATGATGAAGAGCCGTCATGGCCGCGCCGTGCTGGCCATCCGCGACAACGAGATCGCAGCCGAGAGCTGCGGCATCCAGACTACTTATTATAAGGTCATGGCCTTTGCCTTCTCGGCTGCCTTCGCCGGTCTGGCCGGCGGTCTGTACGCCTGCTATCTGGGCGTTCTGGACCCCTCCACCTTCGGCTTTATGAAGTCCATCGAGATCCTGGTCATGGTGGTTCTGGGCGGCATGGGCTCCATGCTGGGCTCCATCCTGTCCGCTACCGTGCTGACCATCCTGCCGGAGGCCACCCGCAGCTTCGACAGCTACCGCATGGTTATCTACTCGCTGGTGCTGATCCTGATGATGATCTTCCGTCCGGGCGGACTGCTGGGCAGCTACGACTTCTCCATGAGCCGCCTGGTGGAAAAGATCATGAACGGCGAACTGTTCAAGAAGAACAAGGAAAAGGAGGGTGCTGACCATGAGTGAGTTCCAGACCAAGTTAAACAGTGTGCCCTCCGGCGGCTTCCTGACCGACCGCGATAAGGACAAAAAGCCCATTCTGGACGTGCGTGAGCTGGGCATCGACTTCGGCGGCCTGACCGCCGTGGACGGCTTCAACCTGATGATCGGCCGCAACGAGATCACCGGCCTGATCGGCCCCAACGGTGCCGGCAAGACCACCGTGTTCAACCTGCTCACCAACGTTTACCAGCCCACCCGCGGCTCCATCCTGATCGACGGCATGCCTACGGCGGGCAAAAAGACCTATCAGGTCAACCGCATGGGTGTGGCCCGTACCTTCCAGAACATCCGTCTGTTCAAGGAACTGAGCGTCATCGACAACATCAAGGTAGGCCTGCACGAGTCTATGAAGTACAACCTGCCCTCTGCACTGATCCGCCTGCCCAACTACTGGAAGGAAGAGAAAAAGTGCACCGAGCGTGCCTTTGAGCTGCTGGATATCTTCCACATGGCAGATCTGGCCAACGTGCCTGCCGGCAGCCTGCCCTACGGTGCTCAGCGCCGTCTGGAGATCATGCGTGCCCTGGCCACCAGCCCGAAGCTGCTGCTGCTGGACGAGCCTGCCGCCGGTATGAACCCCTCGGAGACTGCGGAGCTCACCGAGACCATCCGCCGCATCCGGGACGAGTTCAACATTGCTGTGCTGCTGATCGAGCACGACATGAGCCTGGTCATGGGCATCTGCGAGGGCATTGCGGTGCTGAACTTCGGCCGCATCATTGCCAAGGGCACCCCGGACGAGATCCGCAACAACCCCCAGGTCATCGAAGCCTACCTGGGCAAGAAGGAGGGCTGAGCGATGGCAGATACCATCCTGAAGGTCGATAACATCAACGTGTATTACGGCAATATCCACGCCGTAAAGGGCGTTTCCTTTACGGTGAACGAGGGCGAGATCGTGACCCTGATCGGTGCCAACGGTGCCGGTAAGTCCACCACCCTGAAAACCGTTTCCGGCCTTTTGAAGCCCCGCAGCGGCGATGTGCTTTACAAGGGCAAAAGCATCAAGGGCGTGCGCGCCCACAAGATCGTGGAAGCCGGTCTGGCACAGGTGCCGGAAGGCCGCCATGTGTTCCTGCACATGACCGTGGAGGAGAACCTGGATATGGGCGCTTACACCCAGCCCGCCTCCACCATTGCCCCCAACAAGGAAAAGGTGTTTGAGCTGTTCCCCCGCCTGAAGGAGCGCCGCAAGCAGCTGGCGGGCACTATGTCCGGCGGCGAACAGCAGATGCTGGCTATGGGCCGCGCCCTGATGAGCAACGCCTCCATGCTGATGCTGGACGAGCCCTCCATGGGCCTTTCGCCCCTGCTGGTGCAGGAGATCTTCGATATCATCCAGAACATCCACAAGGAGGGCATGACCATCCTGCTGGTGGAGCAGAACGCACAGATGGCCCTTTCCGTGGCCGACCGCGCCTATGTTCTGGAGACCGGCCGCGTGGTCATGGAGGGCACCGGTGCCGAGCTGCTGACCAACGAGCGGGTGCGCAGTGCGTACTTGGGCGGCTGAGCCTTTTTCAAGACACGACGCGATGCGGGAGCCGCTGCACAAAACAAGGTGCAGCGGCTCCTGTTTTTTCGGGCATGCACTTTACTTTCGTAAAAGAATGTGCGATAATTTAACCAGTGTTTTTTGGTTTCTGGAACCGCCGCCTGTTGGGAAAGCAGGTGAGCTGACAACACAAAGAGGGGTACTATCTATGAGCAAGATCATCATCCCGGAAAACTACACGCCCGCGCTGAACCTGTACGACACCCAGCGCGCCATCGGCACGGTGAAGCGGCTGTTTGCCGACACCCTGTGTGCCACGCTGAACCTGTACCGCGTGTCTGCGCCGCTGTTCCTGGAGGCCTCCACCGGCCTGAACGACGACCTGAACGGCGTGGAGCGCAAGGTCACCTTTGACATCAAGGACAGCGGCACCGAAGCACAGGTGGTGCAGTCGCTGGCCAAGTGGAAGCGCAAGGCCCTGAAGGACTACGGCTTCCGTGTGGGCAAGGGTCTGTACTGCGACATGAACGCCATCCGCCGTGATGAGGAACTGGACAACCTCCACTCCGTGTATGTGGACCAGTGGGACTGGGAAAAGGTCATCCGGGAGGAGGACCGCAATGAGGCCTACCTGAAGAGCGTGGTGCGCTCCATCGTGTCGGCCGTCTGCGCCACTGAGATGAACCTGCACGCCATGTTCCCGCAGCTGCAGGACCTGCCCTTGCACACCCCCAACGTGATCTTCATCACCACCCAGGAGCTGGAGGACAAGTACCCGGACCTGACCCCGAAGGAGCGCGAGAATGCCTTCGTGAAGGAGAACGGCACCACCTTCCTGATGAAGATCGGTGCCCCGCTGAAGAGCGGCAAGCCCCACGACGGCCGCGCTCCGGACTACGACGACTGGGATCTGAACGGCGACCTGCTGTTCTGGAACGATCCGCTGCAGTGCAGCTATGAGCTGAGCAGCATGGGCATCCGCGTGAGCCCAGAAAGCATGGACAAGCAGCTGACCATGGCCGGCTGTGACGACCGCCGCGCCCTGCCCTTCCACAAGGCCGTGCTGAACGGCGAGCTGCCCTACTCCATCGGCGGCGGCATCGGCCAGAGCCGCCTGTGCATGCTGCTGCTGGGCAGTGTGCACATCGGTGAAGTGCAGGCCAGCGTGTGGGATGAAGCCACCCGCGAAGCCTGTGCCAAGGCCGGTATCCCCCTGCTGTGATCGCCTGTAGATAAAAGCAAAGGGCCTTGCAGGCCCAACAATCACAAGAGCCGCTGCACCCTGTGTGCAGCGGCTCTTGTGGTTATTTAGAAGTCATGCGGCCGTAGTGGCTCTTTTCGTCGTCGTTCTTTTCCGGTTCCGGTTTTTCGGCCGGGGTCAGGCGCACTTCGGTCACGCGGCGCTTGGCCGTGCGGGTGACCACGCCGTCGTAGCCGCCCAGTGTAAAGCGGTCGCCCACCTTGGGCAGGTGGCAGGTCTTTTCCTGCACCAGGCCGTTGACCGTGTTGGAGTCGATGTCCTCGTCCTCCGGCAGGCCCAGCGTCTCGAACAGGTCGTCCACGCTGGCGCTGCCCAGCACGATCCAGCTGCCGTCGGACTGCTTGTGGAAGTCCTCGGTGGCCTCGTCGTGTTCATCCCAGATCTCGCCCACCAGCTCTTCCAGAATATCCTCCAGCGTGATGATGCCCTCGGTACCGCCGTATTCGTCCACCACCACGGCCAGATGATGGTGCTGCTCCCGCAGGGTGCGCAGCAGCTGGGAGATCTGGGTAGAACCGGTGGTGTACAGGGTGGGCTTGACCAGCTCTTCCAGCGAGGTCTCCTTTTTCAGGCGTGCCAGATAGAAGTCCTTTTCGTGCACCACACCGATGATGTTGTCAATGGTGTCGTGGTACACCGGCAGGCGGGAATAGCCCGATTCGGCAAAGGTCTGGGCCACCTCATCCAGCGAGGTGGTGTCCTCCACAGCCACCACGTCCACGCGGGGGGTCAGGATCTCCTCCACCTCCACGTCATCGAATTCGATGGCGCTGCGGATCAGTTCGCTTTCCCGGTCGGTGAGTTCACCGTCGTTTTCGGCTTCACTCACCATGGTCATCAGCTCACCCTCGGTGATGGTGTCCTCCTCCGTACTGTGGACAAAGTGCCCCAGCAGGCGTTTCCACTGGCTGAACAGCCAGGTGAGGGGTGTGAACAGTACCATGAGCAGGTTCAGCATCGGGGACACGGCCGTGGCAACAGTCTCCGGCATCTCCTTGGCCAGGCTCTTGGGCGTTACCTCGCCGAAGATCAGCACCACGATGGTGAGCACGATGGTGGACATCGTGGCACCGCGCTCGGCACCCAGTGCCCGTGTGAACAGGATGGTGCCGATGGAAGCGGCTGCAATGTTCACGATGTTGTTGCCGATGAGAATGGTGGAAAGCAGCTTATCGTACTTTTCCGCCATGGCCAGCACCCGTGCGGCGGAAGCGTCGCCATCCTCGGCGCGGCTCTTCAGCCGGATCTGGTTCAGAGAAGAAAACGCAGTCTCAGATGCGGAAAAAAAGGCGGAACAGGCCACCAGGAATACCAGCGCTATGATAAGCGTCATACTGCCATCGTCCATAAAAAGGAAAATCACACTCAACTTTCTGTTATGATTTTACCCTCTCAGTCATCGCTTTGCGATGCCAGCTCCCCCGAAGGGGGAGCTTTTTTCTGCGTGCCCGTAACCTGCTCCTTCCACACAGAAGGTGCTGTTGCCCGGAATATCGCACAGAGCTCCCCCCCTTCGGGGGAGCTGGCGCGGGAGCAACTGAGAGGGTTTTGCCTATAAACTTTCTTACATACAAAAATGTGCTTTCCATCGTTGCCATTCTACGATGAAAAGCACATCAATGTTATTTCTTATAATACCATATTCTGTACGGTGGTGCAAGCATCCGGCCTGCACCACCGGGTCAAAATCTGGTAAAATCCCTTTAACGGAGCACCAGTGCACTGCCGTCGTAGTCCACGGTCAGGGTGTTGCCCTCGGCATAGCTGCCCTGAATGATGGCCTTGGCAATCAGGGTCTCCACACGGCTCTGGATGAACCGCTTGATGGGGCGTGCACCGTAGACGCTGTCGTAGGCAGAGTCGATGATGAAGTCCTTGGCGGCGGTGGTGACCTCCAGCTTGAGGTGCTTGCCCTCGTCCATGCGCTTGCGCAGATCCTGCAGCTGCAGATCCACGATCTTGCGCATCTCGTCCTTGGTCAGGCTCTTGTAGTAGACGATCTCATCCAGACGGTTCAGAAACTCGGGGCGGAACTTGCTCTTCAGCAGCTGGTCGATCTGGTGTTTTGCTTCCTCGCTCAGCTCGTTGGAGCCGTTGGCGCGGCGCTGCTCCAGATCGTTCAGGATGATGTCGCTGCCCAGATTGGAGGTGAGGATGATGACCGTGTTCTTGAAGTCCACAGTGCGGCCCTGACTGTCGGTGATGCGGCCATCGTCCAGCACCTGCAGCAGGATGT
>OJPL01000278.1_pt1 | contig 20815 bp, 13 predicted proteins | sample 1598501 | NCBI WGS metagenome assembly OJPL01 (sample SAMN03922486, study PRJEB24848) | human gut metagenome | isolation source: stool sample | host: Homo sapiens | place: Germany | collected 2011-05 | reverse complement strand
GTTCCCACCTTATCCTTGAGGAGGTATCTTCCCCCGAGGACCCTCTGTTCCATTCCTGCTCCTAACTAACTTATTCGCTCAACGATGTGTGTAGTACCAAATCTATGGCCGCTGGGGCCGCGTGGCGCCTTGCCGCTAGCTTGTTGGCTGCGGTACGCCACATGCTCGTGCTTCGATCACGGGCATCACGCTCCTTGGGCGGCAAGTGCCGCGGTCAGGACGATGCCGGCAATCTTGGCCGCCTTGACGTCGTGTTTGTCGTAATCCTCCAAAGCCACCGAGATAGCGACCGTGGGTGAATCGTAAGGTGCGAAGCCGACGAACATCGAGTTGACGTTGGTGCCGCCGGTCTCGGCCGAACCGGTCTTGCCGGCGACCTTGACGCCCGGAATCTGGGCATCGGTGCCGGTGCCGGACTGGACAACCGCGAGCATGGCCTGCTTGACCTGCTCGGCCGTGGTGGCGCTGACGGCCTGGCCGAGCGAGCGGGACTGCGTGGTCTTGACCACGGTTCCGTCGGGGGCGAGCACCTGGGCCACGAAGAACGGGTCCATGACCACGCCGCTGTTGGCGATGGCCGCCGCTATCACGCAGTTTTGCATGACGGTGGTCTGCGGGCCTGGCGTGTGGTCCATGCCGACGGGCTGGCCGGCGCCTGCCCAGGCGGTCTCCCACTCGGTCATGAGCGAGGGGTCGGCCATGATGGAAGCCGCGGCGGTCAGGTCCTGGCCGAGCTTTTGGCCGTAACCAAAGGCGTTGGCAAACTGGACGAGAGAGTTGGCACCGACCTCGTTGGCTACCTGGCCAAAGACGACGTTGGACGATACGGCAAAGGCCTGCTGGAGACTGATGGTGCCGAAGCTCTCATTGGCGTAGTTGGTGACCGGTGCGTTGCCGATGTCCATGGAGCTGGGCGCCTTGTAAGTGCTCGAAAGGCTGGCGGTGCCGGTCTCGAGTGCCGCGGCAAGCGTGACGACCTTAAACGTGGAGCCCGGGGTGTAAAGCGCGTTCATGGCACGGTCGTACATGGAGCCGTCCTCGCCACCACCCGATTGCATTAGGGCGTCGATGTTGGTGTTGTCGTAGGTGGGCGAGCTGGCGCATGCGAGGACCGCGCCGGTGCGCGGATCCATAACCACCACGGCGCCCTTAAAGCCCTTGAGTGCCTGCTCGGCAGCCGTCTGGATGCGCGAGTCGATGGTGAGCTTGGCGGTGTTGCCCGGTTGGTTTTGGCCCGCGAGCGACGCGAGGGCGTTGTTCCAGCTGGAGTAGTCCTTGGAGCCGGTGAGCGTTTCGTTCATGACGCTCTCGATACCCGCGGTGCCGTACTGCTGGCTTACATAGCCCACCACGTGAGCGGCCATGTTTCCGTTGGGGTAGGAGCGGGTGTAGGTGCCATCCTCCTGTTGCAGTGACTCGGCCAGCGTCACGCCGTCGGACGTGATGATGGAGCCGCGCTGGATGTACTTGGAGCGGGCGATGGTGTGGTTGTTGGTCGGCATGTCCTGATAGTCCTTGGCCTTGATGACCTGGACATAGGTGAGGTTGCCGATAAGGATGGCGAACAGTGCCGTAAAGGCGAACACGGCGCGGGTCAGGCGGTTGGCGAGCGCCACGCGGCCGAGCACGCCGGATTCGGGCGTGTCAAGCAGGCGACGACGCATGCGCGAGGCGGCGGAGTGGCTGCCACGGGCGTACGAAGACGAAGTGGCGAAGCGCGTGCCGGCCGGGGAGGCCGTCGAGGCGACCTGGTCGTCGGTGATGGCGGCCATGGTGCCGGTGCCGGTGAGCTCAGCCTCACGACCGGTTGCCTCGTCACCGGCGCGCAGCAAAAGCGCGACGATGATAAAGCTTGCCAGCAGCGAGGAGCCGCCCTGGCTCATAAAGGGCAGGGTGACGCCGGTCAGCGGGATCAGGCGGGTAACGCCGCCAACGATCAAGAAGGCTTGGAAGCTGATGGCGGCCGTAAGACCGGTGGCGCTAAAGGCGGCAAGGTCGGACTTGGCGCGGGCCGCCGTGGTCAGGCCGCGTACGGCAAAGAGCATAAACAGGATAAGAACGGCGCCGCCGCCCAAAAGGCCCATCTCCTCGCCGATGGCCGAGAAGATAAAGTCGGACTCGACGACGGGGATGTTGTTGGCCATACCGTTGCCAATGCCGACGCCAACGAGGCCGCCGTCAGCCAGCGAGAAGAGGGACTGGACAATCTGGTAGCCCTGGCCCTGCGCGTCCTTAAAGGGATCGGCCCAGACCTGGAAACGCACCTGGACGTGCGACAGGAACTTGTAGGCGCCCACGGCCCCCACGGCCAAGAGCGCAAGGCCGATGATGACATACGAGAAGCGACCCGTGGCAACGTAGAGCATCAGCAAGAAGATGGTGTAGAACAGCAAGGCCGAGCCCAGGTCGCGTTCGAAGACAACGACGAGTAGGCATACGCCCCAGACTGCGAACAGCGGCAGCAGCAGGCGCAGGCGCGGAATCTTAAGACCCAAGATCTTGCGGTTGGAGATAGAGAGCAGTTCGCGGTTTTCGGCCAGGTAACCGGCTAGGAACAGCACGATAAAGACCTTGGCGAACTCGCCGGGCTGAATAGTAAAGCCGGCGATGCGAATCCACAGTTTGGAGCCCGAGATCGTGGTGCCGATAAAGATCGGCAGCATCAGCAAGATGATGCCGATGATGCCAAAGGTGTACTTGTAGCGCATGACCACGTCGAGGTTTTTGACCAGCGCAAGCGTACCTACCATCAGCGCCACCGAGATAAACAGGATGACGAGCTGCGAGATGGCGAGCGTGGGCGCCAAGCGCGTCACAAACGTGATGCCAATGCCCGAAAGCACAAAGACGATGGGCAGGATGGCCGGGTCGGCGCCGGGTGCCAGAATGCGTACGGCGATATGCGCCGCGGCAAAGGCGGCAAAGAGGCCGATCGGAACGGCAAGTGTCTCAAACGAGATGGCGGCGCCTGTGGTGAGCACGTACATCGCATACAGCAGGATGACGGGGAACGCCGAGGCGATGAGTAAGAGCAGCTCGGTATTACGGCGACTCATAAGCGGCACTCCCTTTCTAATTCTTATCGGAGGCTTCGGCCTCGGCGGACTGTTCGGCGGTTTTCTCGGAATCCGATTCGGAGGTCGAACTCTGATCGGTGTTATTGCGGATCGTTTGCGCGTCGATCACCTGACGGGTCTGCTCCTCGTCGATCTGATGGCGGTACTTGGAGATGGTGTCCTGCGCATCGTCGATGCCCGTCTGCTGAATACCCGCCTTCAGGCGATTTTGCGTGTCTTCGGGCAGGTCGGACAGCTCGATGGAGGTCGTGCTCTCGAGCCAGTGCAGCTTAAGGCCGAGCGGCTTGCCGGGAATGCCCCGGTAGACCGCGACGGTGTTCTTGTAGGTGCCCAGGTAGTACGAGCCGGTGATGCCCGCGTAGGCCCAGATAGCTGCCGCCAGCACAAAAGCGACGCCCAGGACGGCGGCAATGGTGATGTTGCGGCGGCGGACGCGCTTTGCCTCGCGCATGACGCCATCGTCAACCAGGTCAACGACAACCACGGTGACGTTGTCGTGCCCGCCGGCGACCAGTGCCGCGTCAACAAGGTTGTCGACGCAAATCTGCGCGGTCGAGGACTGTGTGGCGATGTTTTCGATATCGCTATCGGGAATCATGCTCGACAGGCCGTCCGAGCACAGGATCAGGCGGTCGCCTTCTTCGATATGCAGGGTAAAGTGGTCGGCATACATGGCGGGATCCGAGCCCAGCGCGCGGGTGATGACCGAGCGATTTGGGTGGACACGCGCCTCGTCTGCCGTAATCTCGCCGGCGTCCACGAGCTCCTCCACATAGGAGTGGTCGCGGGTCACGCGGATGAGCGTGCCCTCGTGGAGCAGATAGGCGCGCGAATCGCCCACGTGGGCGATAGCGAGCATGTCGTTTTCGATATAGGCGCAAGTGGCTGTGCAGCCCATGCCGGGCTTGCCCAGGCCATTCAAGGCAGCCTCGATTACGGCGGCGTTGGCGGCCTCGACGGCTGCCGCCAGGCGTGCGGCGTCGGCAGACTGAGGAGCTGTCTTGGCGATGGTCTCGACAGCGATAGAAGAGGCCACCTCGCCGGCAGCGTGACCACCCATGCCGTCGCATACGCAAAAGAGCGGCGACTGCACCAGGTAGGAATCCTCGTTGTGCGGGCGCACGCAGCCAACGTCAGAGCGGGCGCCCCACATGAGTTGCGTGGTGGTGCCGGCATCATAGGTCGAGTCGGTCTCGATGCGTTCCTCGGTCAGGGGCTCAAAGCTCATGGTCGAGCCGGGGTCTTTGAGCTTGGCCTCAACGGCGGCAACGTCGATCTCGGCAGTGTCACCGGGAGAGACGGTGTCGGTCTCGGCGTTTGATTCGGAATCGCCGGTGTCCGGGGAGTCGGGCTCCTCGGACACGCGGGCGGCCGACTCGTCATCTTGCGGGCTGACGTCTATAGGCTCGGGCGTCGCAAAGTGCGACGGCGCGGGCGTGTTTTGCGACTGGGCGGCGGGCTCAGCCACGGCATCGGACTCGCTTGCGGGCGCAGGCTGCGGGGTCTTGGGTGCAGGGCCGTCCTCGGGGGGTGTCCCCGCCTCGGGCGCCGGCGTAGACGCGGGCGCAACCTCGGATGCCGGGGCTATGGGAAACGCCGGCGCGGCGGGCTCGGGTGCCGCAAACACCGCAGCGCTCTCGTTGATTGCCGTGGCGACGGGCTCTGCAAAGTGAGCCGGCGCCGGGGTTGATTCGGGCGCTGTGGGCTGTTCCGCAGCATGTGCGCCGATGGGCGCCGCTACGGTATCCTCTTCGTCCTCGTTATCGGCGAGATCCGAAATATCATGCGTTACATGCGAAAGAGGCAGGGAGAACACGGTGTCCTCGGGCTCCACGGGTGCGGAGCCCGCCGGAGCGGCGTGGGCCGGCGCAGCTGTGGCGGCGGCCGGTGCCTCGGTCATAGTTGCGGACTTGTTCTCCTCGTCGATCATCGACGGTTCACCTTCATGACCACGTCGCCAATCTGGACTTCGTCGCCCTCGCGCAGCGTTGCGGGCTCAACAAGCTGGCGGCCGTTGACGAGCGTGCCGTTAAGCGAGTTGAGGTCCTCGATGATGAGCGCCGGGCCCTGCAGCGAAAAGCGCGCATGTGAGGCCGAGACGAACGGTTCGTTGATGCAGATGTCCGAAGATGGCGAGCGACCGACGATGACGGGGCCGAGCATGTCTACGTGGATGCCGCGGATACCGCGCGGACCCTTGTCCACATCAATCGTCCAGATAGCCGAGTCGCGGCGCTGCCCGCGCACAAGTCCCACGCCGGTCTTCATGACGGCGAACAGAAAGATATAGAGCAGGGCGACCAGGACGATGCGGCCTGCAAAAAGGACGATATCGATGTTCATAAGCGACTATCCCCTAAATTCAAAGGTACTCAGGCCAAACGTCAGCAGATCGCCGTTGCGCAGCGGGCAGCGCGTAATGCGGCGGTTGTTGACGAGCGTGCCGTTGGTGGAATTGAGGTCCTCGATCGACCAATCCGAGCCCGTAAAGGTGAGCTGGGCGTGGCGACGCGACACGTTGGGGTCGCGCAGGGCAATGTCGGAAACCGAGCGCTCGCGGCCGATAGTCACCTGTGCGGAGGTGATGCTATGGCTCTCGCCGCTCACGACGTCGACGAGCTGGGCGAGCGGGCGCTGCGGGGCGCGAGTGCTCGCCATGTTGGAGGCGATGCCGGCTGCGGCGCCTAGGCCCACGGCGGCACCGGTCGCGGCGGCTCCGCCCATGCCGGCAAGCGCGTCGCGCGAGACGGTCTGCGGCACCGGGATAGGAGCGGCGGGGTCGGGGACGCTAGGCGCGAAGGGATCTGCTACGGCAAGCGGGTCGGGAGCGGCGGCGCGAGGCGTCGGCTGCTGCTGGGGCATGGCGGCGGGGCGCTGCTGCTGCGGGGCAGCAAACTGCTGCTGGCCGGCGCGCGGGGCGCTGGCGGCACGGCTTGCCGCGGAGTTGTTCTGGCCCAGGCCGTTTTGATAGGCGCGCTCTTCTTCGTAAAGGCGGCCGAGCGTGGGGGCATCGACGTTCTCGGCAAAGACCGAGAACTTGCCGGCGCGCAGCTGCGGATCGATCATAAAGCGCACGAGGGGCTCGCCGACAAAGACATAGCGGCGCTTTTCGGCCTGCGCCTTCACAAACTCGCGGACCTCGCGCGAAAGCTCGGGGTAGAACGGGGCGAGCATGGGATCGTCGTCGGCGGCGATAAGGATGGTATAGAGTGCCGGCGCCGTGTTGACGCCGTTGATCACCAGAGTCTGATCCTCCATGTCGCGAGCGGCCTGCTTGGCAAGCTTCTTAAAGGAGAACGGGGCACGGGTGGCACCGAAGATGCCGGCCACGTGGTCCTCGAAGATGTTCAGGAAGTTCACGAAAGATCACTCTCCGTATAGGTTCTTTGGTATCCGAGCAAATATAGGCATATCCCAACGATTATAGAGGATAGGGTTCCCGCAACCGCCGCCTTGGCGACGACCGCGGCTGCAAGGCTGGCAATTTCCATATGGTGTGCAAGACAGGACGCCGCTGCGCAGCCGATGCCGGTGACAGCGATGGCGGCGATTGCGGCAAGGTTTGAGCCCTGATCGGCACGCTTGGCATGGGCATTGAGCAGCGCGGATGACGCTGCGGCAGTTGCCGCGACCAGCACAAAGGCAGCCCAAAGGAGCGGGTCTCCCAGCGCTGCGGCAACGTTACCGAGCCCCAGCACGCCTCCGGCTGAAAGCGCGACCGTGGCCAGACGGGCAAAAAGCGCGCCCATGCCCGTTGCCGCGGCGGCGCTTGCCGGGCCGAGCCAAAATGACGCGACGCCGGCGGCGACCCCAGCTGCCAGGAAGGTATTGCCGGTCAGACAGCCAAGCGCGAGTGCACAGGTGAGCGTGGCGCTCGCGGCAGTCTCGGTGCGACCCCAGGCGATCCACCAACCGGACATGGCGGCGGCAAAGATCACCGCGACGGGCAGCATCGACAGGATGCCCTGTGCCTGCATGGTGGCGTTGGCCATGAGCACCAAAAAGCCCACAGCCGAGATGGCCGAGCCAATCTGGGGGGCCAGGCCAGCCGCCGCTCCGATCGCGATGGCCGCAATGATCAGGCCGGGAAGCGCCGCGACCCCGGCCGTTTGCATCAGTAAAAAGCTAAAGGTGCCGCACGTTAGCGCCGAGATAGTGCGCATGGCGTAGTCGCGCGCATGGCTCCAGCGCGTGCCCGCCCAGCCGAGTGCGGGGTCGACCTCGATGGCGTCGTCCTCGTAGCGCGACGGCTCGATATCGTCGAGCTCCTGCTCGTCATCCGAAAGTTCGCCAACCATTTGCTCCAGGCTGCGACGGCCTTCGCGCACGCTGCCCAGACCGGCAAGGAGCTGGTCGCAAAATGCCTCGATGCTGTTGGGGCGGTCCTGCGGCATGGGGGAGAGCGCGCTCATGAGCGCGGCCTCGGCTCCCGGGGGAAAGTGTGGTATCAGCTCGCTGGGATAGGTGGCGCCGCCGATGATGCGGTCGAGCGAGTCGGCGGGCGTGGCCGCCATAAAGGGAGCGCTGCCGCACAGGCCCTCGTAGATCACACAGGCGAGGGCAAAGACATCGGCGCGCTCGTCGACCGTGCCGGTCTCGATATCGAGCTGCTCGGGCGGCATGTAGCCGATGGTGCCGCCGCGTGAGCCGCCAAAGCCACCGGCGGACGACAGTCGCGCCATGCCAAAGTCGGTGAGCTTTACATTGCCCGAGTGGTCGATGAGCACGTTGGCGGGCTTAATGTCCAGGTGGAGTACGCCATTACTATGGGCGAAGGTGAGCGCCTGGCCCAGGGCATCGGCAATGGCCGCGGCCTCGTCAAAGGTAAGTGAGTGGCCGTCCACGCGGTGCAAAAACTCGGCCAGCGACATGCCATCGACATATTCCATAACCAGGTAGGCATAGGCGGTGTCGTGCGTAAAGTCGATGACCTGCACGATATTGGGATGTTGAAGCATGGCGGCAGTGTGCGCCTCGCGCAGGACATCCATGATGTCGCTGGCGGGCATGCCGGCACCGTTGATAAGGGGGATGCGCTTAATGGCGACGCGGCGGCGCAGGTGCGTGTCGCGGCAGATCTCGATGGAGCCAAAACCGCCGGTCGCAAGTGTCTCGAGCGGCTGGTACCGCTTGAGCAGCTCGCGAGAGCTGGTGCCCTCCAAGGGAACGTCCGGCGAGAACCGGGCGGTATGTTGCGAGAAAAGCGGCATGGCCAACCCTCGTGCGTTTAAAGTTCGTTTGCGAGTGGCGGGCGCGGAGCCGAGCCGTTCGCGGTGGCATAGATGCTGCTAGTGTAGCACGCTCGGGTGCATGGGGAGGATAGCGGGATGCGAGGTTGCCTGTCTGGCTTGGCCTTAGCGCTTCTTCTTGTTCTTCTTCTGCTTGCGCTGCTTGCCCTTGGTCTCCTGGGGCTTGTCGCCCTGTTTGGCTTCGGCGGCGGCCTTTTCTGCCTTCATTTTCTTCTTCTTGGTCTCGATGCGGAGTTTTTTGTTGATGCGCGCCTTAAGGAAGGTGCCAAACTGCTCGGCATCGCCGTGAACAAAGGTGTCCTTAGGGATCGTCACGCCCTGGTCGGCGAACATGGCCACAAAGATGCGCTCGCCGTCGAGCACGTGGTCGAGCTTTTCAAAAGGGAAGAACTGCGATTTGCCACTCTTGCCCCAAACCATCAGGCCGTCCTCGTTGGCGGCGACGCGGCGATAGCGGCCACCCATGGACTCGTCGGCCTCGACGGCGTCGATAAAGTCGCGGGCGAGGGTGTGGTGCAGGTTTTTGCTCCACCAGGCCAAAAAGGCGCCGAATACGATCAGGACGACGCCAAACTTGATCCAGTTGCCGCCGGCCACCAACATGCCGATGCCGATGAGCGCGGCAATCGCGGCGGCGACATACAGCGAGCCACGGCGCCTGGGCGAGGCGACCAGGCGGGCGAAGTCGGTGACGAGGTCGTTTTCGTACTGGTACTCGTTGAGGTACAGGATGCCGTCGTCGGCTGCGGCCTGCTCCTCGAGCGCGACCTCGACCTGGTCGGCTGCTTCGGAGGGAACGAGGTTGCTCTCTGCGTCTGCCATGCTCTTTGGACTCCTATCGCGGCGGGCTCGCCGTACGGGTTATTATGAATGCAGTATGCCGTGCGACCGCATGGCCGCCGCGGCAACAAGACTCAGTATACCCGGGGGAGCACCCATGGAATCGTTGTACCGAAAGTATCGCCCGCTCACCTTCGACTCCGTGGTGGGCCAGCAGCATATCGTCTCGACGCTCGAGCACGCCATCACCGAGGGGCGCCTGTCCCACGCCTACCTGTTCTGCGGACCGCGCGGTACGGGCAAGACCACCATGGCGCGCATTCTGGCCAAGGCGCTGCTGTGCCGCAATGCCGAGGCGGCGCGCGCCGAGGGTGCAAGCGGCTGCATGCCCGACGGTACTTGCGAGGAGTGCGAGCTCATTGCCGAGGGTAACCACCCCGATGTCTACGAGCTTGATGCCGCCTCCCGCACGGGCGTGGACAATGTGCGCGAGGAAATCATCAACTCCGTCAACTTTGCCCCGGTGCGCGGCAAGTACAAGATCTATATCATCGACGAGGTCCACATGCTCACGACGGCGGCGTTCAACGCGCTGCTCAAGACGCTTGAGGAGCCGCCGGCACACGTGATCTTTGTGCTGTGTACCACCGACCCGCAAAAGATTCTGGAGACCATCCTCTCGCGCTGCCAGCGCTTCGATTTCCATCGTATCGGCAACGAGGATATTGAGCATCGCCTGGCATACGTGTGCGAGCAGGAGGGCTTCGATTACGACGACGAGGCGCTGGCTATCGTGGCGCGCCATGCCAAGGGCGGCATGCGCGACGCGCTCTCCACGCTGGAGCAGCTGAGCGTCTTCGGCAACGGCACCGTGCATGCGGACGATGCCCGCTCGCTTTTGGGCGAAGTTTCGGACCAGATTCTGGGCGAGTTTGCGCGCGCCATTGCTAATCGTGATGTCGCCGAGCTATATGGGCTTATTCGCGCGCAGGTCGAGGAAGGCAACGATCTGCTGGAACTGACGCGCGACCTGGTGGCGCACGTGCGCGACGTGTATGTTGCCTGCGTTGCCGGTGCCCGTGCCGAGTTGTTTGAGGGCGGTGCCGAGCAGGCCGAGGCGCTTGCTGCCGAGGCCGCTGCCTTTGGCGAGCATCCTGCCGACCGCCTGGCCCGTGTGCTGACGGTGCTCGACGATGCCGCACTGGAGATGAGGGGCGCGAGCGACGTGCGCCTGGTGCTCGAGATTGCCTGCACGCGTCTGGCACGTCCCGAGGCTGATTTAACGATTGAGGCATTGGCCGAGCGCGTGGCGCGTCTGGAGGCCATGGTTGCCAACGGCGCCGTGCCGGCGAGCGTGGCTGCTGCTCAGGCCGCCGCGCCTGCAGCATCCGTACCCGCTGCTGCCCAACAGCCGACGCTAATTTCGGGCGCCCGTGCTGCCGCTCCGGCGGCATCCGCTGCCCCCGCTGCTACGTCCGCGCGCCAGGGCGGTATGCCTTGGGACCGTGGTACTGCCGCTCCGGCGGCTCAGCCTGTGCTCCGTTCTGCGTCCGTGTCAGCTTCCAAGCCTGCGGCGCCTGCGCCTCAGCCTGCGCCGGCTCCGACGCCTCAGCCCGTTGCGGCCCCCGCGCCTGCCACCGCTCCGGCACCTAAGCCCCAGTCCAACACTGCCGCTCAGGTTGCTGCCGCCGGCGCCGCCGAGACCCCCGCGGTCGAGGATGCCGGCGAGCTCCAGCGCAAATGGGCCGAGGTCGTCGAGCGCGTCAAGGCTCGTCAGGCTTCCTATGCAGGTCTGTTGCTCAACGCCCGCGCCACGGCCGACGACGGCTCCAAGCTCACCGTCTCGTTCCCTGCGGGCTCGACCTTTGCCATCAAGATGCTCGGACGCGCCGACACGCAGTCGGTGGTCCTGCCGACGGTCTGCGCGGTCTTCGGTCGTCGCACCGTCGACTACGTCCTGGATGGAGGTGGCACGCCGGCTCCTCAACATGAGGAGCATTCTCCATCTGCACGGGCTGCGGCATCTGCGGACCCGCAACCCGTGTCCTCGGCGGCCCCTGTATCCTCGAGCGCCAGCGCGCCGCAGCCAAAAGCGGCACCGGTAGCGGCACCGACCCCGTCGGCGCCTGAACCCGCTGCGCCCAAACCGGCTGCTCCGATCCCCGCGTCCAGGTCCGCTGCCGCGCCTGCGCCCAAGTCATCCGACCTGGCCAAGGCCCCCTGGCTGCGCTCCGACAACCCTGCCGGCGCTCCTGCCACGGGCAAGCTCCCGACCGAGCCTGCGCCCCGTGCGCCCGAACGTGCGTCCGCCCCCAAATCTCAGCCTGCCGCGCAGTCTGCACCGTGGGAATCCGAGCAGGTTCCCTACGACGATGCCATGGTCGGCGGTTTTGCTGCCGATGTCGGCGGGGACGATCTGCCCCCGTTCGACGTGCCGGGTGCGGCGTCCGCGCCCAAGCCCGCTGCAACTGCCCCCAAAGAGGAGGACGCCCCCGCTGCCCCTTGGGAGTCCAACCCCGGCGCCGGCAGCCCCTTCGGCCACCAGGGCGCAGCCCCGAGCATCCCGCAGACCGAGGACGAGGCCAAAGACCTCATCCGCAGCGTCTTCGGTCAGGCCACCATCTTCAAACCGGTGGAGTAGCCGTACGGGCGGGTATACTGCTCAAGAAGAGAACCCCTTGCCCGGGCGCATTTGTATTTCGGACATGTGTAGTGTGGTGCCGCGTATGTCGCATTTGAGCAGACAGGTGCGTGACGGTCGGCCTAGGATGCTGAGGTCGATACGATACGTCGCATGGCTGTCCGTGTACTCGACTTGCTCGGCGTTAATGGTTGCTCCGATTGCCGAATAAACGCCTAGCTCGGCATCGACAATCTTGAAGTCCTTTATCTTGACCTTGAACTCTTGATAGAGGGACGGGCTGTTGTAGTAGACGGTTCGGGTTCCGTCGGTGCACTCATCGGTCGTCTCCCATTTGACGACGGGCTGGTCCGAGCTGGCTATCAGCAGTTCTGCTCCAAAAGCTATGGCATGGGTGATGACAACCAGCAATGCCCAGCCGACAAAGAGATAGAGAACCACATATGCAACGGGGTGTTTTGAGCGGATGTTTTGGAGCGCGTTGGGGGCATTCATGGGGCACCTCCAAATTACTATCTATGGCAATCAAATTATACCCCGCTGCCATGCGCGTCACCGTGAGCAACGGATCGGCATGCAGGTCTTTAGCGGTGCACATGAAATGTCGGATTCCGGCTCTACAAGATTTAGCTTTCAATATTATGCAGATGCGAATTATTCAACTTTGCATAATCTTCGGGTGCGGCTTGCACTCCAGGACATGTATATCGACTGAGGTAGCGTGACTGCCCCGCTTGCTGGCCGCGCGCCGTGGTACGATTTTTGAGTTTGAAAGTCCCGCCGCGTCCCGGCTGCCCTTGCAGCTCGGCGTGCGGCCGCACGTAAAGGAGCCATCATGGCCAGTATGAACATGCAGCAGATGATGAAGCAGGCCCGCAAGATGCAGGAGCAGCTTGCCGCCGCGCAGGAGAACCTCAAGTCCCAGACCGTCGACGCCTCTGCCGGCGGCGGCATGGTCAAGGTGACCGTTAACGGCGAGATGGAGCTCGTCAACCTCACCATCGATCCCGATGCCCTCGATCCCGAGGACGTCGATATGCTGCAGGACATGATTATGGCTGCCGTCAACGAGGCCGTCCGCGGCGTCAACGAGCTCGCCAACAAGCAGATGGGCGCCATCACCGGCGGCCTCAACATCCCGGGCATGCCGTTCTAAGACACGCATATATATATGAGTGCGAATCACAGTCTGCAAAAACTGCTCGATGAGCTGGGCCGCCTGCCGGGCATTGGTCCCAAGTCGGCCCAGCGCATCGCCTATTACCTGTTGGAGGCCGACGCCGAGGAGGCGCGCCGCCTGGCCGAGGCCATCCTGGAGGTCAAGCAGGAGGTCCACTTTTGCAGCCGTTGCTTTAACTACGCCACGGCCGACGAGTGCTCCATCTGCCAGGACCCGATGCGCGATACCACTCGCATTTGTGTGGTGGGCGAGCCGCGCGACGTCCAGGCAATCGAGCGCACGGGCAGCTACCATGGCCTGTACCATGTGCTGGGCGGCGTGATCAGTCCCATGGACAAGATTGGTCCCGAGCAGTTGCACATCCGCGAGCTGCTGGCGCGTCTGGGCCACGAGGATATCCATGAGGTCATCATCGCCACCAACCCCAACATCGAGGGCGAGACCACGGCGAGCTACCTGGCCCGCACTATCAAGCCGTTGGGCGTCGAGGTGTCGCGTCTGGCAAGCGGCCTTCCCGTGGGCGGCGACCTGGAGTATGCCGACGAGCTTACGCTTGGCCGCGCCATCGAGGCCCGTCGCGCGATTTAGGTGGCGAGCCTGCTCCTGCCGTATGTTTTCCTCGCGACGCACGGGGTAGTCATAATTTCCCTGTGCGACTGTAAGTTTGTTGTGCAACAAAGATGCTTTGTATCCGCTTATCGCATGGATGCTTCCACTCGCATCCTTAATTTGCTCATTCGTTGCGCAACCTTTTGGGTTCGCTGATACACTCAAATATGGATTCGAATGAATGCGCCGCTCCCGAGCGGCGTGTTTTTGTTGGAGGAGAACGCATGCGGCCCGGTGGCACTCAGACAAAGCGCGGCGCCGCGGTGCGCATGCGACGCCGACTGGGCTTGGCGCCGCGGGCGTACGCACTGCTATCGTGCTCGCTGGTGCTGGTCATAGCTGGCGTTTCTGCCTATGGCATGACCGTGCCGTCCATGATGCAGGCGCATGCCGCACGCGAACCGCGCGTGGGGCATGAGGTCAAAAGTGATCTGGGCACCACGACTGGATATGCTTGGGCAAGTGTGGTCGCGCATATTGTGTTTGGCACCGACGATGCGGACGGCGCCGAGGCCCCGGACAACGAAGTCACGCTTGCCAATGGCAAAACCATCGTGCTCACCAACACCAAGATCATCGATCGGTTGTCCAACAATAGCGTGGCGGCAACGGTGAATAAGGTCGAGCAGCAGAAGGAGCAGGACGCCCAGCAGTCCGGAAAGCCCGGTAGCTCGGATAATTCTGGCTCCGGCTCGGATTCATCGAGTTCGGGCGGCGGCTCTGGGTCGGGTTCCTCTACCGGAGGGTCTGGAAACGGCGGCTCGACGGGCGGCAACACTGACAACGATGCAAACTCCGGTGGCCTTTCCGCTGCTGAGGAAGAGAGCATTCACAGTTGGCTTGTGACCAAGTACAACATGCTCGACGGCTATGTTTCTCGTGCCAATGATGTGGTCTCGACCTATAACTCTACGGGAGATCCTAGGCCGTGCGACAGCCTGGTCGGGGAGATGTTTGTCATTCGAGCCGAGTTCGGTCGTCAGACATTCTCGCCCCGGTCAAAGTGGTATCAGCAGTATGCCAATCTGTGGGGCTGTTATACCAACCTATGTCAATGGGTCGGCATTACGGCGATGATGACGTCGCGCTCGGTAACTTCAACAATAACGTGGCGGCGCTTGCCCTATGATGACCGATCTTGCATCCACCACACCACAATCGCTCGGTCGCGATCCCATGGTCGGCCTGCGCCTTGCGCGTGTCGACGGGTTTGAGCCGGCCATTGCGCTCGGTCAGGACGAACTGCCTGCCTATCTGCGTCGTTTTACGATGCTGTTTGCCGACGATGCCACCATACGCCGTGGCGGTATCGGCCGCGTGACGCGTGCCGTCAACGCCCAAGGCGAGGCCGTGGCACTCAAGCAGCTCATCTTGCCGGCGCGCGATGAGTTCGACGACGATGCCGCTCACGAGGCGCTGGTCGCCAAGTTCAAGGCAGCGTTTCGCGAGGAATACGAATGCCATCGCGCCATTTCGGGCCTCAAGGGCTTTCCCCGCCTCTATGGCTGGGGCGAGGTCGACGGTGTGCCTGCAATTGTCATGGAATGGGTCGAGGGCGAGACGCTTGCCCGCTTGCGTTCGCGACTTGCCGTGGACGATGCCGGACGCCTGTCGCCGCTTGTGGCGGCGCGTCTGGGTCGCGACCTGTTCGATCTGCTCTGCCGTATGAGCCTGGTGGGCGAGGGCTTTGTCCATCGCGATATCTCGCCCGCTAATATTATGGTGCGCACGGCGCGTCTACCGCTTGACCGGCAGCTTGCCGAGGGCACCTTTGACCTGTGCCTGATTGACTTTGGCTCATCGCTGGCGCTTGAGCCTGCGTCGGCCGTGGCCGGTACCGGCGGCAAGGCATCCTTTACCGAGCGTTATGCCACGCTGCGTCGCGCGACGGTTGCCTATGCCCCGCCCGAGATGCTCACCGACGATATTCCCGACCTGCGTGCTTTGCGTATGTCGCCGGCGATTGACGTCTATGCCGCGGCAAGCACGGTTTACGAGCTCATTGCCGGCGTCGCGCCATACGAAGCCGCGCCGAGCACTTCGGGCGCCTCGGGTTCGCGCAAAAGGACGCGCGACATCGCGAGCCCCTACCGTCTTAAGATGGACACGCGGCCCGACTATCCCATTGGTGCCCATGCGCCCGGTTGCGATTTGACTCAGCTGCTTCGTCGTGAGCCCGATGTGGCGCTCGCCGCGGTCGAGCAGGCCCAGCAGCTAGGGCTTGAGCCGGATTCCGAAGAGCTACGCGATGCGCTGGCGTTTGTCGATGCCCAGCTGTTCGACGTGGTGATGGCCTGTCTGTCCAGCCATCAAAAAAATCGTCCCGAGCCGGCGGCGGTCGAGGCGGCGCTCTCGGCGTTTTGTGACCACTATGCGCAAAATGTCGGTCGTTCGCTCCGCGGCGAGCCGCTCACGCCGTGCCCCATGGATGCGTCCGGCCGCGCGGTTCGTCGCGCGCTGATGGTCGGCGCGACGGTCGCCTGTGGCGTGGTTTGGGCTGTGGTCGTGGTTTCGGCCGCGCTGCTGGCGTCGGGCGCTCGCGTGACGGCGACTTTGGGATCGCTCGTGTGGTCTGGGTCGCTACCGGGTATTATTGCCGCACTGGCGTTGGCGCTGCCAGGCATAGCCGGCGTTGCCGCGGGGGCACTTGCGCGCGATCGGCGCTCGGGCTTCCTGCAGGGTGTGCTTGCGCTTTCTGCCTGCGAGGTTCCGGTGCTGGTTGTGGCTGCATGTAGCGTATTTTCCCAACGCGCCGTGATGGGCGGCCTTGTTGCCGCTCTGGTTGCAACCTATACGCTTACGTGGTTTTTGCTTGCGATGGGCTTTGCCTTTGAACTTCCCGTTTCGGCACCGCGACGCACAAAAGCCCAGATGGCGACTCCGCTTGCCGGTGGAGCCGCAGCTGCCCGTACTTTTGGCGGACCTGTCGAAGTATCGTCCGATTCTATTTCTACGACCAAGGAGGCCTAGGTCATGGCATCTCAAGTTGAGCTCACCCCATGCGGGGCCATGTTTGACATCTTTAAGCGCGCGGCGCATCTGAGCCATATCGAGCTGTGCGGCTTGGTGCTTTCGTCCCGTCCGCTCGCCGACGGCCGCAGCCCGCAGAGCCGAGCCGCCGATCGCTCTTGGGTTTCCCGCTTTATCGTTCGCGCGCCGGTCGGCACGCTTCAGCAGCGCTACTTTGCCGAATACGGTACCTCGGCTGCGCGTATTATGTCGCAACTGGCCCTGCGCCAGCGCAATCCCATGGACTCCACGGCTGTGATCAATATGGTGTGCGGTCCTGCAGGTGAACCGATGGTACGCGCGCTCGAAGAGTGCCACCAGGACACGAATCTCTATCGCAACGCGCTCGATCGCCTGTCCCAGGCGGCGGAACTCATGCCCGCCGAGCGCGCCGAGGCCGTGCTGGTGCTGTTTGTCGCCGTCGGTTGTTCGGCGGATGTGCGGTCCTCGGTGAACTATGCCATCGACTACGCGCACGCGACCTGTGGCGGAGGCACATCCACGCCGCGTTCGCTTGGCATGTCGATGACCGCGGGCGAACGCGAACCCGCCCCGGCGCACCCCTTGGGCTTGCTGCGCGTGCAAAACAGTTTTGTCGTGAGCGCCCCGCGCTGGATTCAGCCGAGTGAGCAGGGTGTTGAGATTGGCGCGCTGGCCACTGGTGAGGGCGATATTACCGACGTCGGCGACGATGTCTCGGCCCGCCATGCCCATATCTGGTGCGATGCTCAAAATATCTGGCACGTCGAGGACTTGTCGTCCACCAACGGAACCGTGGTGGTAAACGGGGCCACGCGCGTCTGCATTCAGGTCGAGCCCGGCCGTTCCGCCCAACTCAATCCCGGCGACGAGCTCAAGCTCGGCGAATCCACTACCTACGCCATCCTCTTCGGTGCCCTCTAGCCGGCAGATAGGGACGTTCCTTTTCTCTGCCGGCTGGGGACACTCCTTGGCGCGCCAGAGCCGGTCGCCCGGGGATGGAGGGGCCATTTTGGCCCTTGGCGGTCACCCGAGGTAAACCTTTACCGCCCGCCTATATTTGCCGAAATTACACTTGACGGCGGGGTACAATAAACCCGCATGCGGATTTCCGTTGCGGGCGCTTCCCATCGCCGGGGCGTGCCCGGGAGCATCCGGCATGCGGCCTTTGCGGCGCTCGGTCATGTGCAAGACGGGCGGTCGGGTCTGTGGGGCGCATCAACTGTCCCTCGCCTCGGCATGTCTTCTCTCCACGCCACGTACCTGCTGCTGAGCCTGCCTGCCAGATGATTGGAAGCAACAGCGTAAATCCCATCACGCCAACATCCCGGCGATCGCCGGGCCTGTATACCTATATGAGAGGAGAGGGGTATATGGCGCGTAAGTTTAAGTCTATGGACGGCAACGAGGCGGCCGCATATGTTTCGTATGCGTACACCGAGGTAGCGGGAATCTATCCCATTACGCCGTCCAGCCCGATGGCCGACCATGTCGACCAGTGGGCGGCCCAGGGTCGCAAGAACATCTTCGGCACCCCGGTCAAGGTCGTCGAGATGGAGTCCGAGGCAGGTGCAGCCGGTACCGTTCACGGTTCGCTGGGCGCCGGTGCTCTGACCACCACCTACACGGCTTCTCAGGGTCTGCTCCTGATGATTCCGAACATGTACAAGATCGCGGGCGAGCAGCTCCCGGGCGTCTTCCACGTCTCCGCGCGTTGCGTCGCTTCCCACGCCCTGAACATTTTTGGCGATCACTCCGACGTCATGGCCTGTCGTCAGACCGGCTTCGCCATGCTCGCCGAGGGCAACGTCCAGGAGGTCATGGACCTCTCGCCGGTGGCTCACCTTGCCGCCATCGAGGGTAAGACCCCGTTCCTTAACTTCTTCGACGGCTTCCGCACCAGCCACGAGATCCAGAAGGTCGCCATGTGGGACTACAAGGATCTGGCAGAGATGTGCGACATGGACGCCGTCCAGGCTTTCCGCGACCACGCGCTCAACCCTGAGCACCCGCACACCCGCGGCAGCCACGAGAACGGCGATATCTTCTTCCAGAACCGTGAGGCCTGCAACAAGGTCTACGACGAGCTTCCCGCCGTCGTCGAGGGCTACATGAAGAAGATCAACGAGAAGCTCGGCACCGATTACGGCCTGTTCAACTACTACGGCGCTCCCGATGCCGATCGCGTCGTCGTGTGCATGGGCTCCTTCTGCGACGTGCTCGAGGAAGTCATCGACTACCTCAACGCTCACGGCGAGAAGGTCGGCCTGGTCAAGGTTCGTCTGTTCCGTCCGTTCTCCATCAAGCACTTCGTCGACGTTCTCCCCGAGACCGTCCAGAAGATCGCCGTCATGGACCGTACCAAGGAGCCGGGTTCCATCGGCGAGCCGCTCTACCAGGACGTCGTCTCCGCTCTCTACGAGGCCGGCAAGACGGGCATCAAGGTCGTCGGCGGCCGTTATGGCCTGGGCAGCAAGGACACGCCTCCCGCGTCCGCGTTCGCTGTCTTCGAGGAGCTCAAGAAGGACGAGCCCAAGCGCGAGTTCACCATCGGCATTGTCGATGACGTGACCAACCTGAGCCTGCCCGAGGCCGAGGATGCGCCCAACACCGCAGCCCCCGGCACCATCGAGTGCAAGTTCTGGGGTCTGGGTGGCGACGGTACCGTCGGTGCCAACAAGAACTCGATCAAGATCATCGGCGACCACACCGACAAGTACGTCCAGGCCTACTTCCAGTACGACTCCAAGAAGACCGGCGGCGTCACCGTCTCGCACCTGCGCTTTGGTGATTCTCCGATCCGTTCGCCGTACTACGTGACCAAGGCCGACTTTGTCGCCTGCCATAACCCCAGCTACATCGTTAAGGGCTTCAAGATGGTCCGCGACGTCAAGCCGGGCGGCACCTTCCTGGTCAACTGCCAGTGGAGCGACGAGGAGTTCGCCGAGCACATGCCCGCCGTGGCCAAGCGCTACATCGCGAACAACAACGTCAACGTCTACCTGATCGACGCTATCGACCTGGCCGCTAAGGTCGGCATGGGCAAGCGCACCAACACGGTGCTCCAGTCCGCCTTCTTCGCGCTGGCCAAGGTCCTGCCCGCCGAGGACGCCCTGCAGTACATGAAGGACGCGGCTACCAAGTCCTACATGAAGAAGGGCCAGGCCATCGTCGACGCCAACCACAAGGCCATCGATGCCGGCGCTACCGCCTTCCGTAAGTTCGAGGTTCCGGCCGACTGGGCTACCGCCGAGGACGCCGCTCCCGTCGAGCTCTCCGAGGAGACCAAGTCCGCTATCGCCCAGCAGGTCAAGAACCTGCTCGAGCCCATCGATCGCATGGACGGCGACAGCCTGCCTGTTTCCGCCTTCGTCGATTGCGCTGACGGCCAGTTTGAGCTGGGCGCCTCCGCATACGAGAAGCGCGGCGTCGCCGTGGTCGTTCCCCACTGGGACGAGACCAAGTGCATCCAGTGCAACCAGTGCGCCTATGTGTGCCCGCATGCCACCATCCGTCCGTTCGCGATGACCGAGGACGAGGCTGCCGCCGCGCCCGAGGCTACCCGCACGCTCGACGCCATGGGCCCCAAGGCCAAGGGCATGAAGTTCACCATGGCTGTGTCCCCGCTCGACTGCATGGGCTGCACCAACTGCGTCAAGGTCTGCCCCAAGGGCGCCCTCGAGATGGTTCCCACCGAGCAGGAGATGGACCAGCAGCCCGTTTGGGACTACATGGTCGAGAACGTCTCCGAGAAGAAGGAGCTCATCGCGGCCAACGTCAAGGGCAGCCAGTTTAAGCAGCCCTACCTGGAGTTCTCCGGCTCCTGCGCCGGCTGCGCCGAGACCGCCTATGCACGTCTGGTGACCCAGGTCGCCGGCGACCGCATGTTCATTTCCAACGCCACCGGCTGCTCCTCCATTTGGGGCAACCCCGCTGCCACCGCTCCTTACTGCAAGGACAAGGACGGTCACGGCCCGGCGTGGAACAACTCCCTGTTCGAGGACAATGCCGAGCACGGTCTGGGCATGGCCGTCGGTTACGAGGCCGTCCAGAAGAAGCTGATCGCCGCTACCCAGGACATCATCGCTGCCGATGGTCCGTCCGATGAGCTCAAGGCTGCCGGCCAGGCTTGGATCGACTCCGTCAACGACACCGAGGCTTCCAAGACCGCTGCCGCTGCCTACGTTGCCGAGCTCGAGAAGTGCGGCTGCGACGCTTCCAAGGCGATCCTCGCCGACAAGGCTTACCTCACCAAGAAGTCCTTCTGGATCTTCGGCGGCGACGGTTGGGC
>OJPL01000272.1_pt1 | contig 20989 bp, 18 predicted proteins | sample 1598501 | NCBI WGS metagenome assembly OJPL01 (sample SAMN03922486, study PRJEB24848) | human gut metagenome | isolation source: stool sample | host: Homo sapiens | place: Germany | collected 2011-05 | reverse complement strand
TCAGAGCCATGTTCTGGCTCTTGAACGGCACGGCGCGCAGGCCGTCCTGCGCAAAGATGCGGCAGAGCGCCGCGCAGAGCAGGCTTTTGCCCGCGCCGCTCATCGTGCCCTGCACCATGATGCATTTTGCTCTGCTCATTCCAGCACCTCCCTCATGATCTCCAGCAGCCGGGCGTTCTCGGGAGCCGTGCGCACCGCCGTGCGGTACCACTCCGGCCCGAGACCCGGATAATTCGCGCAGCTGCGCACCTGTGTGCCCAGCGGACGGAGTCGTTCGTTCAGGTCGGCAGGGGCGCGGAAGAGCAGATAGTTGGCCTTTCCGTCGATGACCCGCAGGCCCAGCGCCCGCAGCCCTGCCGTCATGGCCGGACGCTGCTGCGCGATCAGCGCCCGCACCTCATCCACATAGGCCGTCTCCTTCAAAGCCGCGATGCCCGCTGCCTGCGCCAGACTCGACACGGCCCACGGCTGACCCGCTGCCTGCATCTTCTCTAAAAGCGCCTCGTCGCCGCAGAGGCAGTAGCCCAGCCGGACGCCTGCCATGCCGTAGAGCTTGGTAAAGGCCTTGAAAATGATGAGGTTCTGATCCTCGTGCAGCAGGGGTTTTGCCGTCCAGCGGTCGCCATCCGGCAGGAAATCCAGAAAGCACTCGTCCACAGCCAGAACAGCCCCGCACGCCGCGCACCGCTCCGCTGCCCGGCGGACAAGGGCCGGGCTGGCCAGCTGGCCGGTGGGGTTGTTGGGCTGGCAGAGGAAGACGATCTCCACCCCCGGGACGATGGCGTCCAGAAACTCCTCTGTCACCGCGAAATCATTGGCTTCGTTCAGCGTAAAGCGCTCCACCGTGCAGCCCACGGTTTCGAGTGCCGTGGCGTACTCCGCAAAGGTGGGGGCCGTCACCAGCGCCCGGCGGGGTTTTACGGCCAGCGCCAGCCGGAAGATGAGGTCCGCCGCGCCGTTGCCGCAGAGGATCTGCTCGGCGGGCAGGCCCTCCGCCTCGCTCAGTGCCGCGCGCAGGGTGCGGCAGAGCGGGTCCGGGTAGCGGTCCGCCTGCGGCAGGGCCGCCGTGATGGCATCGGCCACCCCTTTGGGCAGGCCCAGCGGGCTGACATTGGCCGAAAAATCCAGCGCGTCGCGCCCAAATTGTTCGCGGTAGCCCATCCAGTCACCGCCATGGGTCAAAGTCTGCATAAAAGCCTCCTTCAGAAAAGCGCGCGAAGGGCGCATCCCCACGCCAGTGCGAAGCTGCTGGCCACATACATCATCCGGTTGGCCCGGAGGATGTCCTCGGGCTCGATGGGCCGCAGGGCGTCGCCGATGGTGAGTTTGGGGTAATACTGGCCGAAATAGTAGGCCGGGCCTGCCAGCTGCACGCCCAGGGCCCCGGCACAGGCGCTCTCGGTCTGGGCGCTGTTGGGGCTGGCGTGGCGGCGGCGGTCGCGGCGCCAGATCTTCCACGCCCCTTTTGCGTCATTGTGCGTAAAGGCTGCGGCAGCCACCCACAGCAGGGCGGCAAGGCGGCTGGGAAGGTAATTTGCCACATCGTCCAGCTTGGCGGGCACACGGCCAAAGTAGAGGTATTTTTCGTTTTTGTAGCCCAGCATACTGTCCATCGTGTTGATGGCCTTGTAAGTGAGGGCCAGCGGGGCCCCGCCGATCAGCATATAGAGCAGCGGCGCAATGACACCGTCGCTGGCGTTTTCGGCCACCGTCTCCACAGCGGCTTTCGTCACGCCCTCGGCAGTGAGCTCCGCAGTGTCCCGGCCCACGATCCGGCTGACCGCTTTGCGGGCCCCGGGCAGGTCGGGTTTTTTGAGCTCTTTATAAACATTGGTGCTCTCCTGCACCAGGCCCCGGGCGGCCAGCGCCTGCCCGCACCAGAACATCTGGACGGCCAGCCCCAGCAGCGGGTGGAGCCGGGCGGCCCCCCAGCAGACAAGCCCTGTGAGCAAAAAGGTGCCCACCGGCAGGCAGAACGCCACGATGGCACCGCCCAGCAGCTCTCCCTGAGGCGTTTTGGGCAGACGGGGGCGCAGGAATTTTTCAAGCTTGGAGATGGCCTTGCCCATGTACACCACCGGGTGGGGCAGCCAGGCCGGGTCTCCAAAGAGGGCGTCCAGCACAAAGCCGCCCAGCACGGCCCAAACCGTCATCATGGGTTCTCCTCTGCGGCACTCTTTGTATATTGCACCGTCTTGATTACCGTAAGGATATGCTTTTGCGTCCAATCTTTGGCGTCCAGCACATAACCGCCCGCATTGGGGCCGCACCACTTGTAATAATCCTGATGAGGCACCCCATACCGCTCCATGGCCGCCATCTGGGTACCGCCATGGGCCAGAATGACCAGCCGGTCTTTTCCCTCTGCCAATGCCTCATCCACCAGCTTGGAGAATGCGGCACAGATGCGGTTGGAAAAGTCTTCTTTCCGTTCGCCGTCCGGGCAGGAGCTCTCACAGTTGGCCTGCACCCAGGCCTGATAATCCGGGTCATGCTCCATCTCAATGAAATTGCGGCCCTCAAAGCTGCCAAAGCACATCTCCTTGAGGCCGTCCACCACCACGAGTTTTGCGTGAGGGAAGACGATCTTCGCCGTCTGGGAGGTGCGCTGCAGCGGGGTGACATAGACCACATCGGGGTCAAAATCCGCTTTGCGGAGCTGGGCGGCTCCCTCGGGCGAGAGCGGGATATCCCGCTGGCCCTGATAGCGCTTCTGGGCGTTATATTCCGTCAGACCGTGACGCAGTAAATAGATCAGCATTTTTTCGGCAATTCTCCTTTCAGCACCGTGGGGATGCCGCAGAACATCTGCACCACGCAGTCGGCGCGGGCCGCCAGCAGGCAGGCCAGCCGCCCGGCGGCTTCCCGGGCGGCACGCTGCCCGGCATCCACCGGGACCACGCCGCCGCCCACCTCGGTAGCAATGACGATATCGTATTGGGCCAGCTCTCCCGTCAGCTGGGTCAGATCGGCAGCATCGGCGGCTTTGTCCTGCACATCGGTGATGCAGCTGCCCGCAAACTGCCGCGCAAAGGTGCGCTTGCCGCTGTAGAGCGGCCCGGTAATGAACATCATGTTATAAAATGCCTCCCCACTGGCTGGCCGCCAGCGCCGCCAGCATCCAGAATTCGGCTTTTTGCAAAAACCACCCGGCCAGATCCCCCGTGATGCCGCCAAACTCCTTGACGGCCACATGGTGGTACCGCCACAGCACCAGCAGAGCCGCCGCCACCAGTGCCCCGCCGCCCAGCGCAATGAGCGCCGCAGCCAGCAGGACGGACAGAACGATCAGGATTTTTTGAACGCTTTCCCGGTCTGCCGCCGTGGCAAAGGTGTGGGCCAGACCGGTGTTTTTGGCCATGGGGAACGCCGCCACCGCCAGCCCCGAGAGGCCGCGCTCCAGCACCAGCGCCAGCGTCCAGCACAACCCCACCCGGGGGGAGAAGCGGATGCAGAATGCAACGCAGAAATACGCGAGGAAGTAGGTGCAGAGCCGGATGACGGCAAAGGCCCCGCAGTGGGGGTCTTTTAAAATTTCCAGCTTCTTTTCCCGGTCGCCATAGCTGGAAAGGGCGTCCGAAGTGTCGGCATAGCCGTCCAGATGGATGCCGCCGGTGACCAGAACCGGAATGAGGCAGAAGCCGCCGGCCCGGATCATATCGGGCAGCGGCAGCGCCCCACAGAGGCTCCACAGCGCCCCGATGACCCCCCCGATGAGAGGGAACGCACAGAGGGCGTACCGCATGTTTTTGGAGTTCCAGGTAAATTGCGGCACCGGCAGGGCCGAGAACATGGCAAACGCCACGGCCATGGTTTGGAGCACGATCATTCCGGGGTCCCTCCTTTGTAATAGACCGGGATGCCGCAGACCACCCGGCAGACATTGTCCGCCCGGGCGGCAAGGGCGTTGTTGACCCGCGCGAGGGCCAGCAGATACTGGTCGGTATCGCCTGCATAGTCGGCCCCGCCGCTGAAGACTTCGTTGGAGACGAGGACGAGGTTTTCGCACTGGGAGGCCACCGCCTCCACCCCGGCCAGCACAGCCCGGGCCGCGTGTTTCCCTGCCCCGCCGGGGCTGTAGAGCTCGTTGGCGGTCAGGTTGCCCAGGTCTTCCAGCAGGGCAGTGCCCCGGGCGGGGAGCTGCACCTGTTCGAGATGGAGCGGGCACTCCACCGTGGTAAACTGCTTTCGGGCCCGCATTTTCCGGTGCTTTGCCACCCGGGCGGCGCACTCGGCGTCCCACACCTGCATGGTGGCCAGATAATAGCGCGGCAGGGCCGTTTTCAGCACCAGACTCTCAGCATACTCGCTTTTGCCGCTGGCCGCGCCGCCCAGCACCAGTGTCAGCATCCGGCACCTCCTTGAGGCGTGTAAGGGGTCAGCCCGCCGTCTGCGAACGAATAGCAGTTCCGATAAACGGCCAGTGCCATATCCCACAGCGGGATGGCGGCCACGGCCCCGGTGCCCTCGCCCAGATGGAGCCCGGCGGTGATGAGCGGGGCTTTGCCCAGCGCTTCCAGCACGAGACGGGCGGCGGGCTCGGAGGAGCAGTGGCTGGCGAACACGGCCTTGGCCGCCGCCGGGCAGAGCCGGACGGCGCAGAGAGCCGCCACCCCGCTGATGAAACCATCCATCAGCACGGGCACGCCCTCCAGCGCACCTCCCAGAAAGACGCCGCAGAGACCCGCGATGTCAAACCCGCCAAGCTTGGCGAGGACATCCAGCGCGTCGTCCGGGTCGGGCTGATTGACCGCAATGCCCCTTTGAATGGCATGGATCTTCCGGGCAAGGCCCTCATCCGAGAGGCCCGCGCCCCGGCCGGTCATGCACTCCACAGGCTGGCCCAGCAGCACCGCCGCCACCGCGCTGGAGGTGGTGGTGTTGCCAATGCCCATCTCGCCCGTGGCCAGCAGGGTGACGCCCTGCGCTTTCTGCTCCCGCACCAGCGCGATGCCCTTGGCAACAGCCTCCACGGCCTGCTCCCGGCGCATGGCCGGGCCCTGGGTAAAATCGGTGGTGCCGGAGGCAACGCGGCAGTTCCGCACGCCGGGCACCGGCTCCCCGGCCATGCCCATGTCCACTGGCACCACCTCGCACCGGGCGGCGCAGGCCATCTGGCAGACACTGGTGCGCCGGGCGGCAAGATTCTCCGCCACGGTGCGGGTCACGCTCTGGTCCGTCTGGCTGACGCCCTGCGCCACCACGCCGTTGTCCGCGCAGAGGACGAGGACGGCACGCTTGGAGAGATCCAGCGCCGCGCTCCCGGTGAGGGCGGCGGCGGATTCCAGCGTGGTTTCCAGCGCTCCCAGCCCGCCCAGCGGCTTTGCCAGGCTGGCCCAGTGGGCATGAGCCGCCGCGCGGGCGGCCTCGTCCGGCGGGGTGATGCCCTCCAACAGGGTTTTGAATGTTGCTTCTGTCATAAACTGCCTCGTTTGTTCTGGTAAGATTCTGCCGCGGCCACGAACCGCTCCGGCAGGGGCGTACCCGCCCAGTACAAATGCGGGAACCCCGCATAGAAATGCTCGTTTGCAAAGCCGCAGGCCCACTGCCTGCCATTGGCCTTGGCGGCGGTAAGGGCCGTGCCATTTTCCGTGGAATCCCAGTGGTGGAACTCGTGCACGGGGAACTGTTCCCCGGCCCGGAAGAGCAGGCTGTCCGCCCGCGCCGTAAGGGTGGCGTAGCCAAAGCGGACCAGCCGCCCGACCTTGACTCCCTGCCCGGGCAGGACGCCCGCCATGGGCCAGATGCCCCCCTCAGCGTCTTCCAGCGTCTGGCCGAGGTAGAGGAAGCCTCCGCACTCGGCCACGGTGGGCAGGCCTGCCGCGACAGCCCCCCGGATGCTCTGCCGCATGGAGGTGTTCTCGCTCAGGGCCTGGGCGTGGAGCTCCGGGTAGCCACCGGGCAGGTACAGCCCGCCGACCCCCTCCGGCAGGGCCGGGTCCCGCACCGGGCTGAACGGGACAAGCTCTGCCCCGGCGGCGGTAAGGGCCTCCAGCGTTTCGGCGTAGGCAAAGCAGAACGCCTCATCCCGCGCCACGGCGATTTTGACACACTGTTTTTTGTGTTCCTGTTTGATCCGCGCTGCTGCCGGGGCAGGCTGCTCACAGAGGGAAAGCAGTTTTTCCCAATGGATATTTTCTTCGGCAGCCTGTGCCAGCAGGGCGATCTTCTGCTGTAAGTCCGCTACTTCCCCGGCCGTGTAAAGACCCAGATGGCGGCTCCCGATGGCGGCCTCCGGCACCGGGGGCAGGAAGCCCGCTACCGGCAGGCCGGTCTCCGCTTCCAGCATGGGGGCCAGCATCTTGTACAAACCGGGCTTGCAGTCATTGAGCAAAATGCCCGCTAAATGGCTGGGAGTGCGGAAGCTCTGCAGGCCTTTGATCTGGGCCGCCAAGGTCAGGCTGGCCCCCTTGGGCCGCACCACCAGCAGCACGGGCAGATTCAATGTATCCGCCACCTGCCAGGCGCTGGCCGTGGTGCTGGTACCGCTCAGGCCATCGTAAAAGCCCATGGCTCCCTCACAGACGGCGGCACCGTGGCCCGCCGCGCCGCTGGCGTAGAGGCCGCGCACCGTCTCCGGGGAGGAAAAGAATAAATCCAAATTATGGCTTTCCACCCCCAGCACCGCCCGGTGGAACATGGGGTCGATGTAGTCCGGCCCGCACTTGAACGCACAGGGGGCGTACCCCCTGTTTTTCAAAGCTGCCAGCAGGGCGCAGGCGAGAGTGGTCTTGCCGCTGCCGGAGTTCGGCGCGGCCAGCAGGAACTGGATCATACGCTTTTCTCCGCTTCGTCGGCCCGGGTGATGAGGAAAATGGGGTTATTGGCCATGAGCAGGTGGAGTTTGCCCGCCGCTTTGGCGCGGCTGACAGAGATCTGGCAGACCTCCGCCTGCAGGCCGTGGGCCGTGAGGGCCGCCACCGCAGCAGAGAGCGTCTCCAGCGCAATGGCTGAAATGCAGATGCGGGCCGCCGGGTTGCGGGCCAGCGCAGCCTCCACCACCGCTGCCAGATTCCCCTTGGTGCCGCCGATGAAAACGGCATCCGGAGCGGGCAGGTTTTCCAGCGCGGCGGGGGCGGTGCCCTCCACCAACGTCAGGTTGCGGACCGCGAATTTTTCTTTGTTCTGGCGGATGAGGGCACAGGCCTCCGGGTCACACTCCACGGCATACACCCGGCCCCGGGGGGCGGCCAAGGCCAGCTCCACGCTGACGCTGCCGGTGCCGGCGCCCACATCCCAGAGCAGCTCCCCGGGCTGGACGCCCAGCTTTGCCAGCACGGCGGCACGGACTTCCTGTTTGGTCATAGGCACTTTGCCCCGCGCAAAGGCTTCGTCCGGCAGGCCCTGGGTACGGCGGGACGGCACCTGGGCCGCCTCCACCAGCAGCACGCTCAGGCTCTCGAAATGGCTGGCGGCCAGCTGGCCCACCGTGCCGGTATAAACTTTCTGCTCCGGGGTCCCCAGGTTCTCGCCCACGGCGGCGGCCAGCTTTCCAAAGCCCTCTGCCGCCAGCTGGGCACAAAGGGTGGCGGGGCTCTCGCTGCCGCCCGTCAAAAAGAACGTAGGCTTGCCCTCCATGCACTCGGCCACCGGGTCGCAGGCGCGGCCATGGGCCGAGACGAGCTTCCAGTCCTGCCAGGGGCGGCCCAGCGCGGCAGAGAGCATCTGCACGCTGGAAAGGCCGGGCAGCACCACAGGCTGATATCCCTGTGCCTGCAGACGCTCCACCAGTGCCGAAGCCCCGGAGTAAAACCCGGTGTCGCCGCTGTACAGGAGTGCGGCATTCTCGCACCCGGAGGCGTGGAGCAGCTCCAATATTTCATCCGGCAGGTAGGCGGCGGCACGGTTCTCCGTGCAGCCAGCAGGCAGGGCCGACAGCAGCCGACGGGCCCCTAAAATCAGGTCCGCTTCCCGCAGGGCCGCATAGCCCTGCACGGTTAGGCTCTCCGGGCAGCCGCTGCCCATCCCGATCAATGTGATCTTCATAGCATTTTCTCCTTGCAGAGGTTCAGAATCTCCTGTGCGGTCTGGCCCTGTTCCGGCGGGCGGCGGAGCACCACGAGCTGGGCCCCGGTGCTTTGCGCGGCCTGCACTTTCTCGGCAAAGCCGCCCGCCGCGCCGCCATCCTTGGTGACGAGCCAGCGAATTTCAAACTGCTGGATCAGTGCTTCGTTCAGCGCCCGGGAGAACGGCCCCTGCATCGCAATGATGTTGCGGTGGGGGACGCCCGCCGCCTCACAGGCCGCAATCCCCTCCTGGGTGGGCAGCACCCGGGGGTAGCACCGCTCCGGTGCAATGGGGGCAAAGGCTCCCAGCTCTTTGGCCCCGGTGGTGAGGAGAACATTGCCCTCCGTCCGGGCCAGCTCTTGGGCGGCCTCCGCCGCACCGGCAAACACCAGTGCTCCCTCCGGCAGCGGGCTGGGGGCCCGGAGCAGGCGGTGGTATTCCACCCCCGCCCGGGCCGCCGCCGCTCGGATATTTTTGGTAGCCTCCACGGCGTAGGGGTGGGTGGCGTCGATACAGAGGTCTGCCCCCTGCAAAAGAGCCGTCATCTCCTCCGGTTCCAGCCGTCCGGCCCGGACGGTGACACCGGGAGCACTTCCCTGCTCCTCCGCCCCGAGGTCTGTCGCCACGCTGACGAGGACATCCGCCCCAAGGGCCCCCAGCTGTTTGGAGAACGCGCGGCCCTCGGTGGTACCGCTGAACACGACCACTCTCATCGCTTGTACCCCCGGGGCGTGACCATCCGGCCAGCCAGCTCACGGGTGGCGGCGTTGCCGATGAAGACGGTGGTGAACATATCCACCTGCGTCTTTTCCAGCTCGGCCAGCGTCAGGACACGTTTTTCCTGCCCCTCCCGGCCAATGTTGCGGACGATGCCGCAGACCGTCTCCGGCGTTTTCCCGTTGGCCCGTAAAATGCGGACCGCTTTTTGCAGGTAATCCGGGCGGCCCTTGGAAGAGGGGTTATAGAGTGCCAGCGCAAAATCGCCCCTGGCGGCACAGGCCAGCCGCGTCTCGATGACTTCCCACGAGGTGAGCCGGTCCGAAAGAGAGATGACGCAGAAATCGTGGGCCAGCGGGGCTCCCAGCACGGCTCCGCCGGAGAGGGCCGCCGTCAGCCCGGGTACCACCTCCACGGTGACATCCGGGTAGCCCTGCGCCAGCTCCAGCAGCGGGCTGGCCATGCCGTACACGCCGGCATCGCCGGAGCAGACCAGCGCCACAGCCCGCCCTGCCTGCGCCGTTTCCAGCGCCCAGCGGCAGCGGTCGAGTTCTTTGGTCATGCCGGTGGAATAGGTTTCTTTTTCCGGGAAAAGGGGGCACACAAGGTCCAGATAGACCGTATAGCCGCACAGCACCTCGGCCTGCTGCAAGGCGCTCCGCGCCTGCGCGGTCAAAAACCGCGCGCCGCCCGGGCCAAGGCCCACGACAAAAACAATGTTATGGTTCTGCATCCTTCCAACTCCAATCCGGGGCAAATGGTTTTGCGGCCAGCGCCAGCGTGACGCCGCCGCCCGCCTGTTTGGGCACCTGCAGCGGCCCGTCCGCCGCACAGACGGCGGCCCGCTCACAGACATTGTCCACCCCGGTCACGCTGCGGACAAAGGCCGAGGGGGTAAAATGGCCCTCCACGGCCTGCAGCTGCCGGGCCGTATAAAAAGTGATGGGCCAGCCGTGGGCGGCACAGAATGCCGCCAAGCCGGGCTCGTCCTGTTTTAAATCAATGCTGGCCGCACTGCGGATGCCCGCCGGGGCAAGGCCATGGGCGGCACAAAAAGCCGCAAAGGCCGCTTCCAGCTGGTCAGCTGTGGTTCCCCGCTTGCAGCCCACGCCCAGCACCCCGATACGGGGTACCAGATGCAGCGCTTCTGGGGCTGTTTTTCCCGGGGTGAGGGTCAGGGCAAAATCCGCCGCTTCTCCTGCCCCAGCCAACGCCACCCCGGCGGGCGGGGTGCCCTGCACGGGCCAGTCCGATGCCAGCCGGACCGTGTGCCCGGCCAGCAGCGCCCCGCTGACCAGCTTGATCCGCTCCGGCTCCAGCACGGCGCAGCCCTGGGCTTTGGCCCACTCATCCACGGCGAACACGCCATTGGCATCGGTGGCCGTCGTGATGATCGGGATGGCCCCACAGGCTTCCGCCAGTGCCCGGGCCAGCGCGTTGGCCCCGCCCAGGTGGCCGGAGAGCAGCGGCACGGCAAACCGGCCGCACTCGTCCAGCACGACAACGGCAGGGTCGGTGGCTTTGCTCTTGCAGTGGGGCGCAATGGCCCGCACGGCGATGCCAACAGCCCCCACAAAAATCAGGGCGTCCGCTTGTGCAAACTGCGTACTCGTCCACTCCGCCAGCCGGACGCCGCCCGCGCCGCAGCGGGAAACGCTGCCGGGCAGTGCCCGGGCCAGCCGGTGGGCCAGAGCCACGCCTTTTTCTGTAAAGGCCAGATAGGCGCGGCTCATTGCTTTGGCTCCGTGGCGGGGCGGTACTCGGTGGCAAAGGCGGGGTCGTAGAGCTTGCTGCGCTCGTACCGGGTGCCCAGGAAATCGCCTACCACGATGAGGGCCGTTTTGGTGATGCCCGCCGCCTTGGTGCTCTCGGCCAGAGAACCCACGGTGCACCGCACCACCCGCTGCTCCGGCCAGGTGGCCTTATAGACCACCGCCGCCGGGGTATCTGCCGTGTAGGCCCCGCCGGCCAGCAGAGCCTCCTGTACCTTTGCCACCAGACCGATGGACAGGAAGATGACCATGGTGGCCCCGTGGGCGGCGAGGGATTGCAGCTTTTCTTTTTCCGGCACCGGGGTGCGGCCCTCCATCCGGGTGATGATAACGGTCTGGCTGACAGTGGGCAGGGTGTACTCCGCACAGAGGGCCGCCGCCGCGCCGCAGAAGCTGGACACACCGGGGGTATCATCGTAGGGGATGCCGTCGGTGTCCAGTGCATCCATCTGCTCCCGGATGGCCCCGTAAAGGCAGGGGTCGCCGGTGTGGAGGCGGACGGTGGTCTTGCCCGCCGCTTCCATCCGGCGCATGGTGTCCAGCACCTGTTCCAGCGTCATCTCGGCGCTGTTGTAGATGGCACAGCCGGGCTTTGCCAGCCCCAGCAGGGCCGGGTTGACCAGACTGCCCGCGTAGATGATGCAGTCGGTCCCCTGCAGCAGGGCCGCGCCCCGCTGGGTGATCAGATCGGGCGCGCCGGGGCCCGCCCCCACAAAATGAATCATGGCGTTACTCCTTTACCAGAATGGTTGCAAAATATCCGGCATCCTGTGCCGGGTCATAATCCGTCAGTGCTGGGAAAACGGCCTCGTCCGGCAGACCGCAGTTGCAGACCATTGCGCTATTTGCCAGAAGCCAACGCTGACACCGTGGAGGGTGCCTTTTTTCACCTTGTCCATGCTTGCAGCAGCTCCTTTGCAGTCTGGGTCTGGCCCAGCGGGCCATGCTGGTTGGAAAAGAGGATGGCTCCCACACGGAACGCCCCGGCCGCCCGGCGGTCGAGATGGGTCTGGATGGCATCCAACAGCCCGGCCAGCACCGGGGCCCGGAGGCCTGCTTTGTCCAGGATCTCAATGCAGGCGTCCGTGGTGGCCGCGTGGAGGAGGGCCGCGCAGACCTCCTGCCCCGCCCCGCTGAGGGCGGCGTAGGTGCAGAAGAGCTCGGTGCGGCAGTCCGCCGTGTGGGAGTGGGTGTTCATGATGCCGCCCGCCAGCTTGCACAGCTTGCCCACATGGCCGATGAGCAGCACTTCCTCAAACCCGGCGGCGGCCGCCATATCCAGCGTGTCACCAATGAAGTTGGAGCACTTGACCACCGGGATCTTTTCCAGCCGGGGCAGGGTGCCGTGGAGGTAATCCAGCCCATAGTTGCCCGGGGCCAAGATCAGCCGCTGGGGCGTACCCGGGTGGGGGCGGAGGCGAGCCTGATTCATTTCCAGCTGGATGGTGTCCAGCAGGGCCTGCTCACTCATGGGCTCCACGATGCCGCTGGTGCCCAGCACGCTGAGGCCGCCCTCCACCCCGATATGGGGGTTGAACGTCCGCTTGGCCACCTCGGCACCGCCCTCAATGGAAACCGTCACGGCAAAACCGCCCGCATAACCGGCGGATTCGGCTTCTTTTTGCAGGGCCTCCGCGATCATCTCCCGGGGAACATGATTGATGGCGGCTTCGCCCACCGGCTGGTCAAGGCCCGGCTTTGTCACCAGGCCCACCCCCGGCCCGCCGAAGATCTGCACATCCGCGCGTTCCGGTTTCAGGACCACTTCCGCCGCAACGGGCAGGCCGGTGGTCACATCGGCATCGTCACCGCCGTCCTTTTCCATCACGCAGACAGCACCGTCCTCCGTTGGATGGCAGGCCAGCGGGGCCACCTCCACCACAATGCCTTTTGGGGTGCGGAGAGCGACCGTTTCCGGCGTGCGTCCGGTAAGCAGGAGCCGGGCGGCTCCTGCCGCGCCCAGTGCCGCACAGGTGCCGGTGGTATAACCGCAGCGGAGCAGTTTCTGCCCGCTGCGGACATAGTGCTCGAATTTGGGCCTTGGCTTTTTGGGGGCCTCTGCCTGCGGGGCAGGCGTCTGCACCGCGGCGTCCGGGCCATAGAGAAACGTGTATTCCTCCGCTGTCAGGTGGTAGATGCGGCAGATATTTTCTTTGGTGAACGCTTCTTCGGGCGTCAGCACACCGGAAACAGCCTCGGGCGAGACGCAGACCACTTTGTCCGAAATTTTGCGGGCGAGATCCAGCTCATGCAGACTGAGCAGAACGGCCATGTTCCGCTCCCGGGCCAGCTGTTTCAGGATGCCCAGCAGTTCCACTTTGCCCTTGATATCCAAAAAAGACGTAGGCTCATCCAGCAGAATGATCTCTGGCTGCTGGCAGATCGCCCGGGCCAGCAGCACCCGCTGGCGCTGGCCATCGCTGATCTTGTTGAAATCCCGGTCGGCGAGGGCCTCCGCGCCCACCAATCTGAGGGCGGCGCGCACCTGCGCTCTGTCCTCTGCCGAGAGGACGCCCAGCCGCCCGGTGTAGGGGTAGCGGCCCGCCGCCGCCAGCGTGAAGCAGGTGGTGAGCTCCGTGCGGCGGGTGTGGGGCAGCATCAGGGCCATTTTGCGGGCCCGGGCGTTGCCGGACAGCGTGGAAAGCTCCGCGCCGTCCAGCAGCACCGCACCGCCCTGCGGGGCCAGCTGGCCCGCCAGCGTTTTGAGCAGGGTGGATTTGCCCGCGCCGTTGGGGCCCACGAGGGTCAGGATCTGGCCCCGCTCCACCCCCAGCGCGATCTTTTGTAAAAGGGCTTTGGTGTAGCCCACAGCCAGGTCTCTTGTCTCGCAGTAATAACTCATCGTTCCCCCTCCTGTGTCTGGCGGCGGATCAGCAGCCAGATGACCACCGGTGCGCCGAACACGGCCGTGACCGAGCTGATGGACAGCTCCGTAGGGGCAAACAGGCTGCGGGCGATGAGGTCACAGAGCAGGCAGAACGCCGCCCCGCCCAGCGCGCAGCCTGGCAGGACGTGCAAGGGTTTGGCGCTGCCCAGTGCTCCCTTGACAAGGTGGGGCACCGCGATGCCCACAAAGGAGATCGGCCCGGCAAAGGCCGTGACGCAGGCCGCCAGCAGGCTGGAAAGAAGCACCAGCGCCATGCTGAATGGCCGCACCGCCACGCCCACGCTTTTGGCGTAACTTTCCCCCAGCTGGTAAGCCGCCATGGGCTTGGAGAGGCAGAACGAGGCTGCCAGCGCGGGCAGCACCACGCAGGCCGCCACCTGCACATTGCCCCAGGTAACGCCCGAAAAGCTGCCCATGGACCAGTTGTGGAGGTTGACGATGTTGGAGTCCTGCGCAAAAGTGACCACGATGTCCGTGATGGCAGAGCAGATATAGCCGATCATGACGCCGCAGATGACCAGAATGCTCATCCGCTGCACCCGCCGGGCCACAGCCAGCACAAAGGCCATCGCCGCCATGGCACCCGCAAAGGCGGCGATGATGAGCGCCGCCGAGCTGGTGAAGCGCCCCTGATTGAGGAATATCACCATGGTGAGGGCCACGGCCAGCTTGGCACCGCTGGAAATGCCCATGACAAACGGGCCCGCAATGGGGTTGGCAAAAAAGGTCTGGAGCAGATAGCCTGCTACCGAGAGCGCCGCCCCCAGCAGGATCACCATGACCGCCCGGGGGAGCCGCAGCTGCAAGATGATGCCCATGGAGAGCGCGTCCTGCCCTTTGCCCAGCAGGGCCGCCAGCACGGCCTGCGGGGTCAGCGAAACGCTGCCCCACAGCAGATTCATGCCAAACAGCACCAAAAGCCCCGCCGTGAGGGCGAGGTAGGTCCGTGTGAGGCGTTTGGGGGTGGTCATGGGGTACTCCTTTTCACATCCGGTCAGGAAATTTTCTGTAAGAGGGTCAGCTCCTCCGGGGCGGGGTCGCCCTCGGTGAAGACACGGTTCATATCCACAATGAGGTCCGGCAGGGCCATGCTCTGCTGGAAAAAGCTCTTGGAAGTGCACCAGCAGTCACCGGACTGGACGGCTTTGAAATCGGCCAGCATGGCGCATTTTTTCACCAGCTGCTCCCGGGTATCCACCACGCCCTCGATGGTGCTGTTGTAAATGAGTACATCGGCGTCTCTGGCCTGGGCGTAGAATGTTTCCTGCGGGAGATTCATGGTGGAAAGGCTGTTGCCATTGTCCGTGAGGTCGGCAAAGACATAGCTGCCGCCGGCCATCCCGATCATCTGGGCCACATAATCCCCGCCCTTGCGGACGGTGATGAGGTTATTTCCCGTAACGGAGAAGAACGCCACCGTCTTGCCCGTGGGCTCCTGCTGCAAAACGGGCTCGATCCGCGCGATCTTCTCGCTGAAAACGCGCTCGGCCTCCTCCGTTTTGCCCAGCAGCAGCCCAATGAACTTGATCCACTCCATCCGGGCAAGGGGGCCGCTCTCATAACTGGAGCGCTCCACCAGCACCGGCACCCCGAAGTGTTCCAGCTGCTCCTTGACCTCCGGGGTGTGGTAGATCATGGTGTTTTCAATGGCAAGACTGCAGTGGGCAGCCAGGATGCACTCGTAGTCCGGCGCACTGTACTTGCCCGCATAGGTGATCTCGCCCGCCTCCATGGCGGCTTTGGCCTCGTCGAGATACCAGCCATCGGCCCGGGTGCCGGAAAGAGCGATGGAATCCAGCGCGTCCAGGTGGATGAAGTAATCCATAATGGAGCTGGACACGAGGTAAATATTTTCCAGCGGCTGGCGCAGCTCCACGGTTCCCTCCGGGAGAACGGAAAGCTCCGCCGCTCCCTCGGGCCGGACAAGGAACTTGTCCCCAGATTCCGCGATCGTGAGCAGAACGGAGCCGTCGGTATAAACATCCGCCGTGAATTGCCGGGCATAATCCAGCGGGTAAGCGTGGTCCAGCACAAGGGCATCCGTGGTGGCCGGGGCCTCCTGCTGCCCGCTGCCGCAGGCCGTCAGGGCCAGGGCAGCCGCCGGGAGGGCTTTGAGGAATTGACGTCGGTTGATCTTCATGGCATCAGTTCTCGCTCGGGGCGCTGAACGTCAGGGTGTACTCGATCTCATGGGGAGTGCTCATGGCGACGGTATCCGCCACAACAGAGAGCGGCGTGCCAAGGGCAGAGACCGGGATCTCAAACGTGGAATTGCCCTCGGTGTTGGTGGGCAGGTACTTCTCGCCGTCCACGATCATATAGTCATAGTTGGGGCTGGACCAGACGATGGTGGCGGTCATTTTGCCGTCGGCCACAGTCAGGGCAGCAGGGCTGTCCACGGTGGCACGGCCGGAGCCGCCCTCCAGCGTCACCTCGCAGGTGTAGCTGCCGTCCGCGGGAGTCTCCACAGCCTCCGCGGCCTGTGCCTCGACATTGCGGACGCTGACGGTGTGGTCATACCACTTGCCCTTGGTGCCCAGGATGGCCAGCTGGAAATCGGTGTCCAGTGCTTCCACCGGGACGTCAAAGCCGTAGACTTCCTCGGAGGTTCCGTCGGAGTAGGTCACGGTGTCGGTGGTGGGCTGGAGCCAGTCGGCCTCATGGTCCGGGGCATCCGCCGCCATACCGACATAGAGGTTGACGATCTTCTTGGACTGCAGGCTGATGTGCAGGGTCATCTGGCCGTCTTCCACGGTCAGCGTACCCTTGCCGTCGCTGGCCTCATTGACATGGAACATGCTGCTGTCGGTATCAAACTCCGCCGTATAGGTGCCGTCTTCCAGCGCCCGTGCAGAAGAAGCAGCGGCACTCTCGGAAGCGGCCTCGGAGACAGCGGATTCCGCCACGGAAGACACCGCCTCCGAGGAAGCGGAAGAAGCCACGCTGGAAGCAGAGCTGCCGCAGCCAGCCAGAGAAGCAGCCAGCAGGGCGGACACCACCAGCAGAGAAACAAAACGCGTATATTTCATTGCATTACACCTCAAAAACAAGATTACTTGAATAGTATAGCACGCAACCAGGGGAACAGAAAAGGGGGACACAAACAAAATTGCCCGAAAAGGTCTCCCTTTCCGGGCAACGCGGGTCTATTTTAGCCGTTCAGGGAGTCGATGGCAGCCTTGGTGTGGGCAATGTAGAGCTGCTCGACGTCAGCAACCCCGCCCAGGCCTGCGATCTGGCAATCGACAGAGTCGAATGCACCGGAAGCCTCAAACTGGCTCAGCCAGGAGTCCTCGTCCGCACCGGCCATATCGTTGTTGGCGTGGTCGCCGGCAACGACCATCAGCGGGCGGAGCACGACCTTGGTGTAACCGGCAGCCTTGACAGCCTCGATGACATTCTCGCAGGAGGTGGACTCAGGCTCGCCCTCAACAGTGCCGATGAAGACATTGTCATAGCCCAGGGTCTGCATGGCGGTCTGCATCTGGCTGTAGCTGACTTTAGCGGTGTGAGAAGTGCCGTGGCCCATGAAGACGAATGCAGTGCCATCCTTGGCAGCAGCCTCTACGCTGTCGTAACCAGCAGTGGCAACAGCCTCGGCAGTGACAGCCTTGGCAACCGCTTCCTTATCCTCGTTGATCACGGTAGCGTCAGCGCCGACCTCACCCAGCAGGGGCTCAGCCACAGCGACGGACTCGAACTTGTCGCGGTAGTCGTCGATCATCTCCATCATCTCGTCGTACTCAGCGCCGTGCATCAGGTGAGTGGGCTGGACGACCAGATTCTTGACGCCGTTGGCAACGGCACGGTCCATGGCCTGCTGCATGTTGTCGATCTTCTCGCCGTCACGAGCCTGGACATGGTTGATGATGATCTGAGCGGTGAATGCACGGCGGACAGACCAATCGGGGTAAGCGGCCTGCAGAGCATCCTCGATGCCCTTGATGTCCTTCACGCGGCTGTCGTTGAACGAGGTGCCGAAGCTGACCACCAGCAGCTCGTTGTCGCCGATGTTGTCCTCATTGCGGGGGTCATCCTTGGAAGCATCGCCGGTGTCGCGGCCAAAGTAATCGGGATCAGCCTCTTCCCCCTCGACCAGCTCTTTCTGGGCGTCGGTCAGAGCGTCCCAGGCGTCCTTGGCAGCCTTGCACTGCTCATCGGTGTTCTCGTTGCGCTCCTGCACATAGATGGCGTCGATCAGGTCTGCCACGTTCTTTGCGGCCATTTCGTCAGCCTCCTCGCTGCTCACCTCGCTGGCGGCAGTGCTGGATGCTGCCTCGCTGGAAGCGGCGGTGCTGCTGGAAGCGCTGCTGCCGCAGCCTGCCAGGGTGCCGACGCAGAGCGCCAGAGCGGCGGAGACTGCCACGGTCTTTTTCCAATTGAGTTTACGCATAGTTCTTGTTTGTTCCTTTCCTGTTTTTGCTTGTGTGCGGATCTTCTGACAGAAAGGGTACAGGCGGTACGCCCGGACACAAAAAGGGCCCTTTTGCCGCGCGGAGTGCACAACAAAAAGACCCCTGTTATTTCTGGGCTTTTCGGTACAACCAATTCCTCGTGATCTGGAGCATCTGCTCCCGTACCAACAGCAGGCAGGTTTCCTGGCTGAAAGGGACGGGCAGAACTGCCCGCGCCCGCGGCTGCCTTCCCGGAGGTTCCCCCAGTGACCGGCGCAAAACGCGCCAACGCCGCAAAGCTCCCTTATCACAGTGACGAGATCGTGCGGGAATCCCACCCGCTTCTCTTTTACCCTTTCCGCCGCCCGAAAGCGGCAAAAGGCACCTGCTGTTTTCTATTCAGACGGGGTTAGTATAGCACAAACCCGCCAAAAACGCAATTGGTTTTCAGCCCTCTGCCGGTGTCCAGACCATGCCCAGGGCGCTGAGGTTTTCCACCCGCTCCGGGGTCAGCCGGGCGTCATGGGCTGCATAGCTCTCCCGCATCCGGCGGATCCAGTCGCCCAGGCAGAAGCCATCCTCCGTTTTATAATTGACGGGTACGGTCAGATCCCCGTGGGCGGCGCGGTACTCCCCGGCCCGGCGGAGGGCGCACTGCCACTTGGCCTCCCGGGCGTCCCACTGCATCCCGATCTCGTCCAGCATCGCGATATGCTCCGGCGTGACCTGGAACGAGTCAGGCCGCGTCTTGCGGGCGGCCCGCAGGTTGGAGATCCAGACGCCAAGGCGGAACCCCGTTTCATCCACATAGCTGGCAGGGACCAGCAGATCTCCCCGGCGCTTGGCGTAGGCCTTGGCATGGCGGTAGTTGTTGAGCCAGTTCCGCTCCCGCACGCTGCAGCGGGCACGGGTGCGGACAGCCCCGCTCCGGCGCTCCGGCTCGCCCCGGAAGAGCTCTTTCAGGGCTTTGACCCGCTCACCGCGCAGGCTCTTATCCCCTTTCTGGAGCAGCTGCTTCTGGCGGCTGAGCCAGCTGCCCAGCCAGATCCCTTCTTCCGTGCGGTACTGGGCCGGGAGCTCCAGGCTGCCGTGGGCGGCCTTGTAGGCAGCGGCCAGCTCATAGCGGTGCTGCCAGGAATCCGGCTTCTGCCACACCATGCCCAGCTGGTCCAGCAGGGCCTTGCGCTCCGGGGTAAGGCGCGCGCTGCTGCGGTCCGGGTTCTGCCAGGCGTAACGCTGGCGGCTGACCCACTTGCCCAGCAGCACGCCGTCCGGGTCGATATACTCCGAGGGGACGTTCAGGTCGCCGTGGGCCTGATAATACCGCGCGGCGGCATCATAAGCGGCCTGCCACTTGCGGTCGTTGCGGTTGGTCCAGTCCACGTCCAGCGCCTCCAGCCAGGCTTTCTGCACCGGCTTGATGGTGCCCGCCTTGTAGGCGGCCCGCTGGCTGCCCAGCCAGACGCCCAGAGCCACGCCCTCCGGGGTGGTGTACTTGACCGGCACTTCCAGCGTGCCGTGGTCGAGCCAATACTGGACAGCCGCGCAGTAGCTCTGCTCCCAGATGTCCTGCACGGTGTCCCACACCATGCCCAGTGCTTCCAGCCGCTCGACACGGTCGGTGGACAGATTGTTGCCGAGGAACCGCTGACGGTTGTAAACGATCCACTCGCCCAAGGCAAAGCCGTTTTTATCCCGGTAGCGGACCGGCACCATCAGGTTCCCGTATTCTCCGCGGTACTCCCGGGCTGCGGCATAGCCCCGCTCCCAGGCCTGCTCCATCCGCTGTTTCCAGGCGATGCCCAGCTTTTCCAGCCGGGCGGCCTGCTCGGCGGTCAGGCGGCCGGGCTTTTCCCCGGCCTGGATCTGTCGCTGCAGCTCCAGCCAGCGGCCCAGCCCAAAGCCGGTTTCCGTGGTAAAGCCGCGGGGCAGCTCATTGATATCCCCTTTTGCGGCGGCCTCTTTGGCGGCTGCAAAGGCCTGCTCCCACTGAGCGTCCAGTTGGCGCTGCAGTTGGCGGGCCGGACGGATGCAGGCCTGGTACGGCTCCTCCAGCGGGAACCCGGTGCCGCCGGCCTGTTCCGTCCCCTGCACCAGATCCTCTGCATTGCGCAGACCCGCAAACGAGACGTTGAGCTCCACCAGCGGGACGGAGTCCCCGCAGAGCGCCAGTGCCCGGGCCAGCATCCGGCGGTGGTTCTGTTCCAGCCCGGTGGAGCGGACCAGCACGGCACCCGCCATTCCGGCCAGCCGCGCCAGCCCGCCGGGGGTGCTGACGGTGACCAGCACCTGCGCGCCCCGCGCCGGGGAAGCCGCAAACCGCACGGCCATCTCCTGATCCCAGCCGTCTTTCAGGATAGTGGCTTCTGTGTCCGGGCCGAAGAGGGCTTCCAGATTTTCCGTCACCCGCCGCATGGCAGCGGCGTCCTCACACAGGACCAGCTGCTTGCCCTTGGGCAAAGCCTCCCGCAGCCGGGGCAGCGCCGGGCCGCATTTTTCCACCGTGCGGCGAAGATTGGTGAAAACTTTTTCGCCCACGCCCGGGACGCCCGCGGCGTTCCACTGCTTCATCTGGATGCGGAATTCTTCCAGCGCCGTCTCGGCGGGCCAGAGGAGCACGGTATCCGCGGCAGGCGGCGTGACAAGGCCCCGGGCCAGCGCTTCCGTCAGCGAAATGGAGAACGTGCCCGCCCCCTGAAACATGGCTTCCGCCAGGCAGCAGCTGACAGGCTGGTCGGTGTCGATGAGGCCCAGCAGCTTCGCCTGCGGGCTGAACCGCTGCAGCCAGCGGACACGCTCTCCACACGGAAACGCCGTAAACTCCCGCGAGCCATCCAGGATAATGCAGGCCGGGCGGATCTTGGCCAGCTCCAGACAGCGCTGCGGTGTATTGTCCTCACAGTGGATCAGCTGCACCCGCGGCGGGATCTCCTGGCCGATCCGTTTGGCTTCTTCCAGCCGCATCCCGCGCCGGGTCTCCCCGGGCACCACCCAGATCACGGCCGCGTCCGGGTGAGCGTTGATCCATGCCCAGACGATCCGCCCGCTGCCGCTTCCGACGGGATAGAACAGCGCGGCTTTCCCTTTCTGCTCCAGCTGGGTGTCAATGGCCTCCGCCATCCGCTTATAATATTCCTGCGAATTTTCTGCCATAGTTTCCGCCTTTTTCCTGTTGTTGGGGTTTTTATCCCAGAAAAAAGAAGACCCGGCAC
>OJPL01000266.1_pt1 | contig 21169 bp, 20 predicted proteins | sample 1598501 | NCBI WGS metagenome assembly OJPL01 (sample SAMN03922486, study PRJEB24848) | human gut metagenome | isolation source: stool sample | host: Homo sapiens | place: Germany | collected 2011-05 | reverse complement strand
TGGAACACCAGCGGCAGATCATTGATACCTTTGTCAACTCGGTCTACGTCTTTGACGACCGGGTCGTGCTCAATTTCAACTTCACGGACGATTCCAAAACCATCTCCCGTGAAGAGGTGTTGGGTTCGAGTGCTGTGGACAATGCTCCACCAAACGTAAAGCCGTTTACCTGAAAAGGTGAGCGGCTTTTTCTTGTATCTACGTGATTTTTGATATGCAAAAGTGAAGCGGATTCACTTTTGCATATTGATAATGAAACGTGTAGGAGGCCCCCTTTTCAGCCGTTTGTAGCAAGTTTGTAGCAGATCTGTAGCAAAATTCGGGGAGGATCGGCAAAATGGCTCCGAAAACCCGATTTTTGCAGATTTTTGGGTATAAAATTTTATCATCAAATTTTGTGCAGAATAACGGTGGTGCTTTTCATTCGGATTCTGATGCCGTATAATAAAGAAAAAGATCATGGATGAAAGGAGAAATCGCTGTGCGCTACACCATCCGGCATTTTGATTTGCCACTGCTTACCTTTGAAGCAAACATGGACAGTGCAGATACTGACCTCCATATTATAAAGGTCTACGAAGAAAACCGTTCCTTTTTACCTTTGAACCTGACTGTATCAGAAGATGGCGTGGAACGCTGGCTGCGGCATCGCACAATTCCGAAGAACCGAGCGTATGTAGACGCTCTGCTCTCTAAGGTGGGGCTTTCTTTGAATCGACCGCTTGGAATTATTGCAGCCAATAAAGGTCTTTCACTCAATGATTGCTTTTGGGTAGATGCAGAGGGTTCCGGCGACACCTTTGAAAAAGTAAATCTTTACGATAACCGATTCAGTCAGGTGCTGGCAGCAATCGCCTTTACAGGATATGGCAGCAGCATACGAACTTCGCTTGCGTCCTGCCCGGAGTTCTCGACCAACGGGATGCTGCCAAAATGCTGGCGCAGACAAAACGGAAAAATCTATCTTTATAAAGGTGGCACGTCAGGGTTCAGCAATTTTGGATTTGAACCGTACTCGGAACTGTACGCCTATCAAGTTGCGCAGGCAATGGGTGTAAATGCAATTCGCTACACTCTGACGAAAGACCTGAAAAAGACGCTCTGTTCCAAGTGTGAGCTGTTCACCAGCAAAGAGCATTCTTATATTCCCATCGGACAGCTTGTGTCCAAAGGTGGAATAAAAGCAATTTTTGCGTATTATCAGACGTTAGGTCAGAACTTTGTGGATGCGCTGGAAGATATGCTGGTCTTTGATGCGATCATCTGCAACACTGACCGCCACTATGGAAACTTTGGCGTGTTGGTAGATAATAAGACCAACACGATTGCGGCACCCGCACCGCTGTTTGACCACGGAAACTCGCTGTTCAGTCTGGGCGGAACGGATCTTTGGGACAACCAGAAAGCATTTGATGAATATGCCCGCACACTGCTTCCGCTTGCATACGATGATTTCTTTGCAGCTGCAAAGAGCGCAATGAAACCTCGTCACCGTGCAATGCTCCATAAGCTGCTGGATTTCCATTTTGACCGCAGAGCGACACGTTATAATCTGCCGCCAAATCGCTTGAAGATGATCGAAAAAGAGGTACAGCGCAGAGCAAGAGTGCTTTTAGGGTAAAAAGGAAATCGCCAAACGTGAGAGATTCTCTCTCATGCATTGGCGATTTTTTGTATCCATGAGAGAAAAATTCTCACAGATCGGCAGCTTTTCTCTTTGAAGTTGTTATGCCTTCGTTGTGGTCAGAACTTCATCATTGACCAGCTGATTGGCCTTATGCCGCCCCTGCGCGGACGCACAGCCTGCTGAAGCAGACCTTTTTGCTGTAGATGGCCCGGGGGTGGTAGTATGATGCTACAATAAAAAGAGACTGATGCAGTGCAACAGTCTCTCGATAGCAATGAGGCTTATATAACGGATGTTTTTTTATAAAAATCCGTAGCAGCGCCTCCCATTCCAAGAGTGGTTTTGATGCCAACTCCGCCATGGGATGCAAAAGAGAGCAACGCGTTCCAAAGTTCCAGAAGCGGCGGCGCAAGGCGTGCCTCGATGGTCACACTGCCTTGAAAGGCTGGAATGCGCGTTTCTTTCAGCAGATAACGTGTAGTATGGAGATTATAATCCACAATATGAAGCCCTTGCTGTAAAGCCTGCAGTGCATCAGAATCGATAAGGGCATATTCTGGAAAGGCAGCGTTCCAATGCGCAATCAGACTTTGCAAAAGCAGAGTTTCCTGCGGGAAAATAGTATAGCGGCCGGACTGCTTGAAGGCGCAAGGCGACAGAAAAGCAATTTTGGCACGGGTTTCGCTGCGGGAGCGCCCAGAACGGATCAGCTCTTCAGCGGAGATTGCCGGAAAGGTGCGGACCTCTGAAACCGGGAGTGTCAATTCATGCAGAGGGATTTCCTTTGCAGATTCCAAAACGGGAAAAACTACCTGTCGAGCAGCGTCATTCAGCAGGTTGACCGTCCAGATCAAAGACTGTTTTTCCGGCGAAAAACATAGAAAATGCGCAATGGGGTGTTCCCCTTGCAGATGCATCTGCTCTCCAAATTCAGAAGAAATCTGTGACATCAGCCAGCCATACAGACGATAGGACCACGACTGAGGAATCCGCACATCATTGGGCGGAGATAAAACCAGTTGAATCTGCTGGATCATAAGATACTCACCCCGCAATATCCATAGGGATAAAGCCGACCACGAAAGCGAGCATATTTCATGGTGTGCGGGGAAATACCTTTTTCGGCATCACGCTCATGCTTATGTTTACGGAACATCTGAACCATTTGCTCTGCTGTCCAGCGCAAACCTTCTTTTTCGCCCAGATAGGGATATGCCAGCGACTTGGCAAAGAACCCGGAGCCGCCGCCCAGGATCAGATAGGGCTGCTGCGGCAGGTTGACGGCACCGCGCGGCAGGGTAAAATGCCGAGCGTAGGTCTGCTGATAGTATGCATCGAACTGTTGGATGGCTTCCAGCAGAGAGTCTTTTGTAATGCGGCCCTTCAGCACAGACTGATCCAGGGTCAGCTTGAACCGGATGGCTGTGCCCGGTGCGGCGCATTCCCGGCAGAGGTTGATGCTGTGGGTTCCGCCATCTGTGGCGGAGTCTGTTTTTCCGGCCAGCATCATGCAGTTGTCCGGGATTGAGAGGCTGTCGGAAACCTGAATGCCACGGAAAATGCTGTTGACAGCGTCCGGAGCGGTGCTTCCATCTTTCAGCGTGCGCAGATGCAGCTGGTTGACATATTTCTCTTCCGGAAAGGTGGCCCGGCGGTTTGGTGCAAGGCTGTGTCCGGTGCTGCGGTCAGCCAATACCGCACTCAGCAGCCATGCAGTACGCAGCGCACCCTTGATGCTGCTGCCGGGAATGTAGGCATGGCCCTGCGCATCACGCTGGAAAGCATGGATCTCTTTCAGCGAGTGCTCCGCATCCAGCGCATCTCCCACCTCGATCTGATAGCGCGTCAGCGTTTTCAGTTCTGCATCGGAAATGCCGCAGTCTTTGGTCAGAAAGGCCCAGAGATTGGACTGCTCGCTAAGCATAAACTGTCCGTACTTGTCCACCAGATCGTGCTCGACCAGAAAGCTGAAAAATTTTTGCTCGTCCAGAAAGGAGACTTTGCCATTGCGGGTGTTGTACATGTACTCTTTTTTGGTATAGCTGCTGCCGTTGCCAACAAACAGAGGTGCCCATACATTCAGAGTAAGGTCAAAGATCTGCAGATGATCCTGCTGAATCATAATGTCACCCCCATAAAGATTGGCTTGGAATAGCGGTATACCGGATGCACATCCGACAAACCAACATCATACAAAGCACCCTGATAACGATTTTGCAGGACAGACCCTGCCGAAAGGGCATACTGCGTTTTTTTCTTCAGTGGAGTTTCCACACGATCGGATGCCATGAAGCCGCTGCGGCGTACCAGCTGGAAGGAGGCACCCTCTAATGCATGATCCAGTTCATCTGTCTGCGGCAGGCTGGTGGTCAGCAGCAGATAGGGTGCGCGGTTGGCAGAAAGTGCACGGCGCAGCCATTTGGTCTGCGCGTCAGAGTGTGTATTTAGACAAAGCTTTTGCACTACATGGAACTTTCCATAACCAGAGCTGACTTTGCCGCCGATGCCGGTAGCGCCCAGCCAATCCAGCAAATACTCCAGATCTTCATCCTGACCATCTTCGGTAAATCCGCAGATGAAATACAGTCCGCAGTCCGGCGCAAAACGGAAAAGTCCAACCTGATACGGCATGGTATCCCCCTGCATGGGAACGGCTGCCTTGGTCTGCTCATAGTGGATGCCAAAACTTTCCGGTTGCTCGTCAGGGGTAAAATGACCTTCATGCAGGCTTCTGGCGTAGCGGTCGAATTCCAACACAGGGATCCAGGCTAGCTTTTTTACCTTTTTGCGCAGGGTGGTTTCCACTTCCTCAGTGGATTCTGACGCGGCAATGGGCTTTGGTAGGTAAAACGTTTCGCCATACCAGGGCATTGTATCGCTGAGCAGGAATTTTCCCTGCCGGACCTGCGCACAAAGTTGTTCCAGAGCTTCTTCTCCGTGCTGGACGAGGGTCTCATGGCAGAGGGCAGAAAACAGGGTATCTGCCCGCAGGGTCTCTTCGGAGGTATAAAGCGACAATGCAGAGTCGGCCCCTCCAAAATGAACAGCTGTGTCAAACTGCAGCTTAAACAGAAAATAGTTCATAACTATCCACCTCATCAAAGAGGGATTTCAGGCGGCTGAGATCCGCCTGCGCGCCATAGCCTTCCAGCGCAAAGTTTTTCAGGCTGACACGGCCGCTGCCGCGGGAACCATGGCCGCCCAGATAATCCATCTGCAGCAGCTTCATGCCTTTGGCCAGAAGAGAAAGATCTTCCTCGACCTGTGCCGGGTCGGTTACATCGTAAACGATGCTGACGCCAAACTTTGCACCGGCGATCACACGTTCGATCTGGCGGGGATTGGCCACAGAGTTGGCACGGGAAATTGCGTTTTCGGTCTTGACCTCGGTCACACCCACATTGGAAAGCTCTTTTGCATTGGACAAAAAGGCATCCGCAAACTGCAGGCGGGAACGGCGCACCGGCTCCGAGGAACCGAACAGGCGCAGAATGCGCTCGTCGTCCTTGTCGAAAGCAGGCATGTGTTCGATATCCTGACAGGTGCTGCGGGCCAGCAGGGTACGCAGTTTGCCTTTCAGACTGCTGCCGGGTACGATGGGATAACCGGTATAGGGGTCACGCACCACCGGGCTGTCCACAGCACCAATGGCAGAAAAGGCAGAGGAACCGCCGATGTGCATACCGGTGCGCACTTCCAGATCGCACCGGATCAGAATTTTTCCATACATATGATTACCCCTCCTTGCCGCCGAAGTAGCGGTGGAAAGCGACCAGCGCTTCCATGTAGTGTGCAAAGCGGATCAGGTCCGCACGGTCGGTGGAAATGCCCTTGAGGTATTCCAGCAGGTTCGTCTGTGCTACAAAGCTTTTTACGGTGTCGTCACGGCCGCACTCATAGGCCACCCGGACCCGCATCAGGTTGAGCTTCACGATGCTTTCTGGCCGCAGCTTTTCCTCGGTGCGGATGTTTTCCTCATTATAGATATCGGTCACAAGGCTCAACAGGTTGCGGATTTTGCTGGTGGTCACGGTCTTGCCGCCGCTCATGAGGCTGCGCATAATACGCTCGGCTTCGTCTACATAATCTTCCGGCACCTTTTTCGGCGTGATCTCCGGCGGCAGCTCTTTCTGCTGCCCATAGCTGCTACGGCTGTTATAGCTGCCGGAACCGCTGCGGTTTCCGTTGTAGCTGTTGCTATATCCGCTCCGGTTGTTGTTATAGCCACCGCCGCCATAGCCGCCCCGGCCATTATCATTCCATCCTGCCATCTGTGTCGCCACCCTTTCTGTTCTGATAGACATAAATATAAATTGCGGTGATGAGCTGGTGACGCTGTACGGCATCCAATGCCCAATCCATCATGCTGTGAGAGAATTGCTCGTAAAGTTTATAATCTGGTGCATTCTTTTTGGGGGAAAGCCGCGCCAGCAGGTAAGCATACCGTGCAAGGTTGATGCGGTCGTTTTCGGCTTCCCGCAGCAGTGCCAGAAGATTGTAGAGCATGGCGTTTCCATGCTCGGCGTTATCCTTGCCGAAGAAGCTTTGCAGGCAGCCGACCTTTTCGGTCAGGACCTTTGCGCGGAATACATCCCACGCATAGATATGTCCCTGCTCCGGCTGCACCAGCAGATTGCCCTTTGCATCCCGGACTGCTTTGCGCTCCGGCGTAAACAGTGTCACCGCATTCTTGCCGGGCAGATGTTTGGCGGCTTCTTCCAGCGCGGCAGTTTCCTCGGCAGAAAGCCGGATGGGGTAATGGTCATCAAAGATGCCGATGCCTGCGCTGAGGGTCAGTGCACCGCAGGAAAATGCGGTGAAATTACGCTGGATGCGCTGTGCTGCTTCCAGAACATCGTTCCATGCGCCCACAAGGAATACATCGTCGCCGCCGGCATAGACGATGCTTACATGCAAGCCCTCTAGAATGCCGTTGATGTAGCACTTGAAAAACAGTGACATCTGCCGGGAGAACGCCGAGGTGCGGGACAGGGTAACATAGTGCATCCGTTTGACCGGGTCTTTCTCGTTTTCCTGCTCGAAACCGGAGATGAAGGCATGCCCGAGGTTGTCCACATCCATACGGCAGACTGCAATGCGGCGCACACCCTCGGACTGCCCTGCCAGTTCTTCCATGCTGTTGCTGGCGGCGTAATCGCCAACATACAGGTTGGTGCTGTAAGTAAGGCCGGTGAACGGTGCATTTTTGGTATATACACGCACGACCGGCTCGCCGGAAGCCAGCCGTTTGCGGGCAGAGAACTGATCCGTCAGGGACAGATATTCGCTGCTGCCGTCCAGTGCAGGCAGCGTACAGTCATCGGCAGCCGAGGGCTGACGGCTTACCACCAGAACGCGCTTGTTCTGGATCTTATAGGAAAGATCTACGAACAGTTTGCACCAAGGGCAGAGATCATCCTTCAGGTTGGCACTGGTGCCGCACACCTTGCATTCCCGGCCATCCGGGTAAGCGGCGGTGCTGTTCAGCAGCTGCAGATCCTCTGCGGTATAGCGGTGGAATTTGTGCTGTTCCAGCAGCCGGTTCACCCGGCGGAACAGCTCTTTGTAGGGGCTTTTTTCAGCCGGGGTATTGGTCAGGTCGTTGCCGGAGCAGGGTGTCCATGCGTTGGCCAGAAACAGCTGGGTGCCGAACTGCTGCTGCAGCCAGCGGTTGAACTGCCGATTCCACCGGGTCAGGGTATCGGCCACAGCAGCAGTGTTGGGCAGCAGCACATAGCAGTGCCCGCCGCCGCTGTAGATCAGGTTGGCGCGGGACACGCCGCACCCGGCCAGAAGCTCGTCCAGATAGTGCTCCATGAGCAGCTCCAGAAAGAACGACCGGCTGCGCAGGGAGCGCAGGGCGTTTTCAGTATGGACGGTATAAAGGAACTTCTGGATGCGGGAAAAATCGGCGGTATAGAGCAGAAAAGCGTCCTTCTGGCAAAAATCCTTCTCCTGCTCAAAAAGTGCCTTGCGCAGGTCGGTGATGTTGTTTGCCTGCACATATTCGCTGATGCACGCCGCAATGGCTGCGGTGGTCTTGGCGTGGTCGAACAGAGAGACATCCGGGCTTTCGCCGGTAAAGGTGCTGGACGGAAAACAGCTGAACTGCGTTTCCAGCAGACCCAGCAGCGAGTTGATCCACTCCGGCTGCGGCTGCAGATCCGGCAGGCACTCGCTCAGCTTGCGCACGGCATCTGCATAGACGGAAGCGGAAAGCGGCTGCTGCTGCCGTGGCAGCTTCAGGCTGCCGTCCTGCGGCTGCGCAGGCATCATCCAGCCGGGGTGGGAACCGTTCAGGTGGGTGAACACCGAGTCCAGCGGAAGATCCCGCCGGAAGGAACTGCTTTCGCCTTCGACCTCCCGGCGGTCTGCGGCGGCAGAAAGATCATCTGCCAGATAAACGATATAGGCCGGGGAATCGGCTGGCAGCGCCTTTGCTGCACCGCGCAGCGCGGCGGCGTGGTGGTAGCGCACACAGTCCAGAACCGGGGCCCAGTCTGCGCCGGACAAAACGCCGTGCAAAAACTGGTAGCCCTGTTCACTGTGGCTGCCGCGCTGCCCACCGGCACGGTACACCGCTTTGCCGGTGTCGTGCAGCAGCCCGCCATAGGTGGACTGCAGGGTGAGAACGTTCAAAATACCATCTCCTTTACGGATTGTGGAAGAATTGCACAATAAACGGAAAGCGTATTTGTTAATTTTGTAAGAGATGCTTGGAATTGGCTTTATTATAGCACATTTTGTCGCTATGCAAAAGCCGCAGCAGAGAAAATATCACAGCAGCTGCAATCGTTCCGTTCATAGAGGAACAGCCCACGGAAAACAAGAAGTTAAGGTTTGCAAAAGAAAAAACTCCGCATCTTTTGATGCGGAGTTTTTTGTCCCCTTACGGGGATGGTACCAAAATGGCAATGGAGAACCAATTTGTGTATAAGTTTTCGCCCCCTTACGGGGATGGTACGTGCGCAGGCATGATGGTATTCTTCAGCTGCTAGTTTTCGCCCCCTTATGGGGATGGTACCTGATCGAGAGGAACAGGGAGCGGAGGGAACATGTTTTCGCCCCCTTACGGGGATGGTACTATGATCCGCAAGCTCGCCGGCTTGGCTCTGCTGTTTTCGCCCCCTTACGGGGATGGTACATATATTGTAAGGTGTCCAAAGACTGCGTTAAGGTTTTCGCCCCCTTACGGGGATGGTACATCATCCATATCACTTGCGATACTTTCAACGAGGTTTTCGCCCCCTTACGGGGAGAACCCTCTCAGTCACGGCTTACGCCGTGCCAGCTCCCCCGAAAGGGGGAGCTTGGTACAGGGTAATGGCAGCTGCAAAAGCTCCCCCTTTCGGGGGAGCTGGCGCGCAGCGCCTGAGAGGGTTTTGCGGGGAGAAGTTGAAGTCTGGTACAAAGACTTTGATGGCATGGCAAAGAAGTTTCTGCCCCCTTACGGGGATGGTACTCAGCTCCAGCCGCGTAACGATTATCCGTGGAAGTTTTCGCCCCCTTACGGGGATGGTACAGAATTACTATGAAGGCTAATTGGAATGAGTACGGTTTTCGCCCCCTTACGGGGATGGTACACTAAATATATCACAGAAGATCGTAAAATGGAAGAGCTGAATGCCTGAAAAACATTCACTTTATTAAAATAAAGTAAATCCGCGCAAAAAGGACAACGATAAATCCTGAATCATTATTGTGCCGTGGAGGATAGAAAGAAAACCCTCTTTCAGGGCGAGCCATAGCGGCGGAAGCCTGCAAAGGCGAAGATGCTGCGCTTCAGGGTGCTGCCGTCCGGGTAGGTGGTCTCCTGACTCTTGCGGCGGGAGCAGGCGGCCAGCGTGGGGATGCCCGCGGCTTCCAGACGCTGGACTACCCGGTACACAAAGGTGCACTCGCCCTGACAGAGCACGGCGTCCGGGTCAAGGTGCAGGATGTGGTCGGCGTATACCGTGGCAAGGGAGTCCAGTGCGGCCTCGTCGGCGGCGGGGTCGATGGCGGGAAACGCAAGATCGACCACCGTGCCGTAGCGCTGCGCCGCCGCCTGCTGCTCGGCGCTCCACAGGGCGTAGGGGTGGTTGGAAAAGTTGATGAACATAGCGTGTACCTCCCGGTTCTTTATAAAAGGCTCCCGTCCGCACAAAACGGACGGGAGTGCTGGCGCGGGGCTCACCGCTTGTCGATGCGGTGGCCAACGTTGTTGCCGGCCAGAGCGCCGGTAACGCCGCCAACGATGGCGCAGGGGATGGTGCCGGCAATGGCACCGACAGGGCCGCCCACGGCGATGCCGATGGAGGCACCCTTCACGGCGCCTGCGACGGCACCGGCTGCGGCACAGCCCAGAGTAGAGATCAGCTCAAACATGTTTTTCACCTCCTTTCACCTACCAGAAGCCCATGGCAGGGGCACAGTTAAGGCGTAAAAAAATAAATCTGCATAAATTTTTTAAGCCATTGTAGCAGCGGTCTTTTTATGGTATGATGCAGATAATGGATCTTATAAAAAGGAGTGTTGCCCTGTGCTGAAGACTTATATCACCACCGTGCCTTTGCAGGGAAAGCTGGACCCTATGCTGTACCAGCGGGAGCGGGCAGAGGCCCCCACGGCTACCTGTTTTCCCATCGTGCAGGTGATGCGGGATACCCTTGAACCCGGGGACACGGTGCAGCTGTTGGCCATCCGGCAGGAAAATGCCGATACCGCCCGCAATTATCAGCGCCTGCTGGAAGAGCTGGCGCAGCTGGGCATTGCGGAACATCAGGTGCGGCAGATCGACCTGCCGGAGGATCAGTGTCCGGAAACGCTGATCGGCCTGTGCCGGGATCTGGTGGATGCCCTGCCGCAGGTCACCCGGGTGTATGCCTGCATCACCTACGGCTCCAAGAGCATCCCGGTGGTCACGCTGACGGCATTGACCTGCGCCGAAGCTACCCATACGGAGCTGGAAGTAGGCGGTGTGTATTATGGTGAGGTCAAGCGGGAAAACGGGCAGGTGCTCAGCGCGCGGCTTTACGATATGGCGGCACTGTATCAGCTTTCCGGGCTGGTAGGTACCATGCGCGACAGCAGGACCGCCGAACAAGTGTTCCATCAGCTGATCTGGATGAACGAGCACCGGGAGGACTGAGCAGCGATGAATGATGTGAAAACATGGGCGGACATTGACGCTTCGCCGCTGCTGCAGCTGCCGCCGGAACAGCGCAAAAAGCTGCACGATGCCAATGATGAACGGTTCCGCACGTTCTGGGCGGAATGCTTTCTGACCGCACAGGCTCCCGGAAGGGGAGAGGATGCATGGAACAGCGTGGATTTCTGCAAGGCGTTTCTGGATGCGTTTGATTTTTGGGAAGCAAAGCCGGGGCAGACCTTCAGTATGTATCTGCGCACCGCTGTCCGTCATGCACAGGCACACGACCGGCAGCAGGAAGAAATGGCTGTGACGGGTTTCGGACGCGAGACGAACCGCAAGATCAAAAAGGCGCTGGAGTACATGGAAAAGAACGGAATTACAGAGAGTGTGCTCTGCCGTGACCCGGAAAAAGAACAGGTGATCGCCGATATTGTTGGGGTGGGTGTAAAGACCCTGCGGGAAGCACTGCGCAGTAAGCAGTCGGTGCTCAGTCTGGACGACACTGGCGGAGAGGATTCGGCGCTGGGTGACCGGGTGGTTTCCCAAGAAAAAAGCGTGGAAGAAAAGGTGGAGCAGAGCAGTGAAATGCTGGCATGGCTGCACCGCGGCATAGGGCTGATGAACCTGCAGCAGAAGGAAAAATACGGCAAGACAGCTGGCCCGTTGTGGAGCAGCGTGCTGATGGGCTTTCTGCGCAACAATGACGCGCTGGACCCGGCAGAGGATGCACTCGCGCGGCTGGCAAACTGCGATGACCTGCATCCGCTGGAACAGGACAACTGCCTGTGGGATATCCTGCTGCTGCACCGGTATGTGGAATTTACCGTTCAGCCGCCCTATGCGCCCGAAGCGCTGGAATGCGCCGCGCTCCACGCCCTGCTGGACCCGGAGCGCAACCCGGCGCAGGATAAGACCGTGGCAGAATTTCTTGGTGTGAGCCGGGCGGCGGTGTCGCAGCGGCGCAAAACATGGCAGCAAAAACTGGCGCAGATGAAAACGGAACAGGAGGATGGATAAGATGGGACGCGATGTTTTACTTTTATATATGAGCCCGAAAAACCCGAACTACAAGACCCAGACCAACGAGGGCGCGGTGCGGTATCTGATAAAGGAAAAGGAGACCCCGGACTGCATTCTGGCACTGTGCAGCGAGACGGTGCGCAAAAAAGCTATGGTGGAAATGCCGGACGGCAGCACCTGCACCACGCTGGAATATTTCCGCGATGCGTTGCGCAGGGTGGGCATCCCGGCAGAGCGGCTGGTGGTGATTGAAGTGCCGGACAGCATGGATGACGAGAAAAAGCAGTTTCAGGCCATCTCGCAGCTGCTGGACAAGATCGAAAAAGAGGACACCCTTTCCATCGACCTTTCCGGCGGTATGCGGGACACTGCCATGCTGCTGGTGACCGCTGCCCGCTGTATGCGGGACCTGCGCGGTGTGCAGACCCGCCGGGTGATTTATGCAGAGCTGCGCGGGGAAGAGCCTGTCGCGCACGACCGCACCCAGCTGTATGATCTGTTCGACTTTGTTACCGCCATGGACGAGTTCTTCTCCACCGGCACCGCGCAAAAGCTGAAGAGCTATCTGTGGAGCGAGGGCGAAAAAGACCCGGTGCTGCACACGCTGCTGACCCGCATCAACCAGTTCTCGGAAGATCTGGCGCTGTGCCGGGTGCGCAAGCTGAACGACGATTTGAACCAGATCGCTCAGGCGCTGAAAGAAACGCCCAAGAAGAGCCAGAACCTGACCGACCTGTTCTTCCGGCTGCTGAAAGACCGTTTCAGTACCGAGTTTGCAGAGCTGCTTTCCTCCGGCGAAAAGGCGCTGCCTGCACTGGTGAGCTGGTGCGCCAAGCACGGGATGTACCAGCAGGCGCTGACCCTGCTGTGCGAGCAGATGCCGGAATATGTCTGCCAGCATCTCTTTGTGCAGCCCACTGCAAGAGGCTGGGACTATCTGGCAGATCAGAAGCAGAACGAGGGCAAGCCGTGGGTGTACCCGCTGTTCCATTTCCATTTCTGCTGGTTGGCGTTGTTGCAGAATGGAAAATTGAAAGAAATTTGCACAACCGATTTGCGCCTGACCAAAAGTAAAGATGATGCGGGCGGCAATATGCTGCTTGGCGTAGCAAATGCCGCAGAAATGCACGATTATCTGGATATGGTGCTTGCCTCTGACCAACTGGCCATCGACCCTGCCATCCGCCCGCAGCTGGAGCAGGCTGCCCTGCTCTACCAGCGCGTGGTGAAGTACCGCAACCAGATCAATCACGCCAGCGGCAGTGACTTGGGCCTGTTGAGCGATCGCGTTCTGCCGCTGGATACCGAGAGCATTGAAGAGACCCTGCGAAAGATCACCGACTACCTGCATGAGATCCGCCCCTTGAAGCGGAACGTCCCGCAGGGCGTCAAGGCGCTGCCTGTCACAAAGACGATTCCGTCGGGCGCAGCTCCCAACCTGTAAAATAGAATATAGGAAAAAGCAAAGCACCTCCGCTGCTGGCAAACGCCAGTGGCAGAGGTGCTTTTTTGTCCCCTTGCGGGGATAAATTGCAATATGTGGATGAGGTGCTGCCGGGAGACACGTTTAAGTTTCCGTCCCCTCGCGGGGAACTCATTGGATATCAAGAAGCATGGGCAGACTACCGATGGTTTCCGTCCCCTTACGGAGTATAAATTTACTATATCACACATTGATTCAAAAGAAAAGAACCATACACCGGAGAAGCGCGGATGGAGTAGAAATGATAAGCCATCAGCCGATTCCCTTTGGCGATAAGCGGATGTTCCACTATTTCCGGGAGGAAAGTATCGTGTGCAGTCGATGGCGGGCATGAGTATCTCCGTAGGTGTGGAAACCCGGAAGACTGGGAAGAATTATCTGAAACGCAAAGTGTAGAGAATTGAAAATTAAGCTGAACACGATCTTTGAAGCAGAAGCTCAGCGGCAAGCAAAAAAGCTCTTGACCTCTATATTAAAGGCCAAGAGCTTTTTGCAAAGATGATGCTGTAAAGAAGTAAAACAGTGAAAGCAATAAGAACAGGTGGTCAATTACTTTGCATTTTTTGCATGCGTTGCGCTAACCAGTGATTGAGAAGGCGTTAATGGAGCAAGCCATACTTTGCCAGTTCCCTTATAAACATTTACCAGCCCCTCACCGGATGCGGCAGAACCAAGCAAGGTTTTTCCGGAACGTTCAACCGTAAAGCTGAGACTGCCGGACCAGCAAATCGCAAAGCTGCCATCAATTTTTAAAACGTCGTCTTGAAGGTCGATTTCTACGATTTCCGAACGGGGAACATTGCTTTCCAGTACACATACACCATTGCCAGCAAGCCGCAGATTGAAGAGTCCTTCATTTCCGAGTGCTGCAGAAGAAAGCGAGGAGCGTGCCTGAATCTCGTGTTTGACAGTGGATTCACAGGCCAGGAACATGCCGTCTTCCATTACAAGACCGCCTGTCCAGTCACCGACATTTTCGGTCAGAAGATATTTATAGGTGGGTTCGGTCACGAGCACACCCGTTCCGACGTACTCCGGCTTGATTGCGCTTTCTTTTGTGACGGAACTTTTTACCATTTTGCCTAAGAAGTCGCCAACACCTTTCAATCCGGTGGTTGCTTGCACGTTGCCAACAATGTACTGCATTGCGCCCGCTTGGAGAACAAGCCCAACTTTTCCGTTGAGATTGGCAATGGCCTGTTTCCGTTTGACATTCATCTGGCTCATATAGTATTCTTCCATTGCATTGCAAGGCGCTACGGAGAAATCGACATTGTGCTCAACAATGGAGAAGATACCCTTCTGTTCGGTGACGATGTGACTTGTCTGATTTGCCAGATTGTTGATTTTAAACATAAGCAAATACCCCGTTTCAAAGCAGATTTCGCATTTTTGTATGCAAGATTTGGTGTCCGTAAAAATGCTTAGATAAGTAGTCACAGTACAACTGAATAACTCCTTAAAATTCAGTGTATCATACGTCAACTGAAAATACTATCATTAAACCACACAAAACATTTGAGACTTTTTTGGCGCTATACGCGGACTTATGGTACCCGCCTAATGAAACCATGTCTTTCACTGCTCTCTCCAAAGTGCGAAAATAGCACCATGGAAAAATGTGTTTTTGAGAGCAGTCTGAAAAATACGGAGACGCAGCACTCCATGGAGAGGCAAGCATCTACATCGCCTGCGGGTATACAGATCTGCGGCGAGAGATAGACGGTCTGGCACAGATCATACAAAAACAGGCTGTTGGATTCCTGTTCCAACAGCCTGTTTCTGCTTGCACAGCACATCATATTCCGCACAAGCGGAATCCATCATTTCTCGTATCCCAAGGTCGCTGCCATGACGGCCTTGATGGTGTGCATCCGGTTCTCGGCCTCGTCGAACACGATACTCTGGGGGCCTTCAAACACTTCATCGGTCACTTCCATGGCGTCGCGGCCAAAGCGCTCGCCCATCTCCTTGCCCACGGTGGTCTTGTGGTCGTGGTAGGCGGGCAGGCAGTGCATGAACACGGCGTGGGGGCCTGCAATGTCCATCAGCTGCTGATTGATCTGGTACGCAGACAGGTCGTTGATCCGCTCGGCCCAGACCTCCACCGGCTCACCCATGGACACCCACACATCGGTGTACAGCACATCGGCACCCTTGGCGGCTTTAGCAGGGTCCTCCTCAAAGGTGAGGGTGGCGCCGGTCTGGGCGGCAATGGCCTGACACTGTGCCACAAGGGCCGGGTCCGGCTGGTACTTTTTGGGTGCGCAGGCGGTGAAGTGCAGACCCATCTTGGCGCAGCCCACCATCAGGCTGTTGCCCATGTTGTAGCGGGCATCGCCAAAGTAAACGAAGTGGATGCCCTTCAGGTGACCAAAATGCTCCCGGATGGTGAGGAAGTCGGCCAGGATCTGGGTGGGATGGAACTCGTTGGTCAGGCCGTTCCACACCGGGACGCCGGCATAGCGGGCCAGATCTTCCACGATCTGCTGGCCGTAGCCCCGGTACTCGATGCCGTCAAACATGCGGCCCAGCACCCGGGCGGTGTCGGCAATGGACTCCTTTTTGCCGATCTGGCTGCCGGAGGGATCAAGGTAGGTCACTTCCATGCCCAGATCGTGTGCGGCCACCTCAAAGCTGCAGCGGGTGCGGGTGGAGGTCTTTTCAAAGATCAGGGCAATGTTTTTGCCCGCAAGCTGGTCATTGTGGCGGATACCGGCCTTCTTTTTTGCCTTCAGGTCGGCGGCAAGGTCCAGCAGTTCCTCCATCTCGGCAGGGGTGTAGTCCAATAGCTTCAAAAAGCTGCGGTTCTTCAGACTCATTGTATATTTCCCTCTCTATGCAAAGTTTGATGTATGTTTATGCGAAGTGCAATACTATTATAATACGTTCTCCGCAGCCGGTCAAGAGGACACGGCCATCTTGACAAACCACGTTGCTGCGAGTATACTACAAACAGAAGGGGCGCTGACCGCAAAGGTCAGCTTTCCGTCCCGTGAGTCAAAAGAGATTGACCGTCAGGCTTGGAACACTGAGGCGGTCAATCTTTTTTGTTATCATCGTCTTTTCGGTCGTGTGAAATCTTCCACGCGATATCGAATGCAGCTTTCGCTACATCGAGGATCAGTGCAGCCGCTGCAATCAGAAGGGTCAGCAGCAGCATGGTCTCAGACAACGTCATCCGACATCCCTCCCTTCGCCTTCAAGGCTCCGGGCAGGGGACTTCCAAAAAAGTTTCCTCCCGGATCCTCTGCTTGTTCTAAGTAAAAATAGAAAAGCTCGTGATACGGGACAGGAAAGCATGACCACCAATTTTGCAATCAGCGCCTTATCAACAGTTTAGCACATCTTTCGCGGCAGCACAACCGTTTTTTACAGCTCCAGCTCGGCCCGGCGTCCGGTGGGGGTATAGGCAGTCAGCTTCACACCGGCCTTTTTGAACATGAACCGCGCCGCTACGCTGGAATCGCTGTCGTGGTATTTATCGCCGTAGTACACCACCTCGGCAATGCCGGACTGGATGATGGCCTTGGTGCACTCGTTGCAGGGGAACAGGGTCACGTATACCCGTGCCCCCTTCAGGTTGTTGTGGGCGCTGTTGAGGATGGCGTTCAGCTCTGCATGGCAGACATACATATACTTGGTGTCCAGCGGGTCGCCCTCCCGCTCCCACGGCATCTCGTCGTCGCTGCAGCCGATGGGCATACCGTTGTAGCCCAGCGACAGGATCTTGTTTTCCGGGCTGACGATGCATGCGCCCACCTGACTGTTGGGGTCCTTGGAGCGCATGGCCGTGAGCAGCGCAATGCCCATGAAATATTCATCCCAGTTGATGTAATCGGTACGTTTCATCGCGGAAAAACCTCCTGTTCCGGCAGCGGGCCCGCCGCTTGACAAACCCGGTAAAATACACTATACTACGAATAGAAAAGGTGCTGACTGCAATGGTCAACTCCCGTACCCGTTTGTCAAAAGAGATTGACTGCACGAGTTTGCGAGGCTGGGCAGTCAATCTTTTTTGTTATGCTTGCTTTCGATGTACTGTAACACTTGCAATGTAATGTTCACCGTCCCGTAAATCACGGTAACGACGAGCGTCAGCAGCGCCAGAGTTTCCAGCAGCGTCATTGGGCATCCCCCCTTTGCCGTCAGGCACCGGGAAGACTTGCTTTTACAAAAAAGTTCCTTTTCCGGCTCATGCCTGATTCACTCCATGGAATGGTTCAGCGAGCTGGTACGGGAGCATGACCACCTGCAATGCAGACAGCACCTGATCGCCGCCGAAGCGGCATCTACAGCATACCATAAAATCATACGCTTTGCAACGAAAATACCCCCGGCATCGCACCTGTGTGCGGCACCGGGGGCTTGCTTTTTCTGCGGGGAAATCTCCCCCAATGTCAACTTGCACAAAACACTGCCCTGAAGTTTGGCAGGCATTCGACCGGCTTTTTTCAAACGATATATTTAAAAATCGTTTTGAGTGTGGTATTATCTTTGTAAAATATGCCACAAAAGCGGAGAGAATGCTCCGTGCGGCGGAAATGAGGGAAAAACCGATATGAAATACGCAAGCAACAACATCCGCAATATCCTGATTGCCGGTCATGCCGGCAGCGGCAAGACCACGCTCACCGAGGCGCTGGTCTATTTTTCGGGCGCTGCCGAGCGTATGGGCCGGGTCGAGGACGGCACCACGATTTCGGACTTTGACCCCGAGGAAGCAAAGCGCAAGGCCAGCCTGTCGGCGTCTGTAGTGCCGGTGGAGTACGAGGGCATCAAGTACAACCTGATCGACGCCCCGGGCCTGTTCGACTTCGAGGCCGGCGAGTATGAGGGCATCCGTGCCGCCGAGAGCGTGCTGGTGGTGGTGTCCGGCCGCAGCGGCGTCACCGTGGGTGCCGAGAAGGCCTTCCAGCTGGCCCGCAAGAACAACAAGGCTACGATGGTTTTCGTCTCCAAGTGCGATCTGGAAAACGCCAACTACTTCAAGATCCTTGAGGATATGAAGATCAAGTTCGGCTCCACCATCTGCCCCTGCGTGGTGCCCGCCAAGCTGGACGACGGCACCCCCGTGTACATCAACCTGTTCAGCCAGAAGGCCTTCAAATACGAGAGCGGCAAGCAGATCCAGGTGGACCTGCCCGACATCGGCCACCGCTTCCAGGGCCTGATTGAGGCCATGAGCGAGGCCATTGCCGAGACCGACGACGAGCTGATGGAAAAGTTCTTCGGCGGCGAGCCCTTCACCACCGAGGAGATCGTGGAAGGCATGCGCAAGGGCGTCAAGGACGGCCTGATCACCCCCGTGTTCTGCGGCAGCGCCGTGAACCAGCAGGCGCTGGATATGCTGCTGTTCAACATGCACAAGCTGCTGCCCAGCCCGGAGCACGAAGCCAGCACGCTGGCCGAGGATGCCGACGGCGAGCCGGTGGAGCTGCACTGCACCGTGGACGAGCCCACCGCCGCCTACGTCTTCAAGACCGTGGCCGACCCCTTTGTGGGCAAGCTGAGCTACCTGCGGGTGGTCAGCGGCAAGGTGACCGCCGGTGAACCGCTGACCAATGCCCGCACCGGTGACGTGGAAAAGATCACCAAGCCCCTCACCGTCATCGGCAAGAAGCAGGTGGACTCGGACGGCATCATTGCCGGTGACATCGGCGCCGTGGCAAAGCTGGTGAGCGCCAAGACCGGCGACACCCTGTGCGACGCCGACCGTGTGGTGAAGCTGCCGGCCCCCGTGTTCCCGCAGCCCAGCCTGTTCATGGCCGTCACTGTGGCCAAGAAGGGCGACGAGGGCAAGATCTCCAGCGCACTGGCCCGCCTGATGGAAGAGGACCCCACCCTGAGCTACCAGAACAACGCCGAGACCCATCAGCAGGTCATCGGCGGTTTGGGCGAGCAGCATCTGGACGTGGTGAAGGCCAAGCTGAAGAACAAGTTCGGCGTGGAGATCGGTCTGGAAGCGCCCCGCATCGCCTACCGTGAGTCCATCCGCAAGGCCTGCCAGAAGCAGGGCCGCCACAAGAAGCAGACCGGCGGCCACGGCCAGTTCGGTGACGTTATCATCAACTTCGAGCCCTGCGACAGCGAGCAGGTGGTGTTTGAGGAGAAGGTGTTCGGCGGCAGCGTGCCCAAGAACTTCTTCCCCGCCGTGGAAAAGGGCGTGCGCCTGGCAGCCGAAAAGGGCGTGCTGGCCGGTTACCCCGTGGTGGGCCTGAAGGCCACCCTGCTGGACGGCAGCTACCACCCCGTGGACAGCTCCGAGATGGCCTTTATCATGGCCGCCAAGCTGGCCTACAAGGCCGCCATGCCGGAGGCCGGGCCGGTCATTCTGGAGCCCATCCACACCCTGAAGGCCCATGTCCCCAACGACAACACCGGTGACATCATGGGCGATGTGACCAAGCGCCGCGGCCGCGTGCTGGGCATGGAGCCCGACGAGGACGGCCTGCAGACCATCATCGCCGAAGTGCCGCTGGCAGAGCTTGCAAACTTTACCACCTTCATCCGGCAGACCACCCAGGGCCGCGGCTGGTTCACCACCGAGTTTGCCCGCTATGAGATCCTGCCCGAGAATCTGGTGCCCGCCGTGATCGAGCAGGCTAAGAAGCTGGGCAATCTGGATGAGGCAGCAGACGACTGATTTTTCGATTTGCAATAAAACCTCTCAGGCCGCGCGTTGGCGCGTCCAGTTCCCCTGGCAGGGGAGCCAATGAGAGGAACCCTAAGACATCTCCAAGGCCCTGTCGGCACTTCCCTCTGTCGGCAGGGCTTTTTCTTGCGTTTTTGCGCAGGCTGGGCGGGGTTTTTGGTTGACAACGCCCGGGGTTGCTATTATAATAAGAAAGTCAAAATGGCATTCGTGTGTGGTTTTGCGCCCTGCGCGCCCGGCTGCACCCAACAAATAGACAAGGAGAGATTCCCAAATGGCACAAGAAATCAAGATGTCCGCTGCTGGCCTCAAGGCGATGCAGGATGAACTGGAATACCTCAAGACCGTCCGCCGCAAAGAGCTGGCAGAAGAGATCAAGGAAGCCCGCAGCCACGGCGACCTGTCCGAGAACAGCGAGTACGACGAGGCCAAGAACACCCAGGGTCTGGTGGAGAACCGCATCACCGAGCTGGAGCAGATGGTCAAGAACGCTGTCGTCATCGACGAGAGCGAGCTGAGCGTGGATAGCGTGGCCGTTGGTACCCACGTTTCCATCAAGATGACCGGCGACGATGAAGTGGAAGAGTACGACATCGTGGGCCGCACCGAGGCAGACCCCCTGAACGGCAAGATCAGCGATGAGAGCCCCGTGGGCCACGGCCTGCTGGGCAAGGCCGTGGGTGAGAAAGCAGAAGTCCTGCTGCCCACCGGCCAGACCGTTGAGTACGAAGTGCTGGCCATTACCCACGCTGCCAACTGATAGGAGAAACCATGGAAGAGCAAAAGAAGAACCCCGCGCAGGGTCTGACCGAGAGCGAGCAGGTACAGGTGCGCCGCCAGAAGCTGGCCGACCTGCAGGCCGCTGGTCACGATCCGTTCACCCTGACCAAGTTCCCTCAGGACGCCTACTCGGCCGACCTGAAAGAGGAATTCAAAGATCTGCCCAATGAGACCGACAGTGGCAAGACCGTGGCTCTGGCAGGCCGTATGATGTCCAAGCGCGTCATGGGCAAAGCCAGCTTTGCCCACCTGCGCGACGACAAGGGCGATATCCAGCTCTATGTCCGCCGCGACGAGCTGGGCGAGGAGCCCTATGCCGCATTCAAGAAGCTGGATGTGGGCGATATCATTGGTGTCAAGGGCGAAGTGTTCCGCACCAAGACCGGCGAGCTGAGCGTCCGCGCTACCGAGCTGATCCTGCTGGCCAAGAGCCTGCGTCCCCTGCCCGAGAAGTTCCACGGCCTGACCGAC
>OJPL01000259.1_pt1 | contig 21600 bp, 18 predicted proteins | sample 1598501 | NCBI WGS metagenome assembly OJPL01 (sample SAMN03922486, study PRJEB24848) | human gut metagenome | isolation source: stool sample | host: Homo sapiens | place: Germany | collected 2011-05 | reverse complement strand
CAACCCGAATCTTTTTCGAGTCGACCTCACCCTTGGAAAGCAAGACAACCGTCTCCACGTGCTTCGTCCTCGGGAACAAATCCACAGGCTGCACCTTTTCCGTGCGGTACCCCTGTGTCTCCAGCCACTTGGCGTCCCGGGCGGCGGTGGCCGGGTTGCAGCTGACATAGACCACCCGCTGGGGATTCATCTTGACAACAGCAGAAAGGGTGGCTTCATCGCAGCCTTTGCGGGGCGGGTCGAGGACGATGACGTCCGGGCGCAGGCCCTCAGCCGCGAGGCGGGTGGCGGCAGCGCCGGCGTCGGCGCAGAAAAAGCGGCTCTTGGTGGCGATGGCGTCGCCCATCCGGGCGGCATTTGCCTTAGCGCTTTCAATCGCTTCTGGTACGATCTCCACACCCACCAGTTCCCGGCAGTGGTCTACCATCGAAAGGCCGATGGTGCCCATGCCGCAGTAGAGGTCCAGCAGCAGGTCGTCCGGGGTGAGCTGGGCATATTGGGCCGCGATGCCGTAGAGCTGCTCAGCGGCCAGTGTGTTGACCTGATAGAACGACAGGGGGCCCAGCCGGACGGGGACGCCGCAGAGGGTGTCTTCGAGGTAGCCAGGGCCATACAGGGGGTGGGTCTCGCTGCCCAGAATGACATTGGTATTTTTTGCGTTGACATTCAGTAAGATGGTGGCAATGGCCGGAAACTGCTCCCGCAGCTGGGCCACCAGCTCCTCACTGTGGGGGAGCTTTGCCCGGGTGCAGACGAGGCAGACCATGATTTGGCCGCTGTGTGCCCCCCGCCGCAGGAAGATGTGGCGGACAAGGCCCTTGCCGCTTTCCTCGTCGTAGGGCTGGATGCCATGGGCGGCGAAGAATGCGCAGAGCGCGTTGCCGATCTCATTGAGCACGCCGGGCTGCAGCTTACAGTCCGGGCAGGGGACGATGCGATGGGTGCGGCCAGCATAAAAACCAATGCAGGGCTGGCCGTTTTTGTCCCGCCCGACCGGGAATTGCACTTTATTGCGGTAGCGGTCCACCTCGGGGGAGGGGACTGTGGGCAGCACAGGGACGTCCAGCCCGCCAATGCGACGGAACGCGTCTGTTACGTTCTCGTGTTTGGCCTGCAGCTCTGCCTTATAGCTGAGATGACGCAGGCTGCAGCCGCCGCAGGGACCGGCGGCCGGGCAGTCTACCTCCACGCGGTCGGGCGAGGGGGTGAGCAGTTGGTCCAGAATGCCAAACGCGTAGCGGCCGCAGTCTTTGACGATCTTGATCCGCGCTTCATCGCCGGGGGCAGTGTTGGGTACAAAAACGGCCTCGCCGTCCGCGGAGTGGGCCACGCCGCTGCCGTCGCTGGAAAGGCGCTCAATGCGGAGGGTCAGGAGTTGATTTTTCTGTAAAGGCATGTTGGAACGGTCTCCTTATGGTTTTTCCTGCGGCGCGGCGGCGGCAGGATCGGTCTGGGTGGCCATGTATTTGCTGGGCGGCACGCCCTTGGCGCGCTTGAACACCCGCGAAAAATAGAACTGATCAAAGAAGCCTACCGAGATGGCCACCTCTGCAATGGACAAGTTGCCTGCTCGCAGCAGCTTGCAGGCCTCGTTGATGCGGTATTCGGTCAGGTAATCAATGGGGCTCTGGCCCACGTTGAGCATGAACACCCGGTACAGATGGCTGCGGGAAACTCCCACGCTCTTGGCCACATCGTCGATGGAAATGTCGTGGGAGTAGTTGAACTGGATGTACTTGATGGCGTTGAGCACATACTGGCTGGAGGAAGAAGTGCTGTGGGGCTTGGACTCACTGGTCTCCCGCATGAGGGCGGAGATGAACAGGTAGAGATAGCCCACCATGGCAGCCTCGTCCTGAGGCTGCAGCCCGCGGGAGGAGTAGATGTTGGTCAGGGCTGCCCGCATCCCCTCCGGGTCCTGCGTGTGGTGGACAGGTGCTTCATCGGTAAAGGGGAGCTGAGCGGCCAGCTTATGGGCGCAGGCACCGTTGAAGCCGACCCAGCTGTACTCCCAGGGCTGTTGCTCATCCGCCGTATACCGGATGAGCTGGCTGGGCTTGGCAAAAAACAGATCGCCCGGCGCGACCGCAAAGGTCTTGCCGCCCACCTCAAATACGCCCCGGCCGGAGACGACCAGGTGGATGAGGTAATGGTCGCGGATGCCGGGCCCCCAGGTCTGGCCGGGGGCGCAGCGCTCCAAACCACAGTTGAAGATGGAAAGTTCAATGTTATTGGTGTCGCTCTGCTTGAACGACTGTTTATAAACGTCTGCCATTGTGGCTCCCTCCCGCCTGTCAGATTTCTGGTGCCAGTATACCACAATTGCCCTTGCAAATTCAACAAAAGTACATCTTATTCTTTGGGCTGGACACCAAAAAAATGCTTTTTTCGGCAATCGAATTGAAAATCGGGCGTCGATGCATTAAAATAGTTGTATCAAACCAGCATGGAGGAATTTTGCGGGGAGGTTCTGCGATGGCAACGAGTGCACAGGTCCGGGACGAAATTCTGGCGGGGAAATGGGACGAGACACTGGGGGCGCTGTACGGCGGCGGTGCGGCAGAGCTGAGGCGGCAGCGGGCACGCTATGCGGCGGCACTGGAACAGTTTGAGCTCTACTTTGGGCCGGGGCGGCAGGTGCGGCTGTACTCGGCCCCGGGCCGGACCGAGCTGGGCGGCAACCACACCGACCACCAGCACGGTTATGGGCTGGCGGCGGCGGTGACACTGGATCTGATCGCGGTGGCGTCCCCCAGCGATGACGGGTTCATCCGGGTCAAATCCCGGGGGTTCAACAAGCTGGACGTCATTGACCTGAGCGAGCCGGAGCCCCAACAGGGGGAGAGCACCCATTCCGCCAGCCTGATCCGGGGCATTGCGGAGGGATTCCGGGCGCTGGGGAAAGAGACCGGCGGCTTTGACGCCTACACCGCCAGCGATGTTCTGCGGGGGTCCGGCCTTTCCAGCTCGGCGGCGTTTGAGATGGGAATGGCCGTTGTCCTCAACGGGGAGTATGGCTGTGGCCTCTCGGGGCCGGAGATGGCAAAGATCTGTCAGTATGCGGAGAATACTTATTTCGGCAAGCCCTGCGGCCTGCTGGACCAGCTGACCAGTGCCGTGGGCGGCGTCATCTTTGCAAATTTTGCGGACCCCTGTGCCCCTGAAATTGAAAAAATCCACGCGGCGGGTCTGCTGCCGGAGGGGGTTACTCTTTGCGTGACCGATACCCAGGCCAGCCACAGCGAGCTGACCGGGGAATTCGCGGCCATTCGCCGGGAAATGGAGGCTGTGGCGGCCTGTCTGGGCCAGAATGTGCTGGGGCGGGTGCCGGAAACAGCATTCTGGCAGGCGCTGCCCCGGCTGCGCACTCCATGCGGGGATCGAGCTGTCCTGCGGGCCATTCATTATTATCAGGAAAACGCCCGGGCGCTGGCCCAGAAGAATGCCCTGCAACGAGGAGACTTTGCGGAGTTTCTGCATCTCATCCGGGCAAATGGCCATTCCTCGTTTGCGTACTGTCAGAACGTCTACTGCGCCTCCGACCCGCGGCATCAGGGGCTGAGCATCGCGCTGGCGCTGAGCCAGAGCATCCTCGAAGCGGGCGGCGGAGCCTGGCGGATGCAGGGCGGCGGTTTTGCGGGGACGATCCAGGCCTTTGTGCCTGCCCCGCTGCTGGAAGCTTACTGCGCGGCCATCGAGAGCGTGTTTGGCCCGGGCAGCTGTTACCGCCTGAAACTGCGGGAGCAGGGAGCCATTCAAATAGGGAGTGAGATGTAAATGCGATTTCAGGATGGAGTGGGAGAGACTGCCTGCCTGAGCCAGAAAGAAGAATGCAACAGGATGTACACCCTGCATTACGATTCCCCGCTGGGCGGCATCCTGCTGGCGGCGGATGAGGTGGGCCTGACCGGCCTCTGGTTTGAGGGAGAAAAATATTTCGCCAATATCCTTGGCCCGGAACAGCAGGAGCGAGAGACGCCTGCCTTACAAACGGCAAAGCGCTGGCTGGATGTTTATTTCAGCGGCCGGAAGCCGGATTTTACCCCACCGCTCCACCCCGTTGGGTCGCCGTTCCGGCGGGCCGTGTGGGAGCTGCTGCTCCAGATCCCTTACGGCCAGACCACGACCTACGGCGCGCTGGCACAGCAGCTGGCTGCAAAACAGGGCAAGCCCCGGATGTCGGCACAGGCAGTCGGCGGGGCGGTAGGCCACAATGAAATTTCCATCATCATCCCCTGCCACCGGGTGGTGGGCACCAGCGGCAGCCTGACAGGATATGCCGGGGGCATTGAGAAAAAAGTGCGCCTGCTGCAGCTGGAGCATGTGGACATGAGCCGCTTTTTTGTGCCGACAAAAGGCACGGCAATCTAAAAGTTGTATGAGGAAATCCATCGATCATGAGAAGGTTTTTGCAATGCAATACACCAAACTGGGAAACTCCGACCTCAATGTCTCTAAGGTCTGCATCGGCTGCAAGATGAGCCAGATCGCGCTGGATGTGACTCTGACGCCGGAAGAGGTGGAGTATCTGGAAGAGCTCTATGTGCCGCACCCGCTCACCAGTGTGGTTCGCCCGTCGGTAGAGGCAAAGAAATAAAATAAGCGATAAAACAGCATAAAATGAAGGAAACGCCGGGGCCTCTGCGTGAACAGAAGCTCCGGCGTTTATAGTTATTTGGGTTGATTCAGAAATCAGAGATAAGCTTCAAAGAAATGCTGAGCCGCCTGCACCCGCTCCTTCTCGCCGCCCTCATGGGCAAAGCCGGGAAGGATGGTCAACTCGGTGTGCACCCCGTGGTCTTGCAGGTTCTTTTGCAGGCTCTTCATGCGGGCCACGCGGTTGTCGCCGTAAGGCGAATCGCCGATGAACTTGGTGTCGTTTTCGCCGACGATGACCAGAACGGGGACTTTCTGGACCGCTGCAAGGTCAACGTCATGCCCGAAGTAGTTCTTGAAATCCCGGGTGCCCCAGAAATAATCCTCGTCCGGGTTCAGGAAGGTGGGACGGCCCGGTGCACCGATGGCGCAGGCACGCAGTTTTTCGGGATGTGCGAAGAGAAAGCGGTTGACGAACTGGCCGCCGCCCGAGTGGCCGAACAGGAAGAACTTGTCTGTCTCCACACCGGGATAACGCTTGGCCATGTCGTCGATCATGTCCAGCAGGATCTGGTCATAGCGGACGCCGTCGCAGGAAAGAAGCTTATAGCTGTTGAAATCATCCCGCTGGATGAGGCCGCCGGGAAAGAGGGGAGCCAGAACCGCCACATGGTCTCGGTCGGCCAGCTCTTTGGCGTGGCGGACGTAATCTTCCACCGCGCAGCCGGTGCCGTGGATGATGACCAGCAGCTTATAGTGCGGGTCTTTTTCATCATAATAACAGTCCGGCAGATGGACCCAGTAGGGAAAGCGCTGGTCGGTGGGACAGTGCCAGAGCATATTCAGGTAGGCGTTGCCAAACAGATTTTTCTGCTGTTCCAACGTCAGGTTGGAAGCAAGGGGATTTTCTTTTGCCATAATAGTTGTACCTCACAATTCGATTTACAGGAATTTGCCGAAGAAGAAGCTTGCCACCACCAGCATGATGGCGCCGCCGATACGGGAAGAGATCTGTGCATAGGACATCAGCTCCATGCGGTGTGCGGCGCCAAGGCACTGGACGTCGCCGGAACCGCCGCCATTGGCCATGCACAGGCCGGCGGTCAGCATACCCTCGACGGGATAGAAGCCAAACAGCTTGCCCATCAGGAAAGTGCCGATCATGGCGCCGATGACAGTGGCTGCAATGATGAGAATGTAGGCAGGGTTGGTGAAGACCTTGGCGTAGTCCGACAGGTTGGTGCCGATGCCGACGGTGATCATCAGGGGGAAGGACATATACTTAACGAAGAACTGCTGCATCCCCTTGGCACCAGCCTTGACATTCTCCGGCAGGATGTTGGAGATGTTGAGGATAGCAATCAGGATGACCATGAAGGCGAAGGTGTGGATGGAGAAGCCAAGGTCCAGATGGTTGTTGATGATGGAAATATGCTTGGAATAGAGGTTGGCAACGTTATAGCAGACAACGCCGAGGGCCAGACCCGTGGCGTAATCGGCCACAGTGGGCTTGTATTCTTCGGCAGTGGAAGCCTTTGCATTTTCCATGCCCTTCATGAGCTGCCCGTTGCCGGTGAGAGAGGGATGAGCATTGCCCAGCTTATTGAGCAGTGCACTCATGATGACGGCCACGAGGTTTCCGATGCTGATGATGGCGAAGGCAGACGCATACCAGGTGGAAGCATCGCCGCCGGTGGCAGCCGCCCACATCTTGCTCATGGGCTGGATGCCTGCGCCGTTGCCGCCGCCCATGACGGGGATGGCATAGCCGGTGATGGCCTCGATGGCGCCCACGCCGGTCACAGCGCCCACAACACCGGCCAACGCCAGCGCGCCGACGATACCGGCAAGGATGGTGGGAATATAACCCACAAAGGATTTGAGAAGCATTTTACGGTCCACCGAGAGCACAGAGCCGGTAATCAGGATCAGAATGTACAGGTCCAGAAAACCAGTAGTGCCGTTGAAGGTGTTCAGGGCTTCCTTGGAGCCCTCACCGATGAGATTGAAGGTATTGAAAGCACCGGCCACAAGGCAGGCGAAGAGCATGCCGCCGCCGAACCAGGTCTTCCAGACGGGGATGTGATCGCCCACCCAGCCCAGCAGGGTGCCGACGACCATAGCGAAGGCCAGTGCACCGACCATGTTGGTCAGCATCCAGTCGTTGGCCGCCATCACCATCATCAGAGCCGCCAGAATCAGGAACATCCAAAGGGGAAAACCAAGGATCTTGGTTTCTTTTAACGTTTTCACTTTGCGTCCTCCATTTCATTTCTTTCAGGTTGTCCGATTTATTTGCTAGCAAATCTAACAATTGCATTATACGACGTGGAGAATGAATTATGCAATACTTCCTCGATTCCGCGTTTTCGCCGGGCCGATAACCATTTGGAATCGCGCGAAAAAGCGAGAACGCTTTCAAACGAAACGAACCGGGCCGGAAAGACGTCGGCTCGGTTCGGGCAATGCGGGATGGTTATGGAGTGGATTCCAAATGGTGATTGGCTTCCAGCCGCTGGTTCACCATAAAACGCCAGACGGCTTCTGCATCGGGGGAGAGGGTGCGGCCCTTTTTCCGGGCAATGATGATGTAGCGGTATAAAGCGTCACCTTTCGGGATGCCATAAAGCGGCGGTTGGCTGTTGCCATGAGAGTGCTGGATGACCGTGGTGTGCGGGAACAATGCGATGCCGCAACCGCTCTGCACGACCGAGTAGCGGGTATCGACGTATTCCACCCGGAGAGGGTCCAGTGGAGTGACACGATATTTTTTGAAGAAAGCATTCTCCGCGTAATACAGCCCCTGCCCGGGGGTGGCAAGAATGTACCGCAGCGAGGGGTCGCGGAAGCGCCGGGACTCGATCTCCACGGGGTGCTCCAAAGAATTGCCGGAGAGGTCCAGCCCAGCCAGAAGGGGAGAGCTTTGCGGGATAACGAAGACCAGAGGGTCCTCTTCCAAAGGCATATATTCAAGTTTGCTGGAGAGGATGGGGTCGGTGTAAATGGCAAGGTCTACCTGCTCTTCTTCCAGCAGTTCCTCGCATTTACGGGCGCTCGTGTCCAGATATTCCAGGCAGATGTTGGGGTAAGCGGCCATAAAGGCGGCGGTGTGGATGCCGGCGTATCCGCCGCCCCGGTGGGTGGTGGCAATGCGGACCGGGACCGCCGGGGTATGGCGGCTGAGAGCGATGTCGTTTTGAAAGTCCTGCTCCAGCTCCTGATACCGCCGGGCAAAATCCAGAAAAAGCTCCCCCTGCGGCGTGGTGGTGATGGGCGTGTGGGCGCGGTCAAACAGCTGGAAGCCCAGCTCTTTTTCCAGCTTGCTCAACTGCTTGGTGAGGGCAGGCTGGGAGATGAACAGGTGCTTTGCCGCCAACGTGATGTTTTTGCATTTGTCTACTTCCAGCACATATCGGAAAACGTTGGTGTCCACAACAAAGCCTCCTCCGAAAGAAATTGCGTTACTTTTTCAGCGTGGTCTCGGTCAGGTCCAGCACCGGGCCAAAGGGGTCAAACACCAGTCCCTGGATGCCGCTTGCGATGAGCAGCCGCTTCTGCTGGCTGAACAGCGGCACCACGGCACCGTCACTCAGCAGCTGGCGCTCACAGTCGGCCAGCAGGGAACACCGGGCGCTGCCCGTGGCGGTGCTGCTGGCGGCAAGCTGGGTGGCGTAAAGGGAGTTGGCGTAGCCTGTCAGCCCGCCGCCCTGGGCGGTGAACTGGGCCAGCACGTTGTATACGCTGCCGCTCTCGGCGCTGATGGGGGCCAGCGCAATGGTGTAATTGCCCTCGGCAAGCCGCTTTTCAAATTCCTCCGGCTCCACTTCTTCCAGCGAGAAGAAGAGGGAAAACTGTTTCTGCCACTCGCCGTTGATCTCCTCGGCTGCCTGAGTCAGGCCGCTGCCGGCGGGCAGCAGGAGGGTGACATTGTTGAAATCAGAGTTGGACATTCCCTGCCGGGCCTCACGGTAGAGGCTGACGGCATCGACCGGGGCAGGGGTGGGGTCGCCTGCGGCGTCGCGGTAATCGATGCCGTCCACGGTCAGTCCGTCCGGGATGAGCCCCGTGACCGGTGCGAACAGCCCGGAGTCCGGGGTACTGGCGGCGGTGCGGGCCACCTCGGCCAGCGCCTGCCGCAACGGGGTAGAGCCAAACACGGAATTGCAGTTGAAGAGCAGGCTCCAGGTGGTATCCGAGTAGGAGATGCTCTGCAGGCTGGTGGCCTCGCCGGTTTCGTCCAGAGCCGCGGAGCATTTTTCATTGGCAATGAGCTGGGCTGCCGACTGGCCGGAGGCACCGGTATTCTGTACCAGCCGCAGGCTGTCGATGCGGTTCCCGCTGGGTTCCCGGCGGAGGAACAGGCCGCTGGCGGTCCAGTTATAAAGGTAAAAGCTGCCGCTGGAAAGGGTGGAGGCGGCGCTCAGGCCATAAGTACCCCGGGTGTTGTTGAAAAAGTCCTCGTCGCAGGGCATGGCGCCGGGCAGGGTGAGCTTGGAGAGAAAATTCTCGTCCGGCTCGCTCAGGCAGAACACAAGGGTGGCATCACCCCGCGCCTGAACGCCGAGGGCTGTCTCGGGCAGCTGGCCTGCCAGCACGGCGGCGCTGTTCTCAATGGCGGAAAATTCCACCGCATAGGGAGAAGCAGTATCGGCCCGGAACATCCGCCGGAACGCGAACACGAAATCCTCGGCTGTGATGGCGTAGTCGGTGGCTGCGCCCTTGGTGGCGGTATAGGTCAGGCCGCTCTTTAACGTAAAGGTGTAGGTGCGGCGGTCCGGGGAGACTTCCCAGTGTTCCGCAAGGGCGGGGACGAGCTTGCCGCTGGCGTCCTTACGGACAAGGCCGCTGTAAAGGTTCTCGCAGGCGATGACGTCCGAAGCCGTGGAGGCTACCTGCGGGTCGAGGTTTGACGGGATGGTATCCACGAACCAGGTAAAACTGGCCGAGCCCGAGCCGCACCCGGCCAGACTGAGCACAAACACGGCAGCGAGGAGGGCACAGAGCACCCGGCGCGGGCCGTGGGAAAGATGTTGTTTGGTAGATCGTTTCAAAGGGAAAGTTCCTTTCAGGGCTCTAGGCCCCCGTTTTGCGTGTGCCGGGCGCTGCAGGGCACGGGCCGGAATAACCCGTTGATGCAGCGTCGAAAAAAGGCGCACTGTAAGTGTAGCAGAAAGCAGGGGAAAAGACAATTGCCTTTTTGTGAATTTCTCAGGGGATTTTGTTGCTCCGTTTGGCGGTTTTCCGTTGCCAAGCAGACCGAAAAGGTGTAAAATGATTAACGGCCTAGCCCTCTCAGGCCGCCTTTTCGGCGTCCAGCTCCCCCAAAGGGGGAGCCCTTGGCAAAGAGGTGCTCTTTGCATGGACTGCCAAGGCCTCTCACTTTGGGAGAGGTGGCATCGCGTAAGCGATGACGGAGAGGGCGAGCCGCGTAAAAAATCACGCAGTAGTTTACGATATCTATATAATTTGGGAGGAACCTGATTTATGCAGAAAGAACAGCAGCAGCTTGCCGCACTGATCAAGGGCAAAAAGGTTGCATTCATTGGTGCCGGCGTCAGCCATAAGGCACTCATCAAGGAGTTTGTGGAGCTGGGCGCTCATGTGACCCTCTGCGACCAGAAGAAGTCCGTGGACGATTTTGGCGATTACGCTGCCACCATCCGGGAGCTGGGCATTGACCTGAGCCTGGGCGAAAACTACCTCGAAGGCTTCAAAGGCCAGGACATCATCATGCGGACCCCCGGCTTTGTGGGCTATTTTGAAAAGCCCCTGCAGGACGCTATGGCGGCGGGTACCATGGTCACCAGCGAGGTGGAGCTTTTCTTTGATTTCTGCCCCTGTGAGATCGTGGGCGTGACCGGCTCCGACGGCAAGACCACCACCACCACCCTCATCTCCAAGTTCTATGAGGCCGCTGGCCGCAAGGTGCACCTGGGTGGCAACATCGGCGCCGCTCTGCTGCCCATGCTGCCCGAGGTGGCTCCGGAGGATGTGGCGGTTGTGGAGCTGTCCAGCTTCCAGCTGATCAGTATGCACAAGAGCCCGAAGATCGCGGTGGTCACCAACGTTACCCCCAACCATCTGGACCACCACAAGGATATGCAGGAGTACATCGACGCCAAGCGGAACATCCTCATCCATCAGGTGCCGCCCTGCCGCGAGGTGCTGGGCTATGAGAACGAGATCACCCGTGGGATGCAGGCCGACTGCAAGGGCAAGCAGGTCTGGTTCACCCGCCTGCACGAGACCGACAATGGTGCTTTCCTGCGGGATGACGGAATGCTCTGCATGGCCGAGGACGGCGTTGTGACACCGTTCCTGGCCCAGAAAGACGTCAAGCTGCGGGGCCTGCACAACATCGAGAATCTGCTGGCAGCTGCCGCTGCCGTCTGGGGCGAGGTGCCGGTAGAAGCCATCCAGAAAGTGGGCAGCACCTTTACGGGTGTGGAGCACCGTATTGAGCCGGTCCGTGTGCTGGACGGCGTTACTTATTATAATGACTCCATCGGCACCAGCCCCACCCGTACCATCGCGGGCCTGCGCAGCTTCAACCAGAAGCTCATCCTCATCGCGGGCGGCTACGACAAGCACATCCCCTATGAGCCTCTGGCACCGGAGGTCATCCGGCACGTCAAGACCCTGATCCTCATGGGCGCTACCGGCCCCCGCATTGAAAAAGTGGTGCGGGAGCATCCGGATTTTGCCGCCAGCGGCCTCGTCATCGAGCACGCTGATAACATGCAGCATGCTGTGGAGCTGGCCCGAGCCGCCGCTCACCCTGGCGATGAGATCATTCTCTCGCCCGCCAGCGCCTCCTTTGACCTCTACCCCAACTTTGAGGTGCGCGGCCGCGAGTTCAAGAAGATCGTCAACGAGCTCAAGTGATCGCACAGGTAAACACGCCCCGCCAGCGTCAGCGCTTTTTGAACGCCTGCCGGGGGAAGCTCTGCTGCGGGGCCACCCTGCCGCTGGCGCTGCAGCTGCTGGGCAAAGCCCAGCCGGGCCGTTTTTTTGCCGGGCCGACGCTGGCGCTGGACATCGGCGGCCGCACGGCTTGGGCGGCGGGCCATGCCAACCCCGAGGAGCTGGCCAGTTTTCTGAATTTCTGCGGCTGCAGGGCCGTCATTCTGGATGAGGCCGAATGCCCGCCCCCTGTGGGCTGGCAAAAGACGTGTGACCACACCATCTTCGGCCTTGCGGCGGGGGAACAGCTGCCCCTGCCAGCCCAGACCGAGGCGCAGAAAGCCCTCTGGGACAGCCTGACCTTTGTGGAAGATCCGGCTTCCGGCCCGGTGGCGGAAAATCTGTTCCCGGACCGGCCTGCCCGGCGGGATGATTTTTACTCGGAGCTCTGCACCAAGCGCAGCCGGGGCAAGGCACTGGTCTGGACCTTGGAGCAGGGCGGGAACATCGTCTGCACGGTGGGGGCCTACGCCCTTTGCAACGGGCAGGCCTACATGGCCTGCGGCCAGACCGCCGAAGCTCTCCGGGGCCAGCGGGTCGGCGGGCGGCTCATCGTCCAGATGGCCAACGCCCTCTCCGCGCAGGGGGATCAGCCCGTTTTCCTCTGCAGCCCCGAGCGGGTGCATTTTTACACACAACTCGGCTTCCACCCGCTTGGCACCCTTGCGCGTTACGAAAGCCCGATTGGAAAGGATTAAAATTTTTAAACATGTCAATGCTGAACCATTTCTTTGATTATAAACCCGAGGTGCTCGCCCTGGACGAAAAGGCCATGGAGCTCTGCCAGCCCTATTTCCGCCACATGGAGGAGATCCGGGATTTCAACCAGCTCAAGATGCTCAAGGCTTTTGGGGATACCCAGATGTCTTCTACCGATATGCTTGGCACCACGGGCTATGGCCTGTGGGATTCCGGCCGCGCCAAACTCGAGCAGATCTTTGCCCAGGTGATGGGCGCGGAAGACGCCCTTGTGCGCAGCCAGTTCCAGAGCGGCACCCATACTCTGGCCGTGGCCCTGTTTGGTCTGCTGCGGGCAGGGGATACCCTGCTGGCCGCCACCGGCCGTCCCTACGATACGCTGGAGGGCGTCATTGGTCTGGATGGCAAGGGCAAGGGCACCGGCACCCTGATGGACTACGGCGTAAAGTACGACGAAGCTCCCCTCAAGCCCGATTTTACCCCGGATTATGAGCAGATTGCCCAGAAAGCCCCGGGGGCGAAGGTCTGCCACATCCAGCGCAGCCGTGGCTACCTGCAGCGCAACGCTTTTGACCTCGAGACCATCCGCAAGGTCGCCGAGACGGCCCGCAGGGCAAACCCGGACATCATCATCTTTGTGGACAACTGCTACGGCGAGTTCACCCAGACGCAGGAGCCCTGCCAGGTGGGCGCGGACCTCGTGGTGGGCAGTCTCATCAAGAACCCCGGCGGCGGTATTGCCCCCACGGGCGGCTACATCGCAGGCCGGAAAGATCTGGTGGAGCTGTGCGCCTACCGTCTGAACGCCCCCGGCCTGGGCAAGGATCTGGGCTGCACGCTGGAAACGCCCCGTGATATGTACCTGGGCTTCTACTATGCCCCCGGCGTGGTCTGCGAGGCCATCAAGACCGCCATCTATGCGCAGTGCCTGCTGGAGCTGCTGGGCAAGAACCCCATCCCGCGCTACTGCGACGACCACAACGACATCGTGACCTGCTTTGATGCCGGTACGGCGGATGCCCTTGTGGGCTTCTGCCGCGGTGTGCAGGCCGCCAGCCCGGTGGACAGCTACGCGGCCCCGGAACCCTGCCCGGAACCGGGCTACACCGATGAGGTGATCATGGCCAGCGGCAGCTTTACCCAGGGCAGCACCATTGAGCTCTCCTGCGACGGTCCCCTCCGCGCTCCCTACACCTGCTACCTGCAGGGCGGCCTGAACTTTGCCGCCAGCCGTGCCGGTGTGCTGCTGGCCGTGCAGAACGCTTACTTTAAAAACTAAGACAACCTCTCCGCCACAGCTGACGCGGACGCGCCTGAGAGGGCAAGGTCGTTATTCCAAAATTGGCAGCTTCAGCGTAAAGCGGCTGCCCTTGCCCACCTCGCTTTGCAGGGCAATCTCCCCGTGGTGGAGATGAGCCAGCTCCTGCGCGATGGTCAGCCCAAGGCCGGTGGAATCGTGCTTGGTGTTGGCCGTGGTGTGAAAATAGCGGTCGAACACGGCTGCCTGATCTTCCGGCGCAATGCCGCACCCGGTGTCCTGCACCGTCACCCGGGCGGTTCCGCCCTCTCGCGCGCAGGTCACTGTGACCACACCGCCCGCAGGGGTATAGTGGATGGCGTTGGTAACGAGGTTCTGCACCACCTGCTGTAAGCGCACGTTATCGCCCCAGACGGGCAGGAAGCAGTCCGTCTCCGCCCGGAGGGTGACCCCTTTCTGGGCGGCTTCGCTCTGGCAGGCGGCGCAGACGGCGGCGGTGGCTTCGTTCAGGGCCACCCGGTCCTCATTGAGCAGCACCTGCTTCTGCTCGAGCTTGGCCGCCAGAAAAAGGTCTTCCGTCAGACTGCGGACAAAAGCCACCCGCTGCTGCAGGGCCGGCAGCAGGGTCGGCAGGGCGTCGGGAGCCTCGGCCAGGGTATCCAGCCCGTTGCTCACGGCAAACAGCGGGCTGCGCAGGTCGTGAAAGATGTTCAGCATCATGCTCTTGCGGGCTTCGGTCTCCTCGGTCAGGGCCCGGGTCCGCTCGATGACCCGGGTGTCCAGCTCTTGGGCCAGCTGTTCGGTACGGTCAAACTGCAAAGCAAAGCGGCGGCAGACGTAAGTCATGCAGCCCAGCGCAAACGGGATATCGAACACCCGGGCGCACCGCAGCAGGTAGAGCGGGTAGCACTCTACATAAAAGGGGAGAATGGGCAGCAGGGCCCACACCCGGAACCCTGTTGTGATGGCGCAGGGAAAGAGCAGCAGCCCGGCGGCTTCGTACCCGCGCAGGTAGGCTGAAAGCAGCAGGTAGAGGCAGAGGCACATGCCTGCCGTCAATACGCTGAACCGCAGCAGGGGGAAGCCGGCTTGCCCCAGCAGCAGAAAGACTGCCGAGGCGGGCACCACCCATTTGGCGGGCAGAGGCAGGGCCAGCAGCGCTGCGGAGAGCAGGGCCGACGCCAGGATCGTGATGGCAAAAAACAGCCGCATGAACCGCTGGAGCAGCCCCTGAAACCCGGCAGGAAAAAAGGCTACCAGGGTGCCCCAGAAAAAGAGAACTGCCAGATAGAGGAGAAAATAGCGCAGCTCCGGCTGCTTTTTATAGTGGTAAAGGGCCAGGATGGCAGCGGCCAGCGTGGCAAAGACGATGAGCGCCACCAGCTGCAGATGGCTGCGGACCCAATCGCCCAGGGGGCTTTGAATCTCTGTCCGTGAGATGCCCCCGGAAAGAACGAGAAAATGCTGATTGAGCAGGACGCCCGCCAGTGCGATGCCCAGTGCCAGCAGCACCGCCGCCGCGGCACAGAGCTGTTTTTTCCATTTCATGTTGGATTCCTCCCCCAGAAACCAGTTGAGAATTTGAACCGGATACGGTATACTGTTAATAGTATAACAAAGAATAGCCAAAAAGGGGAGAGCAAATAGGGATGATCCGCGTTTTAATGGTGGAAGATGACCCGGTGATCCGTGACACCACCCGGTATTTTCTGCAGAGCCAGCAGAATTTTGAGGTGGTGTGCGCTGAGACGGGCGGCGATGCACTGAGCCACGCCCGGGAAAAATTTGATGTCATCCTCATGGACATCCTGCTGCCGGATACCAACGGCGTGGACCTGTGCCAGCGGCTGCGCAGCTGGCACCACTGCCCCATCATCTTTACCTCCTGCCTGGACGATACCGACACGGTGGTGCGGGCGCTGGAGATGGGCGGTGACGATTTCCTCGCAAAGCCCTATCATAACAAAGTGCTGCTGGCCCGCATCATGGCCAACATCCGCCGGGTGCAGATGGACGCGGCCGAGCCCAATGTCAATGGCTATCACTGCGCGGCTTTTACGCTGGACGCCAACCGCCACAGTGTGGAGCACGACGGCCAGAGCATCCACCTGGCCGATATGGAGTACCGCATCCTCTCGCTGTTTGTCCGGTACCCCAACACGTTCTTTACCGCCAACGAGCTTTACCAGAAGATCTGGGGCAAGGACAGCCTGGGGGATGTGCGCACCGTGCAGGTGCACATCCACAACCTGCGCGGCAAGATCGAGCCGGACCCCGCCAAGCCCGTTTACCTGAAAAATGTCTGGGGCAAAGGCTATATCTTCCAGCCGGAGGGCCGTGGTGCGGACTGAAAATTTAAGATTGCTTAGGGAATGAGCGCCCGCTTCTTAAGGAAACTTAAGAAGCGGGCGCTTTGTTTTGGAAAAGATAAGCAAAAAAATAACAAAACAGCCCTGCCTGTGTAACATCAACGGGAAACCGGGCTAAAAAGCGGCAAAGAAGCTTAAAAATTCTTAAAGGACAGGGCTGGGGATTTGTGTTAAATTATTGTCGAACGAAGTCGCCCTTTCCCGTCAAAGGGCAGATAAGATGGTAAAATCACGAAGCAAGGAAAGGATCAAACCTCCATGAACAAGATTTCCCGCAAAGGCTTTCTGAAAATCGCAGCCGCTGCTGCCATGTCTGGCGTGACCGCCGGTGCCCTGGCTGCCTGCAACGCTGCCAAGGATTCCGCTGCCGCTTCCAGCGCGGTTTCTGCCCCTGCCGGCAGCTACATCCCCGGTACCTATGAGGGCACCGCGGAGGGCATCTCTTCCACCGTCAAGGTCACCATGACGTTCTCGGACAGTGCGGTCACCGATGTGGTGGTGGATACCTCCGGTGAGACCGCTTCCTACGGCGCTGCCGCTGCCGACCAGCTCAAGGAGCAGCTGCTCTCTTCCGCCAACGGCGAGATCGACGGTGTTTCCGGCTCCACCATCACCTCCGACGCCGTGATGAAAGCGGCCAAGAGCTGCTTTGCACAGGCCAAGGGCGAAGCGACCGTCAGCTCTGTCCAGCTGCCCACCGGCGATGAGACCGACTGGCTGGGCAAGGAGCCCGACATCGACGAGGCTGCCATCACCGAGACCATCGACACCGACATCGTCATTGTCGGTGCTGGCAACGGCGGCATGTTTGCCGCTGCTTATGCGGCTGCCAACGGCCTGAACTTCCGCGTCATTGAGCAGAACAGCGCCGTGCAGGACACCCGCCACTGGTATGGTGCCATTGATTCTGCCGCTGCCAAAGAGGCGGGTGTCCCCGCTACCGATAAGGCAAAGCTGCTGAGCGAGATCTCCCGTTACGCATCCGGCAAGTGCGACCAGCGCGTCGTCAAGACCTGGATCAACGAGTCTGCCGCCATGCACGACTTCATGCGCGGCATTCTGGAGGATCAGTTCGGCTGGACCTGCGAGTTCACTTCCGGTGCGGAGGCAGCCTGGCCCGCGGAGAACGCGGAGCACAACACCGATTACCTGTATCCCGTGCAGGAGCACAACTACCGCCAGAGCGAGAGTGAGTCCGGCCTGCAGCGCAACGAAGCACTCCAGCAGTACATTGAAGAGCTGGGCTACCGCATCGACTTCAAGACCAGCCTGGCCAAGCTGGAGAAAGACGCCGATGGCCGCGTCACCGGCATCATCGCCCAGAGCACCGAGGATGACCACTTCATCCGCTACAACGCCAACGACGGCGTTCTGCTGGCCTGCGGCGGCTTCCCCGGCAACCCCTACATGATGGAGCAGCTGGATCCGCTGGGTACCTCCGTCACCACTGCCTGCTCCTACTCTCCGGCCGATAAGGGCTACGGCATCCGTGCCGCTGTCTGGGCCGGTGCAAACCTCGACAAGGAAGCTGCTCCCATGCTGTTCGACCGCGGCATCGTGGCTCCCGGCGTGGACGGCGGTTATGTGGCAAGCGACTCCGCTTTCGGCGGCAAGGCCTTCCCCGGCCCCATCCGTCAGTACAACCCCGGCACTCAGCCCTTCCTGAAGGTCAACCGCAACGGTGAGCGCTTCGCCAACGAGAGCAGCCCCTACAACGACATCGTCTATGCTGCTGCCCACCAGCCGGGCCGCGTCTACGCACAGATCTGCGACGCCAATATTCTAGAGGACGCAAAGCGCTTCCACACCATCGGCTGCTCTGCTCAGACCCGTGCCGGCGGCGAGAAGTATTTCCAGGGCAAGGTCGATGAGGCTGTTGCAGCTGGCACCCTGTTCGTCTGCGACACCATCGAGGAGCTGGCCGACAAGCTGGGCTTCACCGGTGAGGCCAAGGACACCTTCCTCGCTACCGTTGAGCGTTACAACGAGCTGTACGATAAGCAGAACGACGAGGACTTCGGTAAGCCCGCTTACCGTCTGAGCGCCATCCGCACCGCTCCCTTCTACGGCTGCTGGCTGGGTGCCTCTCTGCTGACCACCGAGCAGGGCATCGCCATCAACGACAAGGGTCAGGCTCTGGATACCAACAACCAGCCCATGGAGGGTCTGTATATCACCGGCGATATGTCCGGCTCCTTCTTCGCCAACAACTATCCCTGCCTGATGGCAGGCGTGGCTATGGGCCGCACCCTGACCTACGCTATCAAGGCGATCAAGCAGATGGGCGGTCTGGAATAAGTCATCCCTCAGTGGTACCTGAGCGCATAAGATAAAAAGACACCGCAGAAGTGTGAAAGCTTCTGCGGTGTCTTTCTTTGTCGAAAACCCTCTATACACAAAACCACAAATGGCGAAAAAGTCTTAAAAACAGGCTCAGCACACGGCCCGATGGACGGGCAGCGGCTCCACGATGTCGGGGTGGATGCCCTCACGGTAGTCGAGGTCGCCCTGGTCGAGGCCGCGCAGCAGCACTTCGGCGGTGGCGATGTTGGTAGAGATCGGCACGCTGTGCATATCGCACAGCCGCAGCAGGTTCTGCTCGCTGCTGCCGTTCTCGGCCTTGAGCGGGTCGCGGAAGAAGAGCACGAGGTCTACTTCGTCGCAGGCCACCCGGGCCGAGATCTGCTGGATGCCGCCCAGCTTCCCGGAGAGGTAGCAGTGTACGGGCAGGCCGGTGGCCTGCGCCAGCATCCGACCGGTGGTGCCGGTGGCAATGACTGTGTTGCGGGATAGGATGCCGCTATAAGCTGTGCAGAACTGCAGCGCCAGCTCTTTGCGGGAATCATGTGCAAGAATAGCAATCGTCATAACGCTCTCTCCTTCATTCCAAGTATAGTGTTGTGGATGGGCGGATATGCTCGGAAGAGTGCTCTCCGCAGTAAAATGATTTGAAAAGTTGAAGTCTTGTGGAGAACAATTCTCGATAAACAGACTAAACCAGTGAGATTGTGTCGAATCACACCCTCATTTTAAATTTAACCCGCAGAAGGCCCGTATGTCAAGAGGTTTGTTGTGATTTTTGCAAGATAAAATGGCAAAAGTATGACTATAGCTTTGTGGAGAATGGAGAAAATTTGGATACAAGGAATTATTCTCGGATGAATTTGCAAAACTTTTTCAGCCAAAAGTGTGCTTGAGAGAAAAACGGTCCATCTCGATGAAACAAAAATACAGGCTGGGGCATTCAGCCTCGGCCTGTAGGGAAAATTGAAGAAAATTTTTGCCACGGCGGTGCGCTATCCCGGAAAAACCCGAAAATTACCGGGTCTGACCGTTGCCGTGGATGATGTACTTGTAGCTGCACAGCTCGCCGAGGCCCATGGGTCCCCGGGCGTGGAGCTTCTGGGTGGAGATGCCCATCTCACAGCCAAGGCCGAACTCTCCGCCGTCGGTGAAGCGGGTGGAGCAGTTGACGTAGACGGCGGCACTGTCCACTGCCGCCGTGAAGAGGGCAGCGTGGGCGTCAGTCCGGGTCAGGATGGCTTCGCTGTGGCCGGTGGAGTGAACCGCGATGTGGGCGATGGCTTCCTCCACGCTGTCCACGACTTTCACCGCAAGGATGTAGTCGAGGAACTCCGTGTCGAAATCCTTCGGCCCGGCGGGGGTGCCGGGGATGAGGGCGGCAGCGCGCTCGTCCAGCCGCAGTTCCACCGGGTGCAGACCCTTGGCGGTGCGGTCGGGGCCGAGGCGCTGGGCCAGCTTCGGCAGGAACTCGCGCGCAATGGCGCTGTGGACGAGGCAGACTTCCTCGGCGTTGCAGACGCTGGGGCGGCTGGCCTTGGCGTTCTCGATGATGTCCAGCGCCTTGGTCTGGTCGGCGGTGTCGTCCACGAAGATGTGGCAGATGCCGGTGCCGGTCTGGATGCAGGGGACTTTCGCGTTCTCGACACAGGCACGGATGAGTCCGGCCCCGCCGCGCGGGATGAGCAGGTCCACATAGCCGACGGCGGTCATCAGGGCGTTGGCCGAGGCATGGGTGGTGTCCTCAATGAGGCAGACTGCTGTTTCAGGCAGACCGTTTGCCCGCAGACCCTGCCGCAAGGCCTGAACGATGGCGTTGGCCGAGCGCCACGCCTCTTTGCCGCAGCGGAGGATGCAGGCATTGCCGCTCTTGATGGCGAGGGCGGCAGCGTCGCTGGTGACGTTGGGGCGGCTCTCGTAGATGATGGCGATGACGCCCATCGGCACGGCGGTCTTCTCGATGACGAGGCCATTGGGACGCTCGATGCGGCTCAGCACCCGGCCCACCGGGTCAGGCAGGGCGGCAACGTCCCGGATGCCCTTGGCCATGGCCTCGATGCGCTGGGGCGTCAGCGCGAGGCGGTCCAGCATGACGTCGCTGATGTGCCCCTTGGCGGCGGCCATGTCCTCGGCGTTGGCGGCGAGGATGGCGTCCATGGACTCAGGGGCGCAGAGGGCATCAGCCATCCCGAGAAGGGCAGAATCACGGGTGCCGCTGTCCGAAAGGGCAACGGCAGTCTTGGCCCCGCGGGCGGCTTCCAGAATTTCCTGTGTGGTCATGTTATGCCTCCTGTCTGTGGGCCGCAAAGCGGGTGCCTGCGGCACGGCCCTCGGCGATGTCATAGAGCAGCTCGGGGTGGGCGCCGTTCGCGATGACCATATCAGCTCCGCTGGAGGTCACCATCCGGGCGGCCCGGAGTTTGGTGGACATTCCGCCGGTACCCAGCGCCGAGCCGGCTCCGTCGGCCAGCGCCATCACCTCGGGCGTGATGTCCTCCACCAGCGGGATGAGCTTTGCGTCCGGGTGGGTGTGGGGGTTGGCAGTGTAGAGGCCGTCGATGTCGCTCAGCAGCACCAGCAGATCAGCTTTGATGCAGCAGGTGACGATGGCGGCGAGGGTGTCATTGTCGCCGATGGAGGTGATCTCGTCGGTGGCGACGGTGTCGTTCTCGTTGATGATGGGCAGTGCGCCCAGCTCCAGCAGACGGGTGAGGGTGTTCTGGATGTTCTCGCGGCGGCTGGCGTGTTCGATGTCCACGCCGGTGAGCAAAATCTGCGCCACCGTGTGGTCGTAGGCGCTGAACAGCCGGTCGTAGGTGTACATCAGCTCACACTGACCCACGGCGGCACAAGCCTGCTTGGAGGACATATCGGTAGGGCGGGCGGAAAGCGACAGCTTGCCCACACCCATGCCGATAGCACCCGACGACACGAGGATGACCTCATGTCCGGCGTTCTTCAAATCGCTGAGCACTTTCACCAGCTCTTCGGTGTGGCGGATGTTCAGCCGCCCGGTGGAGTGGGCCAGTGTGGAGGTGCCGACTTTGACTACGATGCGCATAGATCAACCCTTTCCCATCTCTTTGGTCTTGTTGTAGGAGGCGATGACGGCGTCCATCACCGCGCCCCGCAGGCCCTTTTCTTCCAGCACCCGCACGCCCTGGATGGTGCTGCCGCCGGGGCTGCACACGGCGTCCTTGAGTGCGCCGGGGTGTTGGCCGCTCTCAAGCACCAGCTTTGCGCTGCCCAGGACCATCTGGGCGGCGTACTCCTGCGCCTTGGCACGGGGCAGGCCGCAGGCCACGCCGCCGTCGGCCAGCGCCTCGATGAACTGATACACCCAGGCCGGGCCGCAGCCGGACACCTGTCTCTTATACACATCTCCGAGCCCACGAGACTAGGCATGATCTCGTA
>OJPL01000248.1_pt1 | contig 22260 bp, 16 predicted proteins | sample 1598501 | NCBI WGS metagenome assembly OJPL01 (sample SAMN03922486, study PRJEB24848) | human gut metagenome | isolation source: stool sample | host: Homo sapiens | place: Germany | collected 2011-05 | reverse complement strand
TGATAAAACCATCACAAACGACGAGAACGACGGTGCAAGACCGATAAAATGTACTTTTGGGGATACAATGCCCCTGAGTGATAAAAATGGAGCACAAGGGAGGGGACAACGGAAAAGCGGCTGTCAGATTGATCGAAAGTACATGAGTTTTGAAGAGGAGAACGTAAAATTATGGTAGCACTTATTGGCTTTGCAATGATCGTTGCAATCGTTTTTCTGCTGCTGAAAGGGAAGATGTCGCCCATCGTGGTGCTGACATTGATCCCCGCCATTGCAGCGCTGCTGCTGGGCTTTGGCCCCGTTGAGATCGCCGATTTCATCAAGGACGGCGTCAAGACCACCACAAGCAATGGCATTCTGTTCATTTTCTCGGTCATCTATTTTGGTGTCATGAGCGACACGGGCATGTTTGATGTCATTGTGCAAAAGCTGGTCAAGCTGGCGGGCAACAACGTCATCGCGGTCACGGTGGCAACGGCCCTCATCGCCACCATTGCCCACCTGGACGGCACCACCGCCACCACGGTGCTCATCACCATTCCCGCCCTGTACCCCGTGTACAAGAAGATGAAGATTGACACCCGCATTCTGCTCTGCCTGACGGGTGCCTGCATGGGCGTGATGAACCTGCTGCCCTGGGGCGGCCCGGTGGCCCGTGCGGCAACGGTCATCTCCATGGATGCCAACGATCTGTGGCATATCCTGATCCCCGTCCAGATCCTGGGCCTGATCGCCAATATTGCGGTAGCTGTTCTGCTGGGCATGTTTGCCATCAAGCATGGTGCAGGCCAGGGCAAGGGCGAGGAGATCACGGTGGACGAAAAAGCACAGCAGGAGGAAGAGGCGCTCCGCCGCCCGAAGCTGCTGATCTTCAACCTGGTTCTGACGGTTGCCCTGCTGGCGGTCCTGTCCACAGGTGTGGTTACCAGTTATGTTGCTTTCCTGGTTGCGCTGTCCATCGGTCTGGCCGTCAACTACCCGGACCTGAAGCTGCAGGACAAGCTGATCAAGAAGCACGCACCAGCAGCCCTCATTATTTCTGCCACTCTGTTCAGCGCAGGCGCGATGGTTGGCGTCTTTGACGGCACCGGAATGCTGACCGAGATGGCAAATGTCATCATCTCGTTTGTTCCCAGCTTTATGGGCCAGTACCTGCACATCATCTTTGGCATTCTGGCTCTGCCTCTGGGCCTGTGCATTGGCACCGATGCCTACTTCTACGGCATCATGCCGCTGGTCATTGAGGTGGGCAGCACCTATGGCATCGACCCCCTGAGCACGGCTTGCGCCATGATCGTTGGCAAGAATCTGGCCCTGATGGTCAGCCCGCTGGTCCCTGCTACCTATCTGGCAACTGGCCTGACCGATGTGGAGTTGAAAGATCACATGAAGTTCAGTATCCCCATTTACTGGGGCGTGTCCATCGTGATGCTGATCGTCGCTGTGTTCTTGGGCGTTGTGCCGCTGCACTGAGTCCTGCACAAAAGCATTCACCAGAACCAATGCAGAGAGCTGGAGCCGCGGGGCCCCGGCTCTTTGCTGCGTGATACCGCTGCTTGCCATCTTTATCCATTCTTTTCCGAAATGGATGGAGATTGAAAGACGCGATTTCACAAAACGCGGCTTTGGGCGCATAATAGAAGCAGAAAAAGCGGATTTCCCCGCTTTGTAAGCGATGTTTTTGTGGGAGCGGACAGCGGAGCGGAAACGCGGACGGAAACCAGACATGAGAAAATGGAATATTTCTTGTGTTCAAGCGAAATTTTTGCTGTTTCTTAACGAATATTAAGGCTGCGGCTATGATTTCTGTAAGGTTGTAAGGCTATCATAGAACCATCAAGGGCGGCCACTGGGCCGCAAGAACGGTATATTAGAAGGGAACACCCACCAAGGAGGAAAAAGCATGGAGATCAAGAAAGCAGCAACTGCTGGCACTCTGGAATCCAGCGATTGCATGGTGACGGTGGAGCCGGGCGAGGGCAAAGTTGATTTCTCCCTCGAGAGCTCTGTCATCAACCAGTACGGCAACCAGCTGCGCAAGGTCGCACTGGAGACGCTGAAGAACCTGGACATTGATAACGTCCGCATCACCATTGTGGACAAGGGCGCGCTGGACTGCACCCTGAAAGCCCGCATTGAGGGTGCGGTCTTCCGCTCCGTCGATCAGTATGAGAATCTGCCCTGGGGAGGTGCCATTCGATGAACAATCCCAACAAGAAGCGCCTGCGCCGCACGATGATGTTCCTCAATGCGCAGAAACCCGGCCTCATCAAGGATCCTTACATCTATAAGGCCGACTCCCTGATGCTGGATCTGGAGGACGCTGTGGCCGAAAACCAGAAAGATGTTGCCCGTTTCAGCCTGTATCACGCCCTGAAGACCGTGGATTACCGCGGTGCTGAGCGCGTGGTCCGTATCAACGGCCTGGACACTCCCTACTGGCGGGAAGACATCCGTGCCTGCGTGGCTGGCGGCTGCGATTCCATCCGCATCCCCAAGACCGAGCACGCCGAGGATGTGCACCGCGTGGCCCAGGCCATTGCCGAGGATGAGAAGACCTATGGCCGTCCTGAGGGCGAAGTCCTCATCATCGCCGCTCTGGAGTCTGCCCGCGGCGTCATGAACGCTCTGGAGATCTGCGAGAGCGATGAGCGCCTGTTCGGCATCGCACTGTCCGGCGGCGACTACACCAAGGACCTGCAGACCCACATCACCGGCACCGGCATCGAGCTGATGGGTGCCCGCCAGCAGATGATCATTGCCGCCCGCGCCGCCGGTGTGCAGTGCTTCGACACCGTCTACACCGACCTGAAGGATATGGACGGCTTCCGCAAGGACGTGGAGAACATCCACCTGATGGGCTTCGACGGCAAGTCCATCATCAACCCCCGTCAGATCCCCATCGTCCACGAGATCTTTACTCCCACCCAGAAGGACATCATCTTCGCTGAGAAGGTCGTCAAGGAGATCGACTCCAAGAAGGCTCTGGGCATCGGCGTCTTCACTGTGGACGGCAAGATGATCGACATCGCCTTCTACGACGGTGCAAAGCGCACCATCGATCTGGCAAAGGCATCCGGCGTGTATAAGGGGGATTTGTAATTATGTTGAACGCAGTCGGCAGAGAAATTCCCGAAGAAATCCTCGAGCGCACCGGCAAAGAGGTCTTCCAGGGCAACAATTATAAAGACGGCAAGGCTTTCCAGAAGGCCAGCCCGAAGGTCACCCCCGTGATGCGCAATGACCACGACAAGATGGTCAAGGACATCCACGAGGCTCTGGTCAAGTGCAATGCCCACGACGGCATGACCGTCTCCTTCCACCACCACTTCCGCGAGGGCGACCTCGTGGTCTGCATGGTCATGGAAGAGATCCACAAGATGGGCTTCAAGAACATCACCCTGAGCGCCAGCTCTCTGGGCAAGGCTCATGACGCCCTCGTCCCCATGATCGAGGACGGCACCATCGTCAACATCGAGTCTTCCGGTGTCCGCGGCAAGATCGGCGATGCCATCTCCCATGGCAAGCTGAAGGGCCTGGCTACCATGCGCAGCCACGGCGGCCGTGTCCGCGCCATTGAGACCGGCGAGACCCATGTGGACATCGCCTTCATCGGCGCACCCTCCTGCGACGAGTACGGCAACTGCTCCGGTATGGGCGGCAAGACCAACTGCGGCGTCCTGAGCTACGCCTATGTGGACGCCGAGATGGCCGACTATGTGGTGGCCATCACCGATTGCCTCGTGGACTACCCCAACTACCCCGCTGAGATCAACCAGACCAAGGTGGATTACGTCTGCGTCGTCGATCAGATCGGCATCCCCGAGAAGATCGCTACCGGCGCTGCCAAGCCCACCACCGACCAGCGCAAGATCCTGATGGCAGAGTACTGCACCCAGGTCGTGGCCAACACCCCCTACTTCAAGGACGGCTTCTCCTACCAGACCGGCGTGGGCGGCGCATCCATCGCTTCCACCATTTCCCTGAGCAAGATCATGGAGGAGAAGAACATCCACATGGGTCTGGGTGTCGGCGGCCTGACCAAGCCCATGTGCGAGCTGCTGGACCGCGGCCTGGCCCGCAAGCTGGTGGATACCCAGGACTTCGACCTGGACGCTGTCAATAACGTCCGCTCCAACCCCAACCACTTCCCCATCTCTGCGGGCGAGTATGCAAGCCCCATGAATAAGGGCGCTTTCGTCAACAAGCTGGATTACGTCATTCTGGCCTCTCTGGAAGTTGATACCCACTTCAACTGCAACGTCGTCGTCGGCTCCGATGGCATCATCACCGGCGCACAGGGCGGCCATCCCGATACCGCACAGGGTGCAAAGTGCACCATCGTCATCGCCCCGCTGCTGCAGGGCCGTATCCCCGCCATCTGCACCGATGTGACCACCGTCACCACCCCTGGCGAGAGCGTGGACATCGTCGTCACCGATTACGGCGTGGCGGTCAACCCTGCCCGCCCCGACCTGCTCAAGGCTCTGCAGGACGCTGACTGCGTGCCCCTGAAGACCATCGAGGAGCTGCGTGACATCGCTTACTCCATCGTCGGCGAGCCGGACAAGGTCCAGTTCGGTGACCGTGTGGTCGGTATCATTGAAGCACGCGACGGCACCATCATGGACGTTGTGCGCGAAGTCAAGCCTTTCTCTTTCCGCGAAGATTGAGTGTTCCCGCTCAGCGGTTCTTCTGCGGCCTGCCAACCGCAACTTTCGGAATTGATTCACGGAAATTCCTTTCGCTCTTCTTCAACCCGCTGAGCAACTCAGACACACAATTTCATGCGATTCTCCTTTTAATGGTTTTGTGTTTTATACCGGCATAAAACCAAAAGCCCCCGGCTGCACCGCGCGCAGCCGGGGGCTTTCTATGTTGTAGATGAAAAAATGCCGTGTTTACGGCACAAACCGATATCCGACGCCCCGGATGGTGATGATATGCTGCGGGGTACGGGCGTTGTCCTCGATCTTGCTGCGCAGGCGGTTGATGTACACCATGATGGCATTGTCGTCCACGGCGATCAGGTTGCCCCAGATCTGCTCGTAGATCATGTCTTTGGTAAACACCTGCTGTGGGTGGCGGACAAAGAGCAGCAGGAGGGAGCGCTCTTTCTCCGAGAGGTTGAGCTCCACATTGTTTTTGTAAAACCGCATGGTGGTGGTGTCGCAGAGGAACGGCCCGCAGCTGATCTGCTGGCTGTTCTCCTGAGAGAAGCTCTTGCTCCGGCGGATGAGGGCTTTGACCTTGGCCCCTAAGATCTGCGGGCGGAACGGCTTGGTGACATAATCGTCAGCCCCCAGCGAGAGGCCGTACATGAAATCGTAATCCTCGTTGCGGCCGCTGATGATGATGACCGGGGTGGTGACGCCGTTGCGGCGGATGGTCTGGATGACATCAAAGCCTTCCATATCGCCCAGGGTGATGTCCATTAAGATCATATCCAGCGTGCTGCTCTGCCGCGCGATGAGGTCCAGCGCCGCCGCGCCGCTGTTCACCACAAGGGGCTCCATCTCGTTGCTGACCATTACTTTGGATAAAAGTTTGCAAATTGCCGGATCATCGTCTACAATAAGAACATGGTAAGACATGGTTGCTTCACCGTACTTCCTCTGACCAAAACCGTCGAAAATTGACACTTGAAATTGATACTTAATTAACAGTATAACATTTTTAGCCGGGAAGAGCAAGAACCTGCCCGGCTGAAAGGAGAAACCGCCATGAAACCGAACAAGCCGGACGCGCAGGAAAAGCGCTCCACCCTGGAAACGCTCCACACCCTCTGGGTGCCAATGGCTGTGGGAGCCGTTCTTCTGGTTATGCTGGCCATTGTGGCAAATCTGGTCTGGAAAGATTACAGCACGGCCCTGATGGACAGCCAGACCCGCCAGATGGAGCTGGTGGTGCAGAGCCTGGCCGACAGCATTGAGTTTTCGCTGGAGGAGTACCTCGACCGCCTGGACTCCGCGGTTGCCAAGGTGGAAGCAAACCCGGACGATAAGCCCACGCTGGCCCCCAGCGATACCCTGCGTGATATCTGGCTGGAGGACAACAATGGCAACATCGTTTACCGCTGCTACGGCATTACCGCCCTGAGCGATGTTCTCATTACCCGGTCAGAGGGCGTTTCTTACTGGCAGTACCACCGGGGCGATACCCATTATCTGGTGCTGAAAAAAGCGGCGGGGGAGCAGAGCGTCTGCCTGGTGGTGGATTCTACCGCCCTCTACAAGCAGCTGGTCTCGGATATCCGGGTGGGCACCAATGGCTATGTGATGATCAAAAACGCCAATGACATGGTGGTCATGCACCCGGAATCGGCCCAGTGGGGCATCCAGGTGGTGGATGGCCGCCAGAAGCTCTATGCCTATAAAAATCTGGACCTGACCAGCCTGAGCGAGCTGCTCAAGGCCCAGCGGACACAGGACTCCGGCATCCGGGATTATTACTCCTACTGGTGGACCGACCCCAAACTGCCCCGGGTGCATAAGATCAGCGCGTTCCGGCATCTGGAGGTGAGGAGCAGCTTCTGGATTGTCAGCGCCGTGGTGGATTACGACGATCTCTACCAGCCGGTGCGGGACAGCTTTTTGAAGATGGCGCTCATGTTCAGCGCCGTTGCGGTGGTTCTGGTGCTGTTTACCGGGATGATATTCCGTCTGCAGTGGAAGAACCAGCGCAGCGTGACCAAAATCAACGACCTGCAGGAGGTCAACGAGGCGCTGGAAGAGCTGCAGAAGAGCCGGGAGTCTCTGGCGCACGACCAGCGGCTCCAGCTCATGGGCACCCTGACGGGCGGCATCGCCCACGAGTTCAACAACTTCCTCACCCCCATCACCGGCTATGCCGACCTCATTATGGCCGACGCCGACCCCGAGAGTGAAATTTATGACAACGCCCGGGAGATCAGCGAAGCTGCCGAAAAGGCCCGGGACGTGGTGAAGCAAATTTCTTCCATGAGCCGGAAGAACGTGGAAACGGTCTATGACGCGGTGCCCGTGGAAAGCCTCGTCGAGCACACCTGCAAGCTGGTGGAGACCAACTACCCCAAACAGGTGCGGCTGCGGCAGGAGCTGGAGCTGCACGGCGAAAACGTGCTGGGCAACAGCACCCAGCTGCAGCAGGTGCTGCTGAATATCTGCATCAACGGCATCCACGCCATCGGCGTGGGGGAGGGCAGCCTGACCCTGCGGGCAAAAGCTGTCCCCCGGGAGGAACTGGCGGCCCGGATCCCCGAGGAAAAAATCTCGGACGACTGGCAGAGCTATGTCTGCGTCAGTGTCACGGACACCGGCTGCGGCATGGATAAAGACACGCTGGTCCACATCTTTGAGCCGTTCTTTACCACCAAAAAGCAGGGCGAGGGCACCGGCCTGGGGCTGGCATTGGCGGAGCAGATTATCAGCACCCACCGGGGCCACATCCTGGCCGAGAGCACCCTTGGCCAGGGGACAACGTTCTATATCTACCTGCCCGTGCTGGAGCAGCAGCGCGCCCGGGAACAGGTACAGTGGGGCGTGGACCACAAGCTGCGCATCCTGGCGGCCGACGACAACAAGAAAGTGCTCAATTTGCTGGAGAAAGATTTCGGCCGTTTTGGCTTGGAAGTGCTCACCTGCTCCCGCCGGGGCGAGGTACGCACCCTGCTGGAGACCCAGCCTTTTGACGCCCTGGCCATCGACGAGAGCCTGACCGGCGGCAGCGGCGTGGAGTTCTGCATGTCCATTCAGGGCAAGTACCCGGCTCTGACCCGCATCGTGATGACCAGCAGCCCCACCCGTGAGATCGTGGATGCCCGCCGCCATGGCGTGATCGACGGTTACACCCTGAAGCCGGTCTCCGCCGCCACCCTGCTGGAAGAAATTCGTGCCTGCAGGCGGAGCGAGAAGCAGAAATAATTGTATACAAGTAAGCATACAGACTCTTACAGGATATTAAGTCTTTCCTTAACAAACCGTAATGGACGGCACTTCGGCGTGTAAGTTTACAGGGCTATACTGGAACCATCGAAAGAGGGAATGGAAGTCCAGTAGAAACTGGAATGCCTTCCCAGATACGGAAAAAGGAAAGGAAGTTAACCAACATGAGTGATACGATCCTCGCTCTGCTCGGCTTTGCAACGGTGATTGCGGTCATCGTTCTGCTGCTGCGCAATGTCACGGTCCCTGCACTGGCTTTCGTCGGTGTCTCGACCATCACGGCTGCCATTCTGGTGGCAACCGGTGCGTTCACCCTCGATGAGATGGCAGGCTTTATCAAGGAAGGCGTGAAAGGCGTCCATGGTACCGCGATCCTGTTCATCTTTTCGGTCCTGTTCTTCGGCGTTATGACCGACGCCGGAATGTTCGACAAGATCATCGGCGCGCTGATGAAAAAGGTCGGCAACAATGTGATCGGCGTTGCCCTGATGACCTGCCTGATCGCCGTCATCGGCCATCTGGACGGCGGCGGTGCATCCACGTTCCTCATCACCATCCCCGCCATGCTGCCGGTCTACAAGCGCCTGCACATGCGCCGTGAGACCCTGCTGCTGATCTGCGTTACGTCGATGGGTGTCATGAACCTGTTGCCCTGGGGCGGCCCGACCATGCGTGCCGCCAGTGTTCTAGGCGTTGAGCCCAATGACCTGTGGAGTCAGATCGTTCCGATGCAGGTCGTCGGCCTGGTCCTTGCCGTCGGCACTGCCATCTTCTGGGGCTTCCAGGAGAAGAAGCGCATTGCCAAGCTGGGCGACGCTGCCGTAGAGGATGCCGGCAAGTACGATGATTCGGATAGCGAAGAGAAGAACAATGAGCTGGCTCGCCCGAAGAACTTCCTCTTCAATGTGATCCTGACCCTGGCCGTCATCATCGTCCTGGTCATGGATATCTTCCCCTCTTACTATGTCTTCATGGTTGGCTGCGCTCTGGGCATTCTGGTCAACTACCGCGGCAAGAAGCTGCAGAACTCCATCATCAAGAGCCATGCGGCTTCCGGCCTGACCATGGCCTCCACCATTATGTGTGCCGGCGTCTTCCTCGGTGTCCTGAGCAAGAGCGGCATCATGGAGAAAATGGCCATCATGATGGCCGGCGTCATCCCGGCTTCCATGGGCAAGTTCCTGCCGATCATCATCGGCGTCCTGAGCGTGCCCCTGGCTCTGCTGTTCGATACCGACTCTTACTTCTACGGTCTGCTGCCCGTCCTGATCAGTGTTGGCAACCAGTTCGGCGTCAACCCGGCTCACATTGCCATCGCCATGGTCGTCTGCCGCAACTGCGCCACCTTCATCAGCCCGGTGGCTCCCGCTACCTATCTGGGCATTGGTCTGGCCGGTGTCGAGATCAAGGATCACATCAAGTACTGCTTTGGCTGGCAGTGGGGCGTGTCCCTCATCTGCCTGGTCGCGGGCCTGATCCTCGGCGTCATCACGTTCTAAGTTCCCCATTCCGCCGCTCGGCCGCTTCCCGCAAGGGCAGCCCGGGCGGCTTTTTTGAAAAATCCCGATCCCCATTCTGAATCCCTCAAAGGAGGCTGCTGCAATGAACCAAACCCCTGTCTGCACCGCGGCCGACGCCATCTATCGTCTGGCGGCGGGCAACCTCAAATATCTCAATGCGGAAAGCGGTAACGGCGATATCTCCCGCCGCGTCCGGCTGGCCACCTGGGCGAAAGGTCAGTCCCCCTACGCCATCATCGTCACCTGCTCGGACTCCCGGGTCATCCCGGAGAGCATCTTCTCAGCCGGCATCGGGGAGCTGTTCGTCATCCGGCTGGCGGGCAATGTGATTGACGACCAGCAGCTGGGCAGCATCGAGTACGCGGCCGGGCACCTGGGCTGCCGGTTGGTGGTGGTGCTGGGCCACACCCACTGCGGCGCGGTGGATGCCGCCATCCACTACGAGCCGGAGGGGTATATCAAGTACATCACCGATGAGATCAAAAAAGCCATTGGCGATGAAAAAGACCCCTACAAGGCCAGCTGCAGGAACGTGCGGCACAGTGTGCAGGAGATCGAGAAGAGCCTGTGCATCCACCACATGGAAGAGGAAACCGGCCTGCGGGTCGTCGGTGCGATGTATCACATCGAGGACGGCAGTGTGGAATTCTTGTAAAATTTAGATCATTGCGGCAAAAACGGGTCATTTCCTGCGGGAAATGGCCTGTTTTCTTTTGACAATGCCCGCTGGACAGGCTATACTAACTCTGAATGGAATCGACCGGAAACGGAGGAGATACAAGATGGTACAGGTAGACCTCATCACGGGCTTTCTGGGAGCGGGCAAGACAACATTCCTGCGGCGGTACGCGGCATATCTGGCCGGGCAGGGGGAACGTGTCTGCATCCTGGAAAACGATTTTGGCGCGGTGAATGTGGACGCCATGCTGGTACAGGACCTGCTGGAACTGGGGTGCGAGATCGAGACGATCAGCGGCGGGTGTGACTGCGACACCCACCAGCGCCGGATGCGCACCAAGCTCATCTCCATGGCCATGCGGGGGTTTACCCGGGTGCTGGTGGAGCCCAGCGGCATTTTTGATGTGGACGAGTTTTTTGACGTGCTGCGGGACGACCCGCTGGACCGCTGGTATCAGCTGGGCAATGTGATCGCCATTGTGGACGCCCTGCTGCCGGAACAGCTCTCGCCGCAGGCGGATTATGTCCTGGCCTCCGAGTGCGCCAACGCGGGCCTTGTGCTGCTGAGCCGCAGCCAGCTGGCCAAACCCGGCCAGTGTGAAGCTGCCGTGGCCCACCTGAAACGGGCACTGACGGCCTGCAAGTGCAGCCGGGTGTTCCAGCCGGAGGAGATCCTGGCGAAAGACTGGGCCGCCCTCACGGAAGCGGACATGGCCCGGATCGCCCGCTGCGGGATGCGGCAGGCCAGCTGTGAAAAGCTGCATTTTGAGGAGCACGAGGCCTTTTCCTCGGCGTATTTTCTGGAGCTTGGGCTGCCCCGTGCCCGGCTGGAACGGAACATCCCCGGCCTGTTCACCGACCCGGCCTGCGGGCGGGTGCTGCGGGTGAAAGGCTTTGTGGAGGAAAACGGCCGGTGGGTGGAGCTGAACGCTACCGCCGACGGCCTGACGGCAAGCCCGCTGGCACAGGGCCAGCAGGTGCTCATCGTGATTGGCGAGGGGCTGGACAAGGCAGCGATCGAGCAGAAACTGCGAAACTGAATTTTTTGCAGCGGACAGGCAAAGAAAGTGGGGAAAGAATTTGCTTCTTTGCGGTACCTGGCGTATAATGGAACCAACAAAACCAGGGAGGAAGACCCCTATGAATGGTACGCTCCTGCAAAAGCCCTCGGCCCGCCGGGTGATCGGGATGGTCGTCGGCATCGTCATCATTGGACTGGGCATCGCCCTGTTCAAGCAGTCGCACCTCGGCAACGATTCCATCAGCGCTCTGAACATGCGTCTGGCAGAGCTCTTTGGCATCTCGCTGGGAGTGCAGAATATTGCCGCCAATCTCCTGATGTTCGCCATTGAGATCTGGGTGGGGCGGCAGTACATCGGCCTTGGTACATTCGTCAACGGCATCTGCATCGGTTTCATCGTCACCGCGTTCTATGACCCCATTGCAGCGTTTTTCGGCCCGGCGGCGTCTTTGCCGGAGCAGCTGCTCTGGGTGGCGGCAGCGGTCATCGTTACCGCGTTGGGGGCTTCGCTCTACCAGACGGCAGACCTTGGCATCGCCCCTTACGACGCGCTGGCGCTGGAGCTGCGGGACCACACGCCCGTGCCCTATTTTGGCTGCCGTGTCTTCACGGACGCGGTCTGCGCGCTGGCCTGCTGGATGCTGGGCGGCCTGGTAGGGCTGGGCACGCTGATCTGCGCGTTCTGCCTGGGGCCGGTCATCCAGTTTTTTAACGGGCATTTTTCGGAAAAAGTGCTGCGGTATCAGCCGCGGAAAACCTGAGCGTCGGATCTGCACCGTCACGGGAATGAGGTGCAGGCGGCCCTGCGGCAGTGCGGGAAGACGCCGTAGGAGGACTCTCCCAAGGGGGAATAGCGAATGGCGGAAATGGAACATTACCCAAATTTTCAGAAAGACAATTACATCCACCCCAAAGCTGCATGGGATAAACTGCGGATGGCAGGCGCGCGGCGGCAGAATGTTTACCTTTACGCGGCCACGGGCTATGGCAAGACGGAGCTGCTCCACCGCTATCTGCGGCGGCGCAGGCATATCTGGCTCAGCGGCGAGGGCCTGACCGTGGAGACTCTGCAGGAGATCGCGCTGCCGGCAGAAGCCACCATGGTCATCGACGACCTGGCCCGGGTGCTGGACCCGGCCGTCCGGCGGGAGATCGTGTCCATGCTGGATCAGCCGGGGTTGTGGCTCGTTCTGGCGGGCCGCTGCCCGCTGCCCAGCTGGCTGACAGGGCCCTACGTCAATGGCCGTCTCAGTGTCATCCCGGAGGAAGACCTGAGGCTTTCCGAGAAGGAGATTGCCCAGCTGTACCTTTCGTGGGGCGTTCAGCTGCCCCGGAACCTGCTGGAAAAGCGGATCATCCCGCTGGTAGAGGGCAACCCGTTGGGGGCCCGGCTGCTGGCTGTGGAGATGAGCCAGGGCTCCAGCTATACGGAGGAGCTGATGAATGACCTGACCCGGAAGTTTTACGAGTACCTCAATCAGGACATTTACAGCGAGTGGCCGGAAGAGATCCGGGAGATGATGATGCAGCTTTCGCTGCTGGAGCATTTTACCATCCAGCAGGCGGAAGAGATGACCGGGCGGAGCGATGTGAACCGCCTGCTGGCCCAGGCTGCCGAGATGGGCAACCTGTTCAGCTTCAAAGACGGCGGTTACACCCTGCGGCCCGCCGTCATCAACAGCATGAAGCTGCGGATGGAGACGGTCTGCGATCGGGTGCGGAAAAATGAGCTGCTCCGCCGTGCAGGCACCATCTGCGAAAAAGAGGGCAACATCCCCCGGGCACTGAAGCTGTATCAGGACGGCCAGTGCGAGAAAGAGATCCACGCCCTCCTCATCGACAACGCCCGCCGCTACCCCGGCGGTGGCTATTACTATGAGCTGACGCCCGCCTATCTGGCCCTGCCGGAGGAGGAAGTGCGCTCCTCGCCCGACCTGATCGCGGCGTGGAGTATGCTCTACTCGTTGGCGCTGAACGCCACGGAGAGCGAGCGCTGGTATGCCGTGCTGCAGGAATATGCCGCGGGCCACCCGGACCCGGAGGAGCACCGCCTGGCTGAGAGCTGGCTGGTCTATCTGGACATCAGTCTGCCCCGCCGGGGCAGCACCAACCTCATCGAGGTACTGGACGAGGCTGCCCGGAAGATCCAAACCGAGCGTCTGGTGATGCCGGAGTTCTCGGTGACGGGCGGCCAGCCCTCCCTCATCAATGGCAGCAAGGATTTCTGCGATTGGACGCGGGATGATCAGACCATGGCGTTCCAGCTGGAAAAGCATGTGGGCGAGGTACTGGGCCCCTACTCCAAGGGGCTGGTGTCCATTGGCCTGGCGGAGAGCCTGTTTGAAAAGGGCGGCAACATCTACAAGGTGCTGGAGCTTGCCAACCGGGGCCTGATGGAGGCCATGAGTGGCGGCAAGTTTGAGCTGGAGTTTGTGGGCGCGGCGCTGGTGGCCCGGGTGTATCTGGTCACCGGCCATCCGGGCGACTCGGTCAAGACACTGGAAGAGCTGGAGACCCGCGCCCAGCAGCGTGGTGCCCGCCGCGTGGTGCGGAACGTGCGGGCCATGCAGAGCCGGATCAAGCTCTGGCAGGGCCGGGTAGAGGACGCGGTCCGCTGGATGGAGAACGAGCCCCAGAACGAGATCCATTTCAATGTGCTGGAACGGTACTGCTACAATACCTTTGTCCGGGTGTACATGGCGCAGCAGCGGTATGATAAAACCGCGCAGATCCTCATGCGGCTGCGCAGCTATGCCAATATGGAAAAGCGGCCCTGGCTCCAGATGGAGGGCGACCTGCTGGAATCCATCATCCGTTACCGCACCGGGAACCCGCTGTGGAAAACGGAGCTGACCCAGGTGCTCCGCCGGGCCGAAAGCTACCACTTTGTCCGGCTGTTCTGACGGGAGGGCGCGGCGCTGCTGCCCCTGCTACAGGAGCTTGGCTGCCCGGAGGGCGTGGACGAGGCCTATTGGCAGGAAGTGCTGGGCGAGACCCGTGCCATGGCCGAGGCTTATCCGCTCTACCTGAGCACCAATGCCCCGGCGGCACTGCCGGGCGCGGTGCAGCTGAGTGAGCGGGCCCTGCAGGTGCTGCGGCTACAGGATCGGGGCCTGACCCGGTCTGAGATCGCCCGGCAGCTCCAGCTCAGTGAGCGGAGCGTCAAATACCAGTGCGAGCAGGCCTACCACAAACTGGGTACCAGCAACAAGGTGGAAGCCCTTGCCGCCGCGCGGAAATTAAATCTCTTATAAAAATAAGAAAGCAGCGGCTCGGAGAAATGCCTCTCCGGGCCGCTGCTGTTTGCGTGAAAAATTACTTTTCAAATTTGAACAGGGGAGCGCCTGCGGCCACGATGCCGCCGCCCACGATCTGCATTTCGGGCAGATCGTCCGCGTTGGTCACGATGAGAGCCGTGGCCGTGGGGTGGCCCGCTGCACGGATGGCGTCCAGGTCGATCTTGAGCAGCGGGGTGCCGGCTTTGACTTTCTGGTCTACCTTGACCTGTGCCTCAAAGCTCTTGCCCTGCATCTCCACGGTGTCCATGCCCACATGGATGAGAACTTCAATGCCGTCATCGCTCATCAGGCCAACGGCGTGCAGGGTGTCTGCAATGGTGGTCACGGTGCCGTCAAAGGGGGCGTAGACCATATCGCCGGTGGGCTCCAGGCCGCAGCCGGGGCCCAGGATGGCAGTGGCAAACGTTTCATCGGGCAGCTGCTCCAGCGGGATCACCGTGCTGTCGATGGGGGCCAGAACGGTCATCTTCTGGCCGGAAAATTTGGTGGCAGCAGCCTTGCTGCCAAAGATCTTGTCAAAAAAGCCCATGGGTATCTTACCTTCCTTTCAAAATTCAAGATATCATACCAGGGGGGAAAATGCAAGCAACAACCTGCACAAAGACAGGCCGCTGTTTTTGGCAGTTACAGCAGGGCCAGCAGCTGCCGCACTTCCTCCATCCGGGTAGCCCAGCTGGTGGCGATCCGCATCACCGTGTGGGTGTCGTCGTATTTTTCCCAGAAGCCGAACTTTGCCTTGCCCTCCAGCGCTTCCAGCTGGGCGTTGGGGAAGACCACGAAGATCTGGTTGGTGGGGGAGTCCATGAAGAACTGGTAGCCTTTTTCCGCCAGACCCTTTTTCAGCACGGCGGCCGTCTCAATGGCGTTTTTGCTGATCTCGGTGTACAGGCCGTCGGTGAAGAGCACGTCGAACTGCAGACCCATCAGGCGGCCCTTGGCCAGCAGAGCGCCCTGCTGCTTGACCATGGTCATAAAGTGGGCGGGAGCGCCGTGGGGGAAGACGACAGCCTCGCCGCAGAGGGCACCTACCTTGGTGCCGCCGATGTAGAACACGTCGGTCAGGCGGGCAATGTCAGCCAGCGTGACATCGGTGCCCTCGCTGACCAGACCGTAGCCCAGCCGGGCACCGTCCATGAACAGGGGCATGTGGTAGGTGTGGCAGACGGCGGAAAGCGCTTCCAGCTCTGCCTTGGTGTACAGGGTGCCGTACTCCGAGGGGTGGGAGATGTAGACCATGCCGGGGAAGACGAGGTGATCCATGTTGGCGTCGGCGTAGAATGTTTTGCAGAAATTCTCCACATCCTTGACGGCCACTTTGCCGTTGGTGTGGGGCAGGCTGAGCACTTTGTGGCCCGTGAACTCGATGGCACCGGCCTCATGGGCGGCTACATGGCCGGTGGTGGCAGCCAGAACACCCTCCCAGCGGTGGAGCATGGAGCCGATGACCACGGCGTTGGCCTGAGTGCCGCCGGAGATGAAGAAGACATCCGCCTCCGGGCAGGCGCAGGCCGCGCGGATCTTCTCTTTGGCGCTGGCACAATAGGGGTCGGTGCCGTAACCGGAAACTTTTTCAAAGTTGGTCTCTACCAATTTCTGCAAAATGGCCGGGTGGGCACCCTCACAGTAGTCGTTTTCAAAGTATAGCATCAGAGCTTTCCCTCCACAAATCAAGATAACCTAATAGTATCCCTAAATGAAAAAGGTGTCAAGCTAAGAAGATTTACTGCATCTTAAATGAGAATGTGGTATACTTCTCTGGTAAAGAAAACTCGGACGAGGAGGGACTGCGGGTGAAAGGGAAATTCCCATGGAAAGACATGCTCGTGTTGGGCGGTGCACTTGCGGCAGCGATTGCGGGCGTGGCGGCCATTCAGGCGGTCAGCGGCCGGATCGACGGCGTGGCATCCATGGTCTTTGTACTGGCTGCTTTTTTCGTCTCAATGTATACGGAGGGCTATCTCTGGGGCGTGGCGGCGTCGGTCATTGGAATGCTGGCGGTCAACTTTGCGTTCCGCTCGCCCTATTTTGCATTTAATTTCACTCTGCCGGAAAACCTGTTCTCGGGTGCCGTGATGCTGGTGGTGTCCATCATGACCAGCACCCTGACCACCCGCGTCAAAAAACAGGAGCAGCTGCGGATGGAGAGCGAGACGGAAAAGATGCGGGCGAACCTCTTGCGGGCCGTCTCCCACGACCTGCGCACCCCGCTGACGTCCATTTACGGGGCCTGCTCCACGGTGATCGAAAACTACGACTCCCTGGGCCGGGAGCAGAAGCTGAAGCTTCTGGGCGAGGTCTGCGAAGATGCCCAGTGGTTGAACCGGATGGTGGAGAATCTGCTGTCCGTCACCCGGATCGACAGCGAAAAGGTCTCGGTGAAAAAGACCCCCACGGTGCTGGAAGAACTCATTGACACCGTGCTGGTCAAATTCAAAAAGACGCACCCGGGGGTGAACATCAATGTGGAGCTGCCGGATGATTTCATCGTCATTCCCATGGACTCCATGCTCATCCGGCAGGTGCTGACCAATCTTTTGGAAAACGCTGTTCTCCACGCGGAGGGGATGACAAAGCTCACCCTCCGGGTGTTCACGCTGGGCAACCGGGCGGTGTTTGAGGTAGCGGACAACGGCTGCGGCATCCCGAAAGAGCGTCTGCGCACCCTGTTTACCGGGACGCTGCCCTCGGAGAGCGGGGCCGACAGCGGCAAGCACGGCATGGGCATTGGCCTTTCGGTCTGTGCTGCCATCATCAAGGCCCACGGCGGTGAGATCAAAGCCGAAAGCAAACCCGGTGAGGGCACGACCATTCGGTTCTGGTTAGAGACAGAAGAAATCGAGACGGAGGAGACCGAAGATGAGCAATAATAAATTCAAGGTCCTTGTGGTGGAAGATGAGGCCAATATCTGCAGCTTCATTGAGACGCTGCTGGAGACCAACGGCTATCAGGCACTGGTGGCGCACTCCTGCTCCATGGGCCTGACTCTGTTTGCCTCCCACAACCCCGACCTCGTGATCCTGGATCTGGGTCTGCCCGACCGGGACGGTCTGGAGCTGATCCGCACCGTGCGCCAGAAGTACATGACTCCGATCGTGGTGCTTTCAGCCCGCACCACGGAGCAGGATAAGATCGAGGCGCTGGACCTGGGGGCCAATGATTATGTTACCAAGCCCTTTGGCACTGGCGAGCTGCTGGCACGTGTCCGGGCAGCCCTGCGGGTCAACCGCTACAGTACGGCGGGCAGCCTGCCCACCGGGACGTTTACGGCACAGGACCTGGAGATCAACTATGAGCGCCGTAAGGTGTTTGTGGCCGGGCAGGAGATCAAGCTGACCCAGACCGAGTACAACATTGTGGCGTTCCTCTCCGAGCACGCGGGCCGTGTGATGACCTATGCCGCCATTGTCCGGGCTATCTGGGGCGATACTGACTGCGGAAGCACCAAGAAATTGCAGGTCAACATGGCCAACATCCGCAAAAAGCTGGGCAGCCGCCCGGGCAGCAACAATTATATCCTCAATGAGCTGGGCGTCGGCTACCGGATGATCGACGAAGACGGTGACAGCAAACCGCTGGACCTTGCCGCGGAAGAGCACTGAGGATCCATGGTGCACAAAAGAACGGAAAAGCAGAAATGAATGCTCCCCGCCGTGGCCGGAAATTCCGCCTGCGGCGGGGATTTTTGCCGCAGATACGCTGGATAAAAATAAGTAGAACTTTTTTGGAGAAAATGCTTGACATTTTTGGAATCCATGGTATAATTATCAACGTTCCGAGCCGAACGGCTCACGGACAAAAACAAAATAAGCGGATATGGCGGAATTGGCAGACGCGTTAGATTCAGGTTCTAATCGGGGCAACTCGGTGGAGGTTCAAGTCCTCTTATCCGCACTTGAAAAACTCAGCACAATGTGCTGAGTTTTTCTTTTTGTGCGGATAAGAGGACTTGAAAGGGCGACGGTGCGCAGCACCGGAACCAAAGCCCCGGTGGGGCTTTGGTTAGCCCGTGGTTGGTAGAGTCTAGGAACGTCTACCGGAAGGACTACCGTGAAGTGCGGATAAGAGGACTTGCAGCGGAGCTGACCGCCGCCTGCGAGCAAAGACTTCCCCCGGCCGGGGGAAGATGGCGAAGCCAAAAAGGGGAACACAGGGAAGCGAGGCTGGGGCCGCGCTCCGATTTTTCAAAGTCCGCTCAAGGGCTGTAGAAAAATCGGTAAGCGCAACCCGGGACAGCACGGCCACGCCGCAGGCGGGGCAACCAACAGCCCCATGACGTTCCATTGCCAAAATGCATCCGGATCAATCCAGGACAAAAGGGCCCGCCCTCTCATCGAATGATGAAACAGGCGGGCCCTTTCAAAATCAGGTGTTCTGGTTTGTTACACGCTTCCAGCTGCGGACGGCTTTCCAGCGGGTGACGGATTTTTCAGGCTTGAACAGATCAGCGCTCTTGGGGGTCATCAGGCCCGTTTCCGCGGCCCACTGGGCGGCCTGCGCGGTGTCGGGGTCGGTGATGTCCGTAAAGGCGGGCTGTGCGGCAGGGGCGGGGCGGCCGGCCGTGTTCCACAGCAGGAGGGCAAGCTCGGCGCGGGTCTTGGGCATGACGAAATCCGCCGGGAGCCAGTGCTCCTGATAGAGGCTCATGCCCAGGTCGTAGGCCTGCCAGGCTACCAGAGCGGTGGCGGCAGTGCCCAGTGCGACGCCTACGATGACCGAGGCGGTATCGGAGCCCTCTTCCTCCTGCATCCGGGGGGGGTGGCCTCGATGCTCAGAGGCTCGGCGGGCATGGTAAAGGCGAACTCTTCCAGTGTCCGGCCGGTTTCAAATTTCTCCGCGTCATCGGCGTTCAGCGTGCCGTTCAGGATGGTCCAGCGGTCAAACACCATGCCGGAGGGCATCCGGTCGGGGTCGGCCACCAGCCGGACGGAGGCGTCCTTTTCCAGCGGGAGAGTGGTATCGCCTGCGGGGGCAGTGACGTCCACCCCGTCCACATACACGAACGCGCCGGAGACGTTCAGCGCATAGGTATCCGGAAGGACAGGCGCGTTCTTTTCCCACTTGGCGTAAACTTTGGTATCGCCCGTGATGGCAGTGCTGAAGTCAAACTCTTTGGTGCGGGTATCGTCGGTATACCAGCCGATGAATGTATAACCCTCTTCCGTCAGCTTTCCGGGGTCGTCGGCGGTTCCGTTATACGGAACATTCTGGCTGGCGGGCGCCTTGCCGTGCTCGGTGACAAAGCTTACTTCGTAATCCTTGGCTGTCCACTTGGCGTAAACCGTGGTGTTGCTCGTGATGGGAGTGCTGAAGTCAAACTCTTTGGTGCGGGTATCGTCGGCATACCAGCCATCGAATGTATAACCCTCTACAGTGGGAATGGTGAGCTTGTCGGTGTCGATGGGTTTGCCATGTTCAATCGTCTGATCCTTAAACGAACCATGCTCGGATACGAATTGGACCGTGTACTGGTTGATGTCCCACTTGGCAACCAGATTCAGCACATTGGGGGCATTGGTGGTGTCGGCGTCAAAATCAAATGGTTCATCGCCGTTGTACCAGCCTGCAAAGGTGTGGTTTTCTTTGGGAGGTTCAGCGGGTTTCGTAAACTTTTCGCCGCGGTTAATGGTCTGGGGTTGAGCAAACGTTGTGCCGTCCGCTGTAAAAGTAGCTTCCAGCTGGTTGCAGACGAGCTTGTTTTCCAATACGTCGTTGTTGCTGCCCTTGGTAATGTTGTCGTCCCACTGCGTTTTGGAACCGGGATAGGTTACAGTCATCAAGCTTGGACAGCCAGCAAAAGCATAGTTTCCAATGAAAGTGACAGAGACCGGAATACGGATGGTTTCGAGATTTCCGCAATTGTAAAAAGCATAAGATTGAATCGTGCTCAGAGAGGATGGGAGAGTGATACTTTTCAAACTTGTACAACTATTAAAGGCGGAGAAACCAATAAACGTAACAGAATTAGGAATTGAAATATTTGTTAAGTTGGAACAATATGCAAAAGCATCATCGGGAATCGAAGTGACAGAATCTGGAATAGTAACACTGGTAACAGCGGAGTCATGGAAAGCAGCATGGTCAATCATCGTGACGGGTTTGCCTTTGTAGCGGCTGGGGATGGTGACATCCGCAGCAGTGCCCTTGTAACGGATTACGATGACGGCAGTGTCGTTAAGTATAAATTTAAAATCGAAAAGCTGCGCATTGACAGCGTCTTCGACGGCTGGGTTGCCGCTTTGAATCGTTAGATTACTCCAGTCACCTTCGTAATGTACGCTGGTGAGATTTGTGCAGTCCGCAAAGGCGTTGCTGCCGATTTCCGTGACGCTGGCCGGGATGGTCACACTGGTGATGGTGGTGTTATCTTGAAATGCGTCTTCCCCGATTTTTGTGACAGGCCAACTGTTGATTGTGGGGGGAATGACCACGACCGTGTCGGTTCCGTTATATTTTGTGATCGTTCCGGTTGTCTCATCAAAGTAAAATTTACTGGTAGCTGCCGCAACTGTAACGGTAAAGGTGGCACCCGTTTGGGTGTTCCAATTCCAGTTGGTCAGATCAAGGCGGATAATAAAGTTATGCGTGGATTCTTCAGCATCAGAGCCGGGGTTGATCGTTATGTAATCACCACCGTAATCTGCATCATGCAATTCTCCGCTGGAAACTGTGCCAAATCCCCATACATCGTCATATTTGTTGTCCTTTACAAATAAAAAACCGACGGAGCCATTGATATCCCCATAGCTTTTATTCTCAAAAGTGACTTCATAAACAGCGGGAGAGACCTCTTTCATGGAGATAGAATGGGATTCATCCCATTGGTTCAAATTTCCAACAATGCCAATCGTAAGCCCAGTATTGGCATTGCTCCCGCCACCCTCCGCCAGCGCGGAGACGGGCAGCAGGGTGAAGAATAGGGCCACCGCAAGGATAGCGCTCAAAAGCCGTAGTCGTGGAGTTCGCATGGTGTAAACCTCTCTTTCCGTGTGCGGGTTCCGTGTGCAGGAAAAATGGAACCGCATCCAATCTTACCTTGATTTTACTGTAAAATGCGTCGGTTTGCAACGAGAAAAACCACGTTGTCATAATATTTGCCGCATTTTAACAAATTGCAAGGGCAAAACTGTACAGAGGATACAAAAACGGTTTCCCCTCTTTGCCAAGGGCTCCCCCTTTGGGAAAGATTTCCCCCGGTCGGGGGAAAATGGCAAAGCCAAAAAGGGGAACAGCTGGCGCGTCAGCGCCTGAGAGGGCGAGTCCGGCAGAGGAAAAAGAAAAACACAGCGATACACGGACTCTGACAAACAGAGTTTCGATCGCTGTGTTTCTTTGCTCTTGGAAAACAGCCTTGCCCTCTCAGTCTCGCGTTGCTCGACAGCTCTCCCAAAGGGAGAGCCAGGGCGTGGAGAGTCCGCTTGCGATAAGCGTATGACGATTTGCAAAAACTTTCCGGTCTGCCAAAGCCTCCCCTACTAGGGGAGGTGGCAATGCGTCAGCATTGACGGAGAGGTTGTACAAAAGCAGCGCCTTGATATAAAGCTACCTCTGCTGTGCCGGATCAGCCCGCAGTGCGTCCACGGTGCGCCGGTACGCGGCTTCCACGGCGGGGAACAGCTTGTCGGCACCGTTCAGCGTGCCGCCGCGCGGGGCCATGGATATCACGTTAAAAGCGTGATTACAATAAAAAGATGTCAGAATTTTACAAAGTTAGCCAGTGTTCCCTGATCAGATCCCGGAGAAATGGGTGCAAAAGTGACCCAAAGAGGCCAAAACTCCTCAAAGATACAACAGAGCCTCTGAATACAAACCGGGAATGAAA
>OJPL01000239.1_pt1 | contig 22754 bp, 22 predicted proteins | sample 1598501 | NCBI WGS metagenome assembly OJPL01 (sample SAMN03922486, study PRJEB24848) | human gut metagenome | isolation source: stool sample | host: Homo sapiens | place: Germany | collected 2011-05 | reverse complement strand
CAGAACCTTATCGTGCCGTATATCGGGAAGCGGAAAGTGCAGGAGCTGCGAACCTACGACATCGAGAAGTTCTATGCTACCCTTGCCAAGACTCCCTGCGGGCAGTACGTCCACGGCGTAAAGCAGCCCCTGACCGAAAAGCGGAAGAAGCGGTTGCTGTCCAGCACCTCTATTCACGAAATCCACACCCTGCTGAAAACCGCCTTTTCCTATGCGGTGGAATGGGACTTGATCCACAAGATTCCCCTGCCCCGTGATGCCCCCAAGGTCAACATCGAGGAACGCACCATCTGGGACGAGAAAACCATGCTGGCAGCCTTGCAGACCATCGAGAACCCTGCCCTGCATCTGGCAGTGCACATGAGCATGATCCTTTCGCTCCGTGAGGGCGAAATTCTCGGCTTGCAGCCGAGTGATCTGAATTTCGATGCCGCCGATGGACGTGGCACCATCTCAGTCAGCAAGACCATGCAGCGAGCCAACAAGGACGCTTTGGAAAAGCTCGACCCCAATCAGGTCTACCACACCTTCCCGGACAGGCGTGAGGGCAGCAAGTCCTCTCTCATCCTGAAAAAGCCTAAGACCAAGAAGTCCAACCGTGTCCTGTATATGACCAAACCTCTGAAAGAGGAACTTCAAGCATGGCTTGAAAAGCTCAAACAGGACGAGCAGAACGCTCCGGAGAAGTACAGCAACTGCGGTCAGCTGTTTCGTCTCCCGGACGGCCTGCCCATCGCGCCGGAGTTGCTGACAAAATGGTACCGCCTGTGGAGAGCCGAGCATCCAGAGTTTGAACAGATCGTGTTCCACGGTCTGCGGCACTCCAGTGCCACCTACCAGCTTTTGCAGTCTGACGGTGACTTCAAGTCGGTGCAGGGCAACACAGGTCATGCAACGGCATCTGTCCTGATGGACACCTACGCCCACACGCAGGACAAGCCCCGGTTGGAGCTGACCGAGAAGATCGAAGCGAACTTCTATTCCCAAGACCTGACCCCGGCAGCACCTCAGCCCCGGCAAAACGAAAAGCCGGCGGCAACAAAAATCTCCGGTAGGGAGATCCTTGAAGCCATCCGGCTGATGGACGCAGACGAACGCAGAGAATTGACGAGAGCCTTGTTCGCCTAAAATTTCTTCTCGGGCAAATGTGCAAATGGTGTGCAGAAAGTGTGCAGCCGCTTTCCTACATAAAGAAAGAACGTCAAATCTTACGATTTGACGTTCAATATCTGGTGCACCTCGCGCACTCATATCCGAACTTTTCTCCGCTTTCACAGCTTCCCCGAAAGCGACCGTTTCTGTACCTTCCTTATAGTTAAAGGTAATGAGGACCTTATCATCGTAGAGATAGATGGCATTGATGAAGGTATCCACCAGTGCCTGCCGCTGCTCCGACTGGCTCATATCCAGCTTACGGAAGCGAAGCAGCCAAAAGCGGACGAACTCCTCTTTCATCTTTGGCTTAGCCAGCCGTTCCTCTGCAATGCGGGCTTGCAGTTCTTTTCGCTGATCTTCCAGAGCTTCCAGCCGTTCCTTGGTAGAGCTGGTCAGAATGCCCATCTGGATGGCATTCAGCATATTGGTGATGCCGACTTCCGTTTCTTTCAACTGCTTTTCATAGATGGGCAAATCCGTGCTTTCCTGATTTTGCAATTCCATGACTTTGGCAATGATGGCATTCATGGAAGCGTCATCTTCCACCAGCTTCATGGTCTCGTTGACCACCAGATCTTCCAGCCACTGTTTCCGCACGGCCTTTTTATCGCAGGTCTTTTTCTTCTTGGCAGCAGCACACTTATAGTAGGTATACATTTTCCCGGTGTGGCTGACACCGCTTTCGCCAAACATCAGCGCTCCGCACTTACCGCAGTACAGCTTGGTGGTGAGCAGATAGCTTTCCTCTGCCTTATGACGGGCAGGGGCCTTTTTATTTTTCGCCAGCTTTTCCTGCACCTTGTTGAACAGGTTCGCGTTTGCACAGCGAAGCGGAGCAATGAAAGCCCCAGTGGGGCTTTTAAGCGACAGAACGGTCTTGCGCAGCAAGATGGAGGGGCCTTGCCCCGACAAGTTCACCTGATACCAATGCCGGAATTGCATTGGGCTGTACCACATCCCGCAATCGCAATTCGCCGATGTACCGGCGACTACTCAGCATCCGCTGAATCATGTTGTAGGACATCTCCCCACCCATCGAATTTTTAATGTTGTGCGCCTTTAACCAATCCCGCAGGTCAGTCATGGTCGCGCCGTCTGCATACTTCTGGAACGTCTGCTCCACATACGGAGCCAACAACGGGTCGGGCTGGTAATGCCGGGTCTCATCGATCATGTAGCCGAACGGAATCGTGCCACCATTATAAATGCCCTTGAGAGCGTTCTCGGTCATGCCGCGCACGACCTTTTCAGACAGGTCAGCCGAGTAGTATTCGGCGTAGCCTTCCAGCACCGATTCCAGAATAATGCCCTCCGGGCCAGCCGAAATGACTTCCGTTGCCGATACCAGTTTCACGCCGTTTCGCTTCAGCTGAGTCTTGTACCGGGCACTGTCGTAGCGGTTTCGGGCAAAGCGGTCGAGCTTCCAGACAATGATGACATCAAAGATGCCACGCTCACTGTCTTTGATCATCTGCTGAAACTGTGGGCGGTTGTCCGTTTTTGCAGAGATTGCTCGGTCAATATAGTGTTTGACCACCGTGAAGCCATTCTTTTCCGCATAGGCGGTGCATTCCCGGATCTGGCCTTCGATGGATTCTTCACGCTGGCTGTCAGTGGAATAACGGGCGTAGATCACGGCGGTCATGGCAAGCACCTCCCATTTATACATCATTGAACGGTGGATCGTTCATCCAAATCAATGTTTCGTATAATGTATATGCCACAATTTTAAAATTATTTCAATACCGCTTATTTATCCTCCTGCAAATTTCGACTTATCAATTCCTGCAACCTCTCAGTTTCTTCTTTGGCATAAGCTCTGGCATCAGCCTCCACCGGCTGGAAATAGTAGCCCAGGATATCCTCGTCGCCCGAGACGTACCCGCTCTGATAGTTCCGCAGCCATCGTCTGGCCTGGTCGTAGTAGGCCGCCTGGGTCGCAGCATCGTCCCAGTCGATGTTCTCCACCACATAGGCCTGCTGCGCATGGTACGCCTCGTGGGCGATGGTGTCCATGGTCTCCTGCGCGGTCCCGCTTTCCAGCACAGACCGGGAGAGCACGATCTGCCGGGAGGAGACGCTGTAGTAGCCCAGCCAGTCCTCGTCGAGCGGCTGGACCGTGACCTCTGTCCCGTCCGGCACCCCCAGCATGGCAAGCTCATAGGCAGCCAGCTGCTTTGCCAGTTCGGTCTTGCTGTCCAGAGACGCCGTTTCCCAGGCATCCTCCGCAAAGCCGGGCAGGAATTTCTTTTCGTGAAGCTGTGCCGTCGTTTCTGCCTGCGTCTGCAGGGGTGCCGCTGCGGTCAGGTACACCCGGCTGCTCCACATGCCCCAGCACGCCGGCACTGCCAGCAGGAGCGTTGCCAGCAGCACGCCGAACCGGCGGCAGTTTTCCCGGACGCGGTCCTCTCCGCACAGGAGGGCAAAGTCGTCGTACCCGCAGCGGCGGCTTTGCCGTCGGAACTGCCGGAAGCTCCTGCGCCGGAACCAGAACACGCCCGCAAACCAGAGGACTGCCAGCAGCACCCCCACCGGCCAGACCTGCCGGAGCGCTGTCAGCGCAAACAGCAGCTCCGCCGGCAGCAGCGCGGCGCACCACAGAAAGAACGGCCCGCCGATCACGCAGGCCGTTGCTGCCGGGGCCAGACACCACCAGAGCAGGAACAGGATGGTGTAACCGACCGCGATGACATTGCCGGGGACCGAAGACCCCAGAAGCTGCGGTTTTGTACAGTGCAGCCAGCCGATCACACAGCCATTGAAGATCATTGCGCCCACGGCCGGGAGCCACCCGACCAGTTTCCGGAGCTTTGCCATAACGGGTTCCTTTCTGTTGTGCGGCTGCCCTTACTGCTCAAGCTCCGGCCGCCGCTGATAAGCCTGTTCGATCTCCAGCTCGGCCTCTGCCGGAGAGGCCGCCCACACCTTGAAATAAGTACCGCCCCGGGAGTGGTGCAACGGCACCGCCGGCGGGGCTTCGCCCTCCAGCACATAGGCCCGGCAGCGTGTGCCGGACTGCCGGAGATACAGCACGGTGTGCTCTCCGATGTAATACCGGTAGCCGCCCGACGGCAGACCGCCGCCAAAGCCGGTGCTTCCAAGCTCACAGAGCACCAGCACCAGCACGATCACCACACCGCCGACCACGGGCAGGACATTCAGCGTGAACGCGTACTCCATCCTTTCACCCCCCTCAGTGCAGGAAGAGACGGATGAGCACAAAGGGCAGGGCGCAGAGCAGCACGACGCCCACGAACAGTGCGATGAGCGTGAAGATGGACGCCACGAACTGGTAGATCATCATACTGATCTGCCAGCGGAAGATCAGCACGAGCGCCGCCGCAGCAGCGACGATCAGCCGGTTGGGCAGCGTCTCCGTGCGCCAGATGAAAAAGGCCGAAAGCAGCACGGTCATGCCGCAGATCACGATACACAGGTTGCCAAGTGCAGACTCAAACATAGTGGGTTCTCCTTTTCTGTTGAAGCAGGTTTGTCTTACACTACAGACAAGCCCGCCGGTTGGGCTGCGGTTGGAAAAACGCGGAAAACAATTTCAGCGCCCGCCATGGTCGTGGCCGCCGCTATGACCGCCATGCCCGCCGCTGCCGTGGCCGCCGTGGCCGCCGGGCCCATGTCCTCCGCCGCTGCGGCCGCCGCCCTGACCCAGCCCGGCACCCCGGCCCTTGCCGCTGCCCTGAGAGGCCGACACCGACTTGGAGGTGCCAAACTTCAGCCCGCTCTCGCGGCCCTGCGAGCCGGGGGCACCCGGGTCATCCCCGCGGTCCCGGCCGCCGTCCTCGGAGGAGCCTGTCGCGGCTTTGCGTGCGGTGCTCTGGGTGGGTACGGGGCCGTACTTCCCGTTTGCCATGTTCTCGCGCAGGGACTGCACAAAGGCATCGTGCCGCTGCGCCTCCGTCATTCTCGGCTGCTGCACCGTCGGTGTGTTGTTCTGGGTGTTTTTGCCGTTCTCGCTGTTTTTGCCCCAAAGGGAACTGAAGAATCCCATTGTGTGCTCCTTTCGCATTCGTCTGTTTTTGTCCGGTCACATAAGATAAGCCCGCCGGAGCAGCCGCAGTTGGAATTTTCGGTGCAAGATCTCAAAATTCATGTTTTTTACGCGCACCTCCTGCACGGTTCGCACCGGAAAAAGCGGCATTCTTTTCTCCATTCCGCTTTTCTTTTTGCGCAGAGTGTGTTATAATGGTGCCAGCATTATGAAAAAGGTACATTCTGCCGGTTTTCGGCCGGTCACTTTTGTTCATTTTTGCCATCACACCCCGCAAGGGGACGTAGGATAAGTCGTTTCTTGAACGAACGTCCTTTTGTAGGTCGCGCAGTTACACCCCGCAAGGGGACGTTGGAAATCACAAGCACAATGATATTCCGGTAGCCCCCGTCAGCTATCACACCCCGTAAGGGGACGGAGATCAAAGTTTCTTCATCCTCCAGAAGAATATTTCCTTCTGCACTGTAATCACACCCCGCAAGGGGACGTAGGATAAGACGTTCTATGTCCTTACTAATAAGGAGCTGGACACAGCCATCACACCCCGCAAGGGGACGTAGAATTTGGCTTGAGACCTGCAAAAGGCTTAAAAACCTGCGAAAGGCTTAAAACCTGCAAAAGTTGAAGCGCCCATACTCAACAATCACGCCCCGTAAGGGGACGGAGAATTCGCCGTGTCAGTGTGTCCAATCTCATCACAGTGTTCAAGATCACACCCCGCAAGGGGACACAGACGACCGCCCCGCTTTACTGCACAGTTTTGTGCGGCGAAGCGAGGCGGCTGTTTTTTTGTGAAATTTTGGGCTGTTCCTGATTTTTTCCGCAATTTTTCCAACTGCGGGAGTTTCCACAGCTTTTATATTAGAATACAGACTGTTTCCCACTGGAAATTTCCCCAAAAAAGCGGTCGAAATTTCTCTGTTTCCGGCGTTTTTCTTTGTCGGATCCCGTGCTATAATGGGAACAAACCTTTTCAAACCTGTTTTTCGCATATTCCCTTGCTATTTTGCCTGAAGGAGATGATTCCTTGAACACACTCACCTTGCAGGCCACCTTCTGCGGCCTGCTGCACGGCCTTGGCAAGCTGGCCTTCCGGGCCGACAAGACCGCAGCCGACCTGTTGGCCGCCCTGCCGGACACCCCGGAGTGGGCTGCCGTGCGCGGCGGCGCGGCCGCAGGGTCGGACGCCGCCCGCTTCGCGGCCTTTGCCCGCAGCCTGTCTGTGACCGCCGACACCCCCGCCGCCGAACCGGCCAGCACCCGCTGCCGGCCCCTGCGCTCCATTTTCAGCCACCTGAACGGGGAGCACCCCGGGTATTCCGTCCCGGCTGCCCGCCCGGACGGTGCCCTGCACGACCCCGTGCAGGATGCGCCGGACATCCCCGCCGCCGTTTACCGGGAGCTCTATCAGGAGCTGACGGGGCAGCTCACCGGCCTGCAGTTCAGCCCAGCGCAGGCAAACGCGCTGCTGGGCCTGCTGGAATCCCAGTGCAGCGCCCTGCCTGCCAGCACCGCGCGGGAAGAGGACCGGGATATTTCCCTCTATGACCAGCTCAAGCTGACGGCGGCTCTGGCGGCCTGCGTCAGCGAGTATCTGCAGCAGGCCGACGCCTTTTCCCTGCTGGACACTCCCGCAGAGCTGCGCCGGGAACCGGCGTTTCTGCTCTACACCGCCGACTTTTCCCGCATCCAGCGGTTCATCTACACCGTCCACACCGAGGGTGCTCTGCGGTCCCTCCGCAGCCGTTCGTTCTTTCTGGAACTGCTCATGGAGCACTACATGGACGAGCTGCTGGACGGCTGCGGCCTGACCCGGACCAACATCATTTACAGCGGCGGCGGGCACTGCTATCTCCTGCTGCCCAACACCGCCACCGTGCAGCAGACCCTTGCCGACTGGAACCGGGCCTTCAACGGCTGGCTGAACGAACAGTTCGGCGTGCAGCTGTTCCTGGCCAACGGTTGGACCCCCTGCAGCGCCAACGACCTGTGCAATGTCCCCGCAGAGGCAAGCCCCTACAAGGCCCTGTTCCGCCGGGTCAACGCCATTGCCGAGCAGCACAAGCAGCACCCCTACGATGCCGCTGCGCTCCGCGCCCTGAACCGTGTGCAGGCCATCCCCGACGGTACCCGGGAGTGCAAGGTGTGCGGCAATTCCGCACAGGTCAACGCCGAGGGTCTCTGCCCGTGGTGCAATCGGTTTGCCAACCTGTCGGCGCAGATCCAGAACCAGTCGATTTATCTGGTCCACAGCACGCCCCGCCCCGGTGCCTTTGCGCTGCCGGGCATCCGGGGCAGCAAACGGTTCCTTTCGTTCTCGAACGACTCCGCCCTCTGCGCCGACGCCGTGCGCTCCTACACCAAGAACCGGCTGGTGCGGACGCTCAGCCCGTCCATCAACCTGTTCGTCGGCGACTATGCCGCCAGCAACAATATTGAGGATCTTGCCGACCAGTCGGAGGGCATCCGCCGCATCGCCGTCTGCCGCATGGACGTGGACAATCTGGGGCAGGCCTTTATTGCCGGCTTTGAGCAGCCGGACCAGACCGACCCCGTGCAGCGGATGAAGTACGTCAACCTGTTCCGCGCCGCAGCGTTCTCGCGGCAGATGTCGCTGTTCTTCAAGTACCACATCAACGGCCTGCTGCAGGGGCTTTGCGTCAGCATCGTCTACGCCGGCGGCGACGACGTCTTTCTGGTCGGTGCCTGGAACCACACCCTGCAGGCCGCCCTGCGCATCCAGAAGCACCTGCGCAGCTACACCTGCGGGGCACTGACCATCAGCGCGGGCATCGCAATGTTCAACGAACATTATCCCATCCGCGCCGCAGCTGAACAGACCGCCGCGCTGGAGGACGAAGCCAAAAAGCTGCCCGGCAAGAACGGTGCCGCACTGTTCGACGCCGTGCCCGACCACACCTATTCCTGGGATGTGCTGCAGGACAAGGTGCTGGGCGAGAAGATGGCCTGTCTGGAGCAGTTCTTTGCGCAGGTCCAGAAAAACGACGATGACGATCACCGCGGCAATTCCATGCTGTACAACCTGACCGACCTGCTGCGCAATACCCAGGAGGACCACGTCAATTTTGCACGGTGCGTCTACCTGCTTGCCCGACTGCGCCCGGATGAGAAGAAGGCAAGCCCTGCCCAGCAGGACGCATACCGGATCTTCTCGCACAATGTTCTGGACTGGGCGCGAGACCCGGAACAGCGCCGACAGCTGATCACCGCGATCTACATTTATGTCTATCAGAAACGAGGGAGAGAGTGATATGCCAAAACCGAATCATCCTTCCGGCAAAGGCCCGGCCAAGCCAAAGGCCGCTGCTGCAGAGCCGGTCATTCCGGAAAACTACGTTGATTTTGCGGAACAGTTGATGAAGGAGAATTGCTCCCTGATCACCAAGACCAAGATCCAGAACCTGCTCCGCCTGGCCTGTGACGTTTACAACAACGAGAACCGCCGCACCGAGGAGCGGCTTTTGAAGGAGAGCGTCAATCAGATCAAGCTGCTGCGCATCCGCCTGGCTTACGAATGCGGCCGCGACCCACAGGTGCGCCAGTTTGTGGAAAGTGCCAACCTGTTTGAGTATCTCGCCAAGCTGTCCTCTGTCGGTACCTGCACACGGCAGGACCTGATCGATTATTACCACTACATGGAAGCCCTCGTCGCCTTCCATCGTTACTACTCTGAATCCAAAACCGGAGAGGAGAATGCATCATGACCGGCAAAATTCTGATCAAGTGTGACCTTGTTGTCCGCACAGGGCTTCACATCGGCGGTTCTTCGTCTTTTTCTGCCATCGGCACCGTGGATAGTCCTGTCATCCGTGACCCATTCACCGGGCTGCCCATCGTGCCGGGCAGCAGCCTGAAGGGCAAGCTCCGCACGCTGCTTGCCCGCCGCAGCTGTGTCAACGGCGAAACACTTCCGGATTTTTCCGCAGACGGCGAGGTCCTCCTGCGGATGTTCGGCGGCTCTGAACCAGTCCGCTTTGCGCGGCTGCAGTTTGCGGATGCCTTTCTGCTCAACTACGACCAGCTGAAAGGCGTGGGCGTGACCGAGGTCAAGTCGGAGAACACGATCAACCGCCTTACCTCCAAGGCCAACCCGCGCCAGATCGAGCGCGTTGTTGCCGGTTCCCGGTTCGGGGTCAACATCGTTTACAACCTGTCCGACCCCAAAGAGATGGAAGAGGACCTTTTGCTTCTGTCCAAGGCCATGAAGCTGCTCCAGCTGGACTACCTTGGCGGGCACGGCTCCCGCGGAAACGGCCGTGTGAGCTTCCAGAACTTCCAGGTGATTCCTTACCCGGAAACGCTGAACGTTGATCTGGACGGCATCCGCCAAACCTTCAAAACCGAGGTCGAAGAGTATGAACTATTTTCTGCTAAAGCTGGCGTTTGATACGGCAGTCCACTTCGGCGGTTCCGACTCGGCGGTCGGCTCCCAGTCCTCTGCCCTGACCCTGCGCGCCGACACGATCTTTTCGGCCCTGTGCCACACAGCGCTGGAGGTGTACGGCGAACCCGCACTGGAGGAGCTTCTCGTCTCTGCCGATGCGGACGCCCTGCGCATCAGTGATGCCATGCCTTGGCGGGGAGATACCTTTTACCTGCCCAAGCCGATCGCCGCATCCACATCCCCTGCCGAGCTTTCCACCGTTGAGCGCAAGGCGGTCAAAAAGCTTGCCTGGATCCCGGCCTCCAAATTCGACCGCTACACCGCCAGCCTGCACAGCGGCACTTACCCGCTGGACGAGCTGGACCAGAGCTTTGGCCAGGCCTACGAGCAGACCAAGGCCAGCGTGACCGACGGTGCCGACGCCAAGCCGTACTTTGTCGGCCTGTACCGCCTGCACGCAGGCTGCGGCCTGTATGTTCTGTGTGCCTGTGAGGGCAACGACCAGCTCAAGATGCTGAAGGAGCTCTTTACCCTTCTGGGCCTGAGCGGGATCGGCGGCCGCACCAGCGCCGGTTACGGCCGGTTCCATCTGGACGGCGAGCCCATCTGCCTGAACACCGCCGAGGACGCATCCTTGCGCTGGATGCTGCAGGCGCTGGAGCGCGGCACCGCGCCCTACCTGCTGCTGACCAGCAGTCTGCCCACCGGGGAGGAGATGGACGCCGCATTGGAAGGTGCGGCGTTCCAGCTGGCCCGGCGCGGCGGCTTTGCCTCCACCGAATGGGTGGAGACCCCCGTCAAGAAGCAGACCCAGTATTTTCTCACCGCCGGTTCCGTGCTGCAGCACACCTATCAGGGTGAGCTCTGCGATGTCGGCATCGGGGTCCCGCATCCGGTTTACCGCTATTCCAAACCGCTGTTTATGGGGGTGACACTATGATCCAGCAGGATCACCTGCAGATCTTTGATCTGACGCTGAAAACGCAGTCTCCTTTGTTCGTTGGCAGCGGCCGTAAGATCGGCAAACGGGAATACATCTATTCCCCGAACCAGGGCTGCGTCAAGATCCTCAACATGGAACTGTTTTTTGACTACATGCTCCGGCACGATCTGGTGCGGCAGTTCGAGAAGTTCATGCTCAGCTCCAACAACAGCAGTCTGCTGGACTTCTGGACCAGAGACTGCCATCTTGCAGAGGATTGGCTGGAGCACCCGAAACTGATGGGTGACAAGCCGCTGGTGCAGTATCGCCTGGCCGTGACCGAGGATGTTGCCGGTTACAACGGCACCAAAGAGATCCATCAGTTTCAGCGCGACGCCTACGGCCGCGCCTATATTCCCGGCAGCAGCCTGAAAGGTGCGCTGCGCACGGCGTGGCTGGTGCATCTGCTGCTGCACGAGACGCCGGCCCCCGGCAAAAAACGTACTCTGGAAGCGTTTGAGGTCAACCACGATTACGTATTCCCGGAGGGCAACTATGCCAACAAGCTGCGATCCGGTGCTGCCGCCGACGACATCCTGGACAGCATTTTCCGTGGTGTTCAGGTCTCCGACAGCGCCCCCATCGACAACGACAAGCTGATCCTGACCGGGCGCACCCTGATCTCGCCCCTTTCCGCTGCCCGGGTCGAGGACTTTGACGGTGACGCTAAGGATCTGCCCCTCTATCAGGAATGCGTGCGTCCGGGCGAGACCATCCGCTTCCGGCTGACGCTGGACCAGAGCATCCTCAACCGGCATATCCACCCCATTACAAAGGATGCCCTGCTGGAAGCCATCGCCGAGTTCAGCCGCTTTTATCAGGATGCCTTCCTGTCGCACTTCCCGCAGGGCCATCCCGTTGCAAACATCCCGGACACCCCACACCTCATCCTTGGCGGCGGCACCGGCTTCCTCTCCAAAACGGTCGGTTACCCTTACCTGAAGGACGATTATGCCGCCGCCCTGAAATGGACCCAGCGCATTCTGCAGACCCAGCACGGTCGTCATGAGGCAGACATCAGCCTTGGCGTTTCGCCGCACCGTGCGCGGTACGTCACCTATGCAGGCAAACGCTACCCGGCCGGGTTCTGCGAGGTGAACATTCTATGATCGAGCAGCTGCAGTTCTCTCTGCGCACAGCAGAGACCCCACGTCTGCCCTCTGCATGGGCCTACCGCATTTATGGCTGGCTGATGGCACAGCTTCCCGCCGATACCGCCGCTCGGCTCCATGAGCAGGGCGAGCACCCGCTGTCGCAGTCCCTGTGCTTTGACGCTGCTGCGCAGACCTCGGTGTGGACGCTGAATCTTCTGGACGAAGCCCTCGCCGCACAGGTGCGGCCGCTGCTTGCGGGCTGCACCACGCTGGAACTGCACGGCGCGCCCCTGCAGATGGAGCCGCTGGGCAGCCACTCGGTGGAAAACGGCCTGCAGCTTCTGCTGGCTGCGCGGGAGGAGCCTGCCAGCCGGACAAGGCTGTGGTTCCGCACCCCCTGCGCCTTCAAGCAGGCGGGACGCTACGCCATCTACCCGCAGGAATTCCTGCTGCTGCAGAGCCTTGTGCTGCACTGGAACACCGCCTTTCCGGATTGCCAGCTGAGCGACCCGGACGCGCTGGACGCCATCCTGTGCGGGCTGCGCATCCTGGATTACAACCTGCACACCGTCTCCTATCCCATCAAGAACACCCGCATCCCGGGCTTTGTGGGCAGCGCTGTCGTGGAGGCCCGGCTGGCCCTGCCGCTGCTGGAACTCTGGAACGCCCTGCTCTCCTTTGCGCCCTACGGCGGCATCGGGATCAAAACCACCCTTGGCATGGGCGGCGTATCGGTGGAGCCGCTGGTTCTGCCGCAGAAGTTACGATAAATGTGTGTAGCCCTTTCTTCTGGCACAAAATTGTGCTGCACTTAGATCATACCCGCAAGGGGATAACAAAAAACAGCCATCACTTCAGTTGGAAAGTGATGGCTGTTTTTGTTATAACTTTTTGAGCCTTAAAATGCTTTGTTGCTATCCAGCAGTTCTATACCCGCCGGGGCATTGGCTTTGCAGTCCTTCAGTCTGGCGAGGTAGAACGCAACGTCCCCCAACGTCTGCTCAATGGCGCTTGTGCTGAGCGGCAGAAGCCCTGTGTCCTTTTGAAATTTAACCGCGCTGTCCGTGGCGTGGTTGATCTGGTTGCGGTACTGCTGCACGCTCTGGTAGTATACAATTCCCTGCGCCACAGTGTCTTTCCGGGTCAGATCCAACAGCAGTTCCCCCTGCTCCACTGCGGCTGTCAGATACTCCTGTGCTTCGGTCAGAGTCGCCACACGGAACAGAGCGTTTCCGTTCGCCTCAGTCTTGTCCTTGGTCAGGCAGAGGTTTACGGTAAAGGGCCGTGCCTCATGGAACAAAGCAGCGCGGCAGAAGTGGTAGTGGAACATTGGGAACACCCAGCTCTTGCCTTTGTTCTGGGGCTGTAGTGCCATGTAATCCAGTGCTTTGCCGGTTGGCTGCAGAAACAGGTGACCACACAAATAGGTGGGCATTTCCTCGCTCAGGAGGGTCAGTCCCTGCTGGTACATCCGGTGGTGGGCACACCACTGCACGAGTGCCGGCAGGCTGTCTGAACGGCTGCCCATGAGGTTTTGGAACTCTGCCTCAAAGCGGTCGTTCATCAGCTCATAGAGCAGGCTGCTCAGCGTTTCCCTCGAGGCAGGGCGCTGTTTGATCTGACGGGCAATGGCCTTGAGGTCGGCCTTGAGCATCTGCACGCGGCAGAGGGCCAGATCATCCGCGAAATGGTCGATCCGGTCAAGCAGGTTCAGGATGTCAGGGTCCGTCTCGCCGGTCTGTTTCATATATGCTTTCAGTTTCTCGGTCGTACCGGTGGAGAAGAACGCATCCACTGCCGTGATCAGGTCCATCAGGTTGTACAGGCCCGTGCTGTCCCGCACAACGGAACTGTTGCCCTTGAGCTCCGAGTAAAGCACTTTTTTGGTCTGAACCATGCGGATGTCCTTGAGGTAGCGGGCTACAATGAGCAGCAGCGTCGCCGTATCGCGCATTCCGCCGGACAGGTCGATGTAGAGGTTGTCATTCTCGGCCACCTGTTCCAGCACGGCAGAGATCGCACGGGTCTGGTCGGCTTCCTCCATGCTGTCGGGCACAGAGACCGCCACCAGCTGTTCCGGCTGCACGCCAAGCTGTTTCAGGAACTCATCCCTGAAATACTCCAGCGTGGGCACCTTATTGCCGGAGCCATCTGCCGCCGGGACGGTCGGCTTTGTCCGGACCGTGTCGCTGCACAGGGCCACGATCTTGTCCGGCCGGGATGCAGGGTCCTTCCACAGGGCGCTGACCGCAGCCTCGTTGGTCTGTGTACGCAGGAAGCGGTTTTTGCTGCCCTCCGGGGCAGGCTGTGCAAAATAGGCACTCATATACAGGAGCGCAATGTTCTTCCCCATGTGTTCAGTTCTCCTTCACAGGCTTTGTGTCCTTGAAGCTCAGCATCTCCCGGAACATTTTGGCGAACTTCTGGTTATGGTAGGAAACCGTTCCCTTGTCCTTGCCCAGATACTCTGCCACGGTTTTGTCCTGCTCCGGGCGGCGTGTTGGCAGCAGCAGGGGATTCACTGCGGCGCTTTCCAGTTCCTTCGGATTTTCCGGGCCTTCGCCGCTATAAAGCGGTTCTTGCACGCAGAAGTGCACATAGTCCCGCAGAATCAGCTGGTCCCACAGAATGCCGTCCCTCTCCAGGGGGCGCAGGTCGTCGCTGCGGCCAAGGCGTTCCGGCATGTGGGGGTCCTCATTTTTCCGCAGATAGCCCAGAATGCGCGGAGACCAGAACAGCACCATATTGGCACGGGTCTTTTCTTTTTCTTCCAGGCTCATGAGCAGCACAGCCTTGTGCAGGATAGGGAAGATGTCCTCTTTCAGTTCCAGCCCATCTTCAGGAGACAGTCCCGTGTCCACGATCTCGATCGTGGTGCCGTCGTCCCGCTCGGTGTTGATGGACACCAGCGTATCTTTGTTCAGCAGAGCCTCGTGCAGGCTCCGCTGGCCGATCCTGGCAGCCTGTGCGACCGTCTTTTCCAGATGCGGGTCGCCGGTCACCATGGCACTGGTGTAACCCATCCGGTCCATGTAGTCCAACGCCTGACGGACCTTACGGGCGGTCTCCTTGCTAACGTCCATAATGCCCAGGCTCTGCGCCTCTTTCCGGGCATCTTCGGCCTTCAGGTGCCGCATGGCCACCTGCATGTAAGCACAGAAGCTGTCCTTCTCCCGTGTCGGGTCCGGCTGGTATGCCGCCGCAGCCTGGAAAAACGCCATCGAGAGGATGGTGGCATCTTCTGTCGGGAACAGCTCAAAGCACTCGGCCCAGACCCTCTTGTAGGTTTCTTCCAGCTTCGGGTCTACCGCAGCGGCCTCAGCCGGGTCGTCCCTGGCAGGCTCTTCCCGGCCATTCAGCTTTTTCAGCATCGGCTGAAAGAGAGCCTTGCGGGTGGCCACATCCACATCCCAGAGCGGCGATGCGTCGATCGCAGCCCGGAGGTTTGCACGTTCCTCGTACATCAAATTCCCCCTCCCTTACTGCTCGGCCTTGTTCTGGCTCATCCACACCAGCTGGTTGTAGACCATCTCGGCGGTATCCTTGTTGCCGTGGATGCCGCCCACAAGGCCCTGCAGGTGATAAAGCGGCGTAACATCGTGGAGAACAGACTGATCCACGCTCTGGCCGTTGACGCGCCGCATCTCGCCGTAGTAGACGCCGCCTACCTCCAGTTCCTCATGGGTCGCTGCTGCACAGGTGAGAGCCGCCAGCTGCACCAGAGGGATGGTCTTGGTACCGTAGGTGATGTCCATGTAGGCGATGCCTTTTTCCGGCAGCACGTCGCACAGGTCGCGGCACAGGCGGATCAGGGTGCTGCAGTCCTGCTCGTCCGGCATGGGCAGCTCCCGGATGTGGTCCTCGGTGAAGCCCATCGCCTGCAGTTCCTCTTTGAGGTAGCCGAAGTTGCGTTGGGTATCGCCGTTCACACTGCGGATGGCGATGATGTGGAAATCGTCGCCTTCCTGCAGGGTGTTGTGCAGGACCTGCAGGATCGGGAAGCGGGTCTCGATGTCGCCGGAATTGGCGCTGGAACGGTAGATGTTCTTGGCGAGGTCGAGACGGCCCTGCAGAGGAATGGTGGTCACGTAGATACGCTTCATAGCGTTTCTCCTTTCGTTTGTGCACGATATACAGCTGACAACATAGTCGTGTTGCGCCCAGTATAGCGCACCGGTAAGCGTTCCTGCAATGCACAGATTGTACGAAAAAAAGCGGAAAAGTTTTCGGTCGGTTTTTTAGCCGATTTTTCCAACCCAGAGCCTCATAAGGTCTTGGTTATAGACCAGAAACTCCGAGTTGTTCCGGAGCCCGGTGAGGTCATCCTGCGAAAGCACGGGCTTGGTGACCACTTCGCGGTTCTGGCCAAAGCTGAAGCCGCTGCCGCCGTGGTGCCCCATCATGCCGCCTCGGTCGTGGTGGGTGTTGAAGCCGACGGAGTTGGTCACCCGCTCACTCTCGTAGCTGGGCAGGACCTGCAGCAGGGTCTGGGCGTCGCCGCCTGCGGACGAGACGACCAGATATCGCATGGAGCGCAGCAGGCCCTCCGTGGTCAGCCCGCCTGTCCGGCTGGGAACCGCCCGGCTCAGGCTGCTGCAGAGCAGCACATAGTCGCCGCAGGCATTCAGGGCATCCAGCAGCTCGGTGCTGGCTGAGAGTCCCTGCCCCAGGCAGAGCAGAATGGTGTGGGTGCCACCCCAGTCTGCCATCTGCATCATGCCCATGCCGAACTCGCCGGGATTGATCGTAATCCTGCCGCTGCCCTCCGGAAGCTGGTCCGGGAGCACGGTGTCCTGCCACTGAACCGGGAGCCGCAGCAGCGGACTGTCGGTCAGGTCCCAGGCGGTGCCGATGAGCACGAAGGGGCGGCTGCTCCGCCGCTGCAGGGCTTCCACCACCGGAAAGATCCGGCCCGGCGGGCCGCAGACCAGCGCCTCCTGCGGCAGGATGCGGGCCTGTGCCAGCAGGCGGGATGCGGTGGTGGTGCCGCCATCCTGGATGTTCTTGCGGCGGGTGTTCTCTGCATCGGCGTGGGTCGTGGGCAGTGCCAGCAGGTGCATGCCCCGGTTGGAACGGAACAAAGCCATGGGTTTCTCCTTTCTTTGGTCAGGGCCGGAAGCCGTCATAAATGAAGGGATCCTGCGATACTGCGGGCAGGCTCATCACGGCCTGGCCCGGTTTCATGAGCTGGCAAAAGTCGGCGTCTGTCACCACTTTCTGCTCGCAGTCGGTGGTCACGGGCCGGTTGCCCTCGCCCATGTAGCGGTAGATCACGCGGGCGGTGCCGTAGCGGTCTGCGAAGGCTGCACGGGACATTGGGTCCATGACACGCATGGTGATGAGGTTGGGGAACAGGGACATCAGGGTCTTGGCCTCTGCCTCGGAGTAGTGGCGAGTCAGCAGCTGGACGCTTTGTACTGCCGCAATAATACGTGCACCACTGCGCCCATTGTCGCCGGAAGGGTCACGTGCGAAGCTCAGGAAGTCGGTCAGGGATTCGACCTTAGGCAGCAGACTGAACTCGTCCAGCAGAAACCACACCTTGTGGTTCAGGGTGGGGCTCATGCTCTGTTGCAGCATCAGATCCAGCAGCAGCCGGAACAGCGGCAGAGCTGTTCTTGCTTTGTCCGGCTCATAGAGGATAAACACCCGCTTGCCGCCCTGACGGATGGCCTGCAGGGCCGAGAACCGGCCGTCGGCTGTGTTGAAGCTGCCAATGAACAGGCGGCTGAGCATGGTGCGTACCTCGCTGAGTACACCCAGCCCCTGGGCTCCGCCGTCCCCGATAAGATCCCGGGCGGCAGAAAAGTAAGTGGGGTACCGCTCTACCAGTTCCTGCCAGCTGCCGTTGGTTCCGGTGCCGGCCCCTTCCTGTGCAAAGACCGTTGTGCGGGTGAGAAACTCGCTCAGCTCTGCGTTGGAGACCGGGATGTTGTTGGTGCGGCCGAAATCCCGCATGAAGCGTGCCGTCTGGTAGAAGATCTCCTGCGCTGCCTCCGGGAAGAAGATCTGGGTAGTCTTTTTCTTCTGTTCGGCAAACAGAGCACTGGCGATTTCACGCAGGGTAAGTTCCGGCGTATCGGAGGCATCCAGCTCCCGGAAAAGGTTCCAGCAGCTGGCAGGGTCGGTGGCCGAGACCGAGATCACCGGGTCGCCGGGGCGGCGGCAGCGCAGCACATCCGGCTTGGCCGCAAAGATGACGACGGTGTCCTGCACGCGGTCTGCGTGGGCCAGCACGGGGCGGCGGATCTGTTCCATCAGGGTAGACTTGCCGCTGCCCACGTTGCCCACCAGCATGGTGGGGTACTGCCAGCAGCTGCGGTCGTCCAGCGTCAGGCCGCCGGGCAGGTGCACCACCGGCTCCACACGCCCCGCCGTGGGCGGGACCGTTCGCTGCAGCTGCTGTCCTTCCAAAAGACGTTTCATAGGCTTTGTCCTTTCGTTTCAGGTGTTTCTGTCTTACACCCAGAGAAAGGCTCTGCCGCCGTGCCCGGTTGGAAAAACGGCGCAAAAAATTAAAAAAGCAGAAGAGCCTTTTTCTGCCGCATTCGTGCAAAGCAGAAAAGGCTCTTCTGTTGTGTCCCCTTGCGGGGTGTGAGTTAAATCTCGATGACCACCATGTCGTAATCAAAGGGAATGCCTTTACGTCCCCTTGCGGGGTGTGGATTAAATCCTAGTCCAAATAAGAAGAATTTCGGCCATTTTAAGCTTACGTCCCCTTGCGGGGTGTGAGTTAAATCGGAGACCATGAGTATCCCTCTTGCGATCCGGGTTTTTACGTCCCCTTGCGGGGTGTGGGTTAAATCGGCAAAACTGTCCATCTCGGAGCCGTCTAGCAGCACCGGAACTGTTCATCCCACCAATTCTGTCATAAAGTATAGCATGCTTTCCGCCAAAATGAAAGTGCTTTTTCGCAAACTGCCTGTGCGGCCCGGTGCGAACCCCCTTTCCGCATGGGCCAAAGCGGCTGGCGCATCGCCACCTTCGCATGCAAAAAAGCACCCCGGCACAGATTGCTCTGTGCCGGGGTGCCCTGCTTATTTGCCGGTCAGCTCTCAGCCTGACCCACTGCCAGAAACTCCGCAGCCTGGGCCGTGGTATCAGCCACGACGTAGGTGCAGCGGTTCTCCGGCTCATTTGCGCTGCGCACGCTCGTCGGCTCGTTGCCCAGCCCCAGGCAGGTGAATCGGTCGGCAGGGACACCGGCCTCCACCAGCACATCCCGCACGGCCTGTGCGCGGGCCAGAGACAATGCCTGGGCACCCTCGCGGCTGGCGTTGTCCACCTGTGCGGTGCTGCCAGCCACAATGTAGTGGGCGGCAGAAGTGCCCTTGAGCTGCTCGGCCAGACCGTTCAGTGCTGCACGGGCAGCTGCCTCATCGAGGAAAGTCGTGCTGTCGGGCTGAAACGCCACCTGCTCGGCGCTGACCTTGACGAAGGTCGGTGCGCCTGCAGCGGCCAGAGGTGTCACGGTGTGGCCGTTGTTGAGGGCGTCGCCGGACACGATGTCGGTATGGAAGGTGACGGCAGCACCCGTGCGGTCAAAGAAGGCCTGCCAGAAGCTCTTCAGCCACTGGACCTGCTGGGCACTGAGCGTGCCCTGGCTGCCCGCAACATCGCCCAGGCCGTAGAACTCCACGGCCACGCCGTTCAGCTGAGGCAGCATGGCAGCGGCGTCCAGCTGGTCCAGAAGCTGGGCAGGGTCGCTATTCAGCAGGTCGAGGTCCTGCATGGGCAGGCTGGCGACGGCAGTGTTCACACCCGAATGGCGGATGATCAGCACCTTATTGTCAGCCGTACCGGCGGACAGCATGCGGCTGGCGAGAGAAATGGCGGAGATCAGGTCGGTCTCAGGGGTGGTGGCTGCAGCGCCCTGGACCGCCTCGACCAGCTGGTAGCGTGCCGTCTTGTCCGCTCGGGCTTGTTGGATGTCGTTGTTCTTGACCTGGTCAAAGCGCTGAGGACCGAGCGCAAACGGCTTGCCATCGGCCACCACCAGTCCGGCGCTGCCGCCCGGCGTCACATTTACGCTGTTGAGGAAGTCCTCAGCGTTGGTTAGCGCAGGCATACCGTCGCCCTGCGTAAGGATGAGGGCGGTATCGGTGGCCACGGCACTGTCCGCCGCACCGTCCTTGGAGGGGATCACACTGCAGCCAGCCAGCAGGCCGACCACCAGAGAACCAGCTGCCACCATGGCAGCCATGCGGGTAAGCATCTTCAGCTTCATAGCGTTTCCTTTCGTTCGGGAGGTTTGCGTCTTACACCTCAGAAAAGGCGCTGCCTGCCTTCTCAGTTGGAAAACAGGCAGCTTTTTTCTGAAAAAATCTGTTTTGGGGTCAAGATGCCATTGCGGCAGGCACTTCCTCTGCGGCAGGCTCTGCCTCAAGGCGGAGCACCGGCTGTTCCGGTGCAGCCTCAGCCGAGGCAGGGGGCAGCAGCATGGCCTGCCAGTGCTGCTCGTCCAGCAGGTCGTCCAGACCCGCGCTGTGCAGCAGAGCGTCTGCGGCCTCTACGCTGCCCAGCTCCTCGGCCAGCTTCATGCGGGCAGTCAGGCGTGCCTGCTGGGCCGAAACGCTCAGGCTCTTGAGCTTTGCACAGGCAAAGCGGTAGTCCTGGAGGTCCGGGTTAAAGTTTGCTGCTGCAAACTCCGCATGGCTGATGGCGCTGTCGGTGTCGGCAGCCAGGTCCTGCAGGTCCAGGCGCTGGGCCTTCAGGCTGTCCAATTGGCTGCGGTGGTCGCTGAAAAAGCCGATGGCGTAAGAGCCCACACTGGTGGCGATGGGCAGCAGCATACGGATGTACTGGCCCACCATGTAGAGGGTGGGGTTCTCCGTTGCTCCCAGGGCCTCCACACTTATGAGCGTGGACACGATGCAGAAACCCGCGAAGATTGCAAAGGCTCCGACGGCCGTGCCCAGAAGTGCGCTGATGCGGCGCTTCGTCGCCCGCTGATCACGGGGCAGCATGTCATCCAGCTGGCCCTTGAGTTTGCCCGCCACCATGGGGCAGGCATCGAGCAGCAGGGCGATGGAGGCAGCCACCAGCATGGCCATTTCGGGCCGCTCGTCGAACAGGCTTTCGGTGTAGAGGTGGACGGTCATGAGGTCCGTGGCCACAAAGAAGGCGGTCACGGGGATCGCGATGTGGTCCAGCAGGCTGCCCTTGGTGCGGCCCTGTTTCTGGATGTCGTGGAGCTTTTCGGTCACGTTGGTGTGTTCACCCATGTACATAGTTGTACCTCCTGGTCTTATCTCGTGTTGTGTTTCGCTGCGGGCGTCAGGCTTCCAGTTTCTGGATGCGGGCATTCACGTCAGCAAGCTGCTCTTCAATGAGCTTCTTGCTGGCGCGGAGGTTTTCCACCTGTAGTCGGAGATCCGCCTGCAGGTTCAGTGCCGATGCATGGTGCTGATACCGGGTCTCCACAAGGCTGGAGATGGCCAGTTGCTGGGCTTTCAGGCGGACCAGCTCGTCGAACACCGGGGTGTGCTCGTCAAGGTCCAGCTTTTTGACCGCGTCGGCAGCCTGCTCCAACACGCCCGCGAACATCTCTGGGTCATCATACTCCGGATAGCTTGCACAGCTGCTGAAATCTCCCGGGTATCCGTACAGCATGTGATGGATGATCGTGCGGTGTGCGTAGTCGATCTCGGTGCGCTCACGGCCCTGCTCGGGCAGCTTGGCGCTGTCAGCCTTCTTGAACGGGTTCTTCATGCCAGTACCTCCTCAATCTCCATGGCCTGCGCAACCTTCCGGGCGGAAAAGTCCGGATGAAAGCGCGGGATCTCCTCATCGCTGATCACACGGAACTTGCCTGCCTTGCTGTACTTCACAAGGCTTGCGTTTGCGCGGCAGTAGACTTCATTGATCTGTGCCTCGGCATCCAGCAGCTCTGTCCGGATGGACGCGGCCAGCTCCTTGCGTTCACTGGCGGCACGGGCACGGCGCTCACCGGCTTCGCGTGCAGCACGCCGTGCTCCGGTGGAGCGGGGGCTGCTGCTGTTGCTGCTGCCGCCGGTCGGCTCAGGCATCGCCTTGAGTGCAGCGGCCTTGGGTCCCAGAGACTTGCTGAGCTGTGCAAGCTTGGCTGCTTCCAGCGTCTCAAGTTCCCGACGGACGCGCTCGTAGTAAGCTCCGGCTAACACGTTCTTGCCGTCCTCGGTCTTGAAGTCGGTCTTGTGGACCAATGCGTCCGCAAGGCCGCGCAGACGGAGGAAGTTGTCCTCCTTCCAGACGGGACTGTCCTTCTGGACACCCTTCTTGGTTTTCGGGTAAATCAGCATGTTGTTCGCTCCTTTTCACTTGCTGTGGGGCTCTTCACTCTCTGTAAGCCTTTTTGTGTTTAGAAAGTTGGAATTTTGATCGGATTTTTTGTTTTGTTTATTCTGTGTCGTCCTTACATCTCAGTAAAGCCCCTCGTTCCTGTCCAGTTGGATTTTTCTGTCGTTTCTATTTAAATATTCCACTTTTTTATCGCTGAAGTGTCCATCGCTCACGCGTTGTTTTCTCATCCACCATAATGTTTAACAGCTAAAAGTCTTACTCCTATCGATTTACCGTAATAAATTTTTCAAAACCATATTGACGCACTTACACTTCCATGATACCCTTTACTCCAAATCCTGCTGACAAAAGTGGTGGTGCTCATCATGATAACCACCACTTTCAGCGGATGATTGCCCAGAAAGAGCATACCGCCCCGCAACACACCCGATTCATTTTGCCGCTGATTCACCCGACAAAATCATCGCTGCGCTGCGTGGGCGGTATTTTTCTTTTATGGGTAACGCACCTTGAAAATTTCATGAGCCGAACGGACGTGATACCGACTTTTCGTCAACGCCGCTGCACAAACAGGGGTAGGAACTTCGTTCGGAGCAAACGGTGACCCCCCTTACATGAGCAGCACAACCTCTACTTATTTTTACGCCTTAACAATTCGGAAACATTTGTTGAACTTGTCGGGGCGAGGCCCCTCCATCTGCTATCGCAGACCGTTCTGCCGCTTAAAAGCCCCACTGGGGCTTTCATTGCTCCGCTGCGCTTCGCAAACGCGGTCTATGCGTTTTGAGCGCAGCGGTAGAGGGCAAGAACCGTCCCGTGGCCACAAATTTT
>OJPL01000234.1_pt1 | contig 23040 bp, 18 predicted proteins | sample 1598501 | NCBI WGS metagenome assembly OJPL01 (sample SAMN03922486, study PRJEB24848) | human gut metagenome | isolation source: stool sample | host: Homo sapiens | place: Germany | collected 2011-05 | reverse complement strand
GATTTCTACGATGATCTTGCCGGAAAAACAAATCGCTCCCGCAATGAGCTGATCGGGCTTGCTTTGGACTACGCCAAGGATAAGATCATCGTGGAAGAATAAGCGTTCTTTCCGTAAACAAAAAATGCGAACGAAAGCATTTCTGCTCTCGTTCGCATTTTTTTATTGCTTCACACAGCGTGTCGTGTTGCGGGCGCTCCGGATCAGATGCCGGCGGCAGCGTTCTGACCGGCAAAGCGGCCGAAAGTGGCGCTGCGGCCTGCGGCGGCACCGGCCATCAGGCAGGGATAGCTGCCGGAGAAGTAGTTGCCGCTCATGTCACCGATAACATACAGGCCCGGGATGGCCTTGAAGTCGTGGTCCAGTGCGTGCATGTTGTCGTCGATCTGGATGCCGTCCGTGGTGCAGATGAGGTAGCCGCCGGACTGGCGCACACCGTAGAAGGGAGCTTCGCTCAGGGTGGACAGACGGTAGTCCTCCTTACCGTAATCCTCGTCCTCGCCCTTGGCAGCCAGCTCGTTGTAACGATCCACCGTTGCGGTGAAGGTGTCCTTGGGCAGGCCCAGCTTGTCGGCCAGCTCCTCCACGGTGTCGGCCTGCACGATGTAACCCTGGTCCTGCAGATCGGCGTTCATGCCCTCGATGTACTCAATGGGGAACACCGGAGCGGTGCCGTTCACATGCGGGTACAGACGGCTGCAGCCGTGGGTGGCAAAGTGCTCCACATCCTCGGGGTACTTGCTGTCCCACACAGTGCAGTAGGTGTGGTAGGGCTGGCTGGCTGCAGCGTGCAGCACCAGATCGTAAGGCATGTACTCGTTCATGAAGCGCTCACCGTTCAGGTTCACCTTCAGGAACGGCTGGCTGCCCATCCAGAACAGGGCACCGTCGTTGGCCTTGCCGTACTCTCCCACCTGGTCGGGCTTGATGGCACCGCGGTCAAAGATCATGGAGGTGTGGGTCTGGTCCATGATGGCACCGGCCCACAGGCAGGCCTTGATACCGTCGCCCTTGGCACCGGGCTTGGAATAGTTGATGCAGGTCTGCTCCACGCTCTGGGGCTGCAGGGCGTTCATCATGACGTCGTTTCCGCTGTAGCCTCCGCAGGCGAGGATCACGCCCTTGGATGCGTTGTAGCGCACATACTCGTCGTTGGCATTCTTGGCGATCAGGCCGGTGACGCGGTTGCCGTCCTTTTCCAGCTTGACCATGGTGATCTCGTACTGCACTTCCAGACCGTCGGCCTCGGCGTGCTTGAGCACGGCGTCCATGGTCAGCTGCTCGCTGTACTCGTCGCCGTACTGGGTGCTGTGGCCCACGTCCAGCACCTCGTAGTTGTCGTTGTCGTGCTTTTCGTCGATCTCGTGGCGGAAGTCGATGCCGCTCTCGGCCAGTACGTCGGTGAACCAGTCGATGGTTTCACCGCTGCGGTCTGCCCACACCTGTGCCAGGCTGCGGCGGGTATAGCCCTGGCTCCAATTGCACAGGTAGCGCACAGCGTCCTTCTTGTTCACGTCATCGCCGTCCTCCTGCTGCTGCTTGGAGCCGCAGGCAGCCAGCGTGTCACGGATGCCGCTGGCCATGTCGTGGCCGAACTTTTCGATCAGGATGGTCTTGGCACCGGCCTCGGCCGCGGCGGCAGCGGCAAAGCTGCCGGAGGAACCGGCACCCACCACCAGCACCTCACACTCCACGGTCTGCTTAATGTCGCTCTCGGCCACTTCGGGCTCCTCGCCCAGCCAGTCGGCGGTGGAGGCAGTCTCCTCGGTGGTCTGCTCAGCGGGGTTGATGGCACCGCCGCTGGCCTGACGGATGCAGTCGGCCACAGCGTTCTGCACAGCCTTGCTGGTCACAGTGGCACCGGTCACACCGTCGATCTGGCTGGTCTGAGCGTTCATCACCTGCTCGATCAGCTTGTCCTTGGCGGCCTGGCCGATGCTGTCGGTCTCGCCAGACAGGTCCAGCTCCACCTTGGTGATGCTGGCAGCGTCAAAGGTCACCGTGGCGGTGATCTCGCTCATGCCCTTGGCGGTGGCAGTGTAGGTGCCGGGGGTGTAGATGCCGGCTGCACCGGAAGATGCAGCAGCGGTGGAGCTGCTGGCTGCATTGCAGGCAGCCAGACCGGCTGCGGTGACGCTGCTCATGGCGGCAGCGGCAGCGATCTTCAGAAAGCCTTTGCGGGAGATCTTTTCCATAATAAGGTTCCTTTCTCTTCTTTTTCTTCGTGCTTTGTTCCAGAGTGGCAAAAATGCTTTGCCATTTTTGTTAAAAGTATCACATTTACAACCAAAGAAAAAGAAGTTATAATATCCCTGTAGGTATCAAGAAAAACTTGCGTTTTATTTCTGGAAAGGAACCTCCCATGACCATCCAGCAGCTGCGCTATTTTCTGGCGTTGTGCGAAGATCTGAACTATACCCACACCGCCGGGCGGCTGTATCTGTCGCGGCAGGCGCTGCGCCTCAGCATTGCCGCGCTGGAAAACGAGCTCTGCGGCCCGCTGTTCATCAATGTGCGCAATCACCTTGCCCTGACCGAAAAGGGCCAGCGCTTCCGGGCGCAGGCCGCGCCGGTGGTGGAGCAATTTGACCGGATGTGCGCGCAGGCGTATCAGGATATCCGGTCCCCCGCCCTGCGGCTGGGCATCAGTGTGGCGTTGGTGCCCAGCTACCTGCCCATGCTGGGGGATGTGCTGGAGCAGTTCCGGCAGCAATACCCGGGCATCCCGCTGGAAACCGCATCGTTCTCCAACGACGCCGTATGTGCACAATTGCAGAACGGCACGCTGGACGCCGGGCTGGTGATGGACTTGGGCGGCTGCGCGGCCGGGCTTGCCCGCACCGCGCTCACCCGGCACACCGCAGCCCTGCTGGTGCCCCGCTGCAGCCCGTTCTGGGGGCGCAGCAGCATCGCCCCGGCAGAGCTGGACGGTCGGCTGCTGTTGGTGCCGGGCCTTGCGCCGGAGCCGCTGGCCCCGCTGTGGAATACCCTGCGGCAGGCCGGTGCCCGCCCGAAGGTAGAGATCGGCGAGCAATACTATCAAGTGCTTTACCGCACCCAGGAGCGCAACGGCCTGGCCCTGGACCGGTTGGAGATCACCTCCGACCACAGCATGGACAATGTTCAGGACGTGGCACTGGACGGCATGCCGCCCATCTGCGCCGCCTTTTTGCAGCCGGAGCCCGCAGAGCACCCCTGTGTCCGGCTTTTGTGCAGCTTTTTGCAGGAACACCTGCGCAATCTATGAAAGAAGGGACCTCTTATGCATTTTTATGGAACCATCGGCCCGGCCTGCGCCAGTGCCGGAACTCTGCGCCGCCTTGTGGACGCCGGCATGACCGGCCTGCGCATGAACCTTTCCCACGGGGCGCTGGCCGAACACGCTGACTGGCTGGCAATGATCCACGCTGTCGACATTCCGGACCTGCTCATCGACCTGCAGGGGCCGGAACTGCGTGTCGGGCGGCTGGCCAGCCCGGTCACCCTGCCGGAGGGCGGCACGGTACAGCTGGGTGCAGGCGGCATTCCCTGCCCTGTCCAGCTCGTGCAGGCAGCCCGCCCCGGGCAGCAGCTTTTGCTGGATGACGGCAAGCTGCTGGTGGAAGTAACTGCCGCCGGGCCGGATGCACTGGTCTGCACCGTACTGCGGGGCGGCGTTCTGCAAAGCCGCAAGAGCATTGCCGCCCCGGGTCTGTCGGTGCCCATGCCCACCCTGACAAGTGAGGACCTTGCCAACCTGCGCATCGCAGCTTCCTGCGGCGTCACCGGGGTCATGCTGCCCTTCGTGCGCGGGAAGCAGGACATCCTTGCCCTGCGGCAGGCGCTGGCCGAGGCCGGTGCGCCGCAGATCCGCATCTTTGCAAAGATCGAGAACCTTGCCGGGGTGCAGGCCCTGCCGGAGTTTCTGTCCCTCGTGGACGAGGTGGTCATTGCCCGCGGCGACCTGGGCAACGCCATGCCGCTGTGGGAGCTGCCCCGCTGTCAGAAACAGCTTTCCGCCGCCTGCCGGGCCGCCGGGGTACCCTTTATGGTGGTCACCCAGATGCTGGACAGCATGTGCACCCGTGCCGTGCCCACCCGCGCCGAGGTGAGCGATATTTACAATGCTGTGTTGGATGGTGCGTCCAGCCTGATGCTCACCGGCGAGACCGCCGCCGGGCAGTACCCCGTGCAGGCCATGGAGTTCCTGGTTCGGACGGCAAACACCGCCCTGTAAGGCAGTTCGGCCTTCTGCGCGCTTTTTCGGCCCGAAATGACAAAAAGGATGGATTCTGTCGTAAAGAGTTGGTATAATGAGGGCAAAATATTTTTGCAGGAAGGTTTTTCTATGGGAATCGTAGTCATCGGAGCCGTTTTTGTGGACATCAAGGGGTACCCCCTTTCCACCTACATCCCGGGCGGGCGCAACTCCGGCCGGGTCGAGCAGGTACACGGTGGTGTGAGCCGCAACATCGTGGAGGACATCGCCAATGTGGAGCTGCGCCCCACCTTTGTGGGTCTGGTGGACGACACCGGCATGGGCCAGGATGTCATCGACAAGCTCCGCGACCACAAGGTGAACACCCAGTTCATCCGCCGCGTGAAGGACGGCATGGGCACCTGGCTGGCCGTGTTCAACAACGACGGTGACGTATGCGCCTCCATCTCCAAGCGCCCGGACACCACTCCCCTCACCGCTCTGCTGAAAGAGCAGGGAGACGAGATCTTCAAGGACTGCGACAGCATCGCGCTGGAGCTGGATCTGGAAAAAGAGACGGTCAAGCAGGTGCTGCGCTTTGCCAAAAAGTACAACAAGCGGGTCTACGCGGCCATCTCCAACATGAGCATCGCCATGGAGCGCCGCGACTTTTTGCAGCAGGTGGACTGCTTTGTGTGCAACCAGCAGGAAGCCGGGCTGCTCTTCTCGGACGATTACGACCACCTTTCCCCCGCTGCCATGCGGGAGGTGCTGGCCGCCAATGTACACAGCGCCAACATCCCCTGCATGGTGGTCACCATGGGCGGGCAGGGTGCCGTGTATGCCCGCACCAACGGCGAAAGCGGCGTTGTGCCCGCCAAGAAGGTGGATGTGATCGACACCACCGGTGCCGGTGACGCCTTCTTTGCCGGTACAGTCATCGGCCTGACCTACGGCAAGAACCTGCCCGCCTCCTGCGAGATCGGCAGCCGTCTGGCCGCCTCGGTGATCTCCATCACCGAAAACGTCTGCCCCCGGTTCCGCCCGCTGGAATTCGGGCTGGACATTCCCGTGCTGGACTGAGTTACACCCAAAAGCGCCGGAGCATTCCCGCAAAAGGGAGCGCTCCGGCGCTTGTTTTTTGTTTGTCAGAGTTCGTTGATGGCTGCTGTGACGGGCATTGCCTGCAATCGCTTCACCGGGCCGTGCACCGCAAGCGCCGCTGCACCTGCCACGAACAGACAGAGCACTGCCAGCAGCCCGAAGGGCACCCGCCACGCGACGCCGAAATAGTGGGTGATCAGCCGGGTATACAGTGCACGGTGCAGCACAAGGCCGGCAGCAACGCCCACCAGCAGGCCGGACGCCGCATAGGTCCCGGCCTCCGCCGCGATCATCCGGCACAGTTGGACATCCTCCATGCCCACGGCGCGCATGGCACCGTACTGCCGGGCACGGGCGGAAACGCTCATGGAGATGCTGTTGACGATGTTCAGCAGCGAGATGCCGCCGATGATGGCCAGAAAACCGTACAGCACGATGCGTACCGCGTAATAGGTGCCGCGGTCCTGCCGGTTGCTCTCCCGCAGGTCCTGCATGATGACGTCATCCGTGGCAAGGTCCGCCAGCGTGAAGAGGGTGTCCTCGTCGGCGGTGCGGTCCAACTGCACACCTACCATATTATAGTTCTGGTCGCCTGCCACCTGTCGGAGCAGCGCTTCCGGTGCAATAAGGGTCACATCATCCGGGAAGGTGCCCTCCGAGAAGGCACCCACGATGGTAAGCGGCACCCCGTTCACTGTGATGACGTCCCCGATCTGCATGGGGTTGTTCTTATTGTAGATGGTCATCACTTCATTGCCTGCGCCGGGCATCCGACCCCGTACCACCACGGAACGGCTGGACTCCAGCATATAATCATCGTAGGAGCAGAAGATAACGTGGTCCACGTTGCCCTTGTCGCTGCTGGCCGGGGTATCCACCAGACCAGTGCAGCCCCACGCATGGGCGACGCCCGGCACTTCCAGCAGTGTCCGGGTCATGCTGCCGGGCAGCACCTGCGCATTGCCGTAGCCGTTGTAAAGCACATCGGGCTGCCACGGCACCAGACTGGGCAACAGCAGAGAGGCGAACTGCAAGAGCACGGTAAAGCCCAGCGCCAGCACAATGCTCAACGCAAAGCTGGCGGTCATCAGGGCCCAGTTCTTTTTGCTGGCGGTGGCATGGCGGACGCCCAGTGCCAGTTCCACCCGGCCCTTTCCGGCATGGGCCGCACGGCCCACCGGCACATTCTGGGTGCTGCCGGAGACCGCCGCCATCGGCGAGACCTTTGCCGCCCGCTTTGCCGGGGCCTGCGCAGCCAGCAGCACCGTCACCATACCCACCACGGCACCGGCGCACAGGCCCGCAGGGCTCAGCTGCCAGACTGGCGTTGCCGCAAACTCGCCGCCGATGCCGTACCGCAGCGCGGCGCAGATCGTCCAGCTGGCCAAAGTGCCCAGCACAAGGCCGATGGGCACCGCCGTCCTGCACCAGTTGAGGGCTTCCAGCCGGACGAACCGGATGACCTGCCGTTTGCTCATGCCGATGCAGCGCATCATGCCAAAGAACTGGGTGCGCTGGGCCAGATTGCTGTTCATGCTGCCGGAGATCATCAGCACTCCGGCCAGCAGCACCAGCACGAACAGCACCGCTGCCATCCCGTACACGGTCTGAAAAGCCGTACTGCTGCTCTGCCCTGCCGAACCCATCACCTGCAGGTTTTCCTGCACAGCCGTCTCCCCGTACCGGCTGCGCAGCTTCGGCAGGGCCTTTGCTGCTCTGGCCGCGCTGGTGTATTCCAGCTCATAATGTGTCTGGGGCAGTGCCTCGCCGTTTGCAGTCAGCAGGGCCGCAAAGGCTTCCTGCGGCAGGTAGGCATCCACGATGCTGTACTGCTCGCCGTAAAAATTCTCGTCGATGCCGCCGACGCCGGTGACCGTGAGGGGCTTTTCCGTTCCGTCCGGCAGTGTCAGCGTTACAGTGTCTCCGCTGCCCACATGCAGCACCCGTGCAGCGGTCTTGCCCAGCAGCACTTCGTTTTCCGCCTGCGGGTAGGTGCCCGCAAAGGCTGCGGCACGGTTCAGGCTCACATAATCTGCATCGGCACCATACAGCACCACCCGCTTGCCGTTCAGGCGGTATGCGCTTTCGCCGTTCTCATTGAATACTGCTCCGGCACCCACCCGCACCACGTCCGGCTGGCCGACCAGCTGCGCAGCCTGCTCCGGCGTGATGCCGGTGACCTCCAGATGCCAGCTGCCGCTTTTTCCGGCTGCACGGCCCGTCTGGGTGCGCAGCATCATGTCCGCCACACTGAAGATGGCCGTGACCAGGAACACTGCCGTGACGATGCACAGGATGGTCAGCCGGTTCTGCCGCCTGCGCACCCTGGCAGAAATGGGGATCAGGCTTAGATAGCTTTTCATTCCGCGCACCTCCCGAAGTCGGTCAGCACGCCGTCCGACACCTGCAGCACCCGGTCTGCCGTCTGGGCGATGCTGCGGCTGTGGGTGATCATGACGATGGTCTGGGCGTATTTGCGGGAAGCCTCCTTCAGCAGGGCGATCACCTCGCCGCTGTTGCGGGTGTCCAGATTGCCGGTCGGCTCATCGGCTAAAATCAGCGCCGGACGGGTGATGAGTGCCCGCCCGATGGCCACGCGCTGCTGCTGCCCGCCGGAAAGCTGGCCGGGCAGGTGACTGCGCCGCTTGCGGAGGTCCAGCACATCCAGCAGTTCTTCCAGATACGCCGTGTCCGGCTTCTGGTAGTCCAGCAATACCGGGAACAGGATATTCTGCTCCACGGTCAGCTCCGGGATCAGGTTGAACGCCTGAAACACAAAGCCGATGTTCCGGCGGCGGAAGATGGTGCGCTCCCGCTCTTTCATGGCAAACAGATCTCGCCCGTCCAGCAGCACCTTGCCGGAGGTAGGGGTGTCCAGCCCGCCCAGCAGATTGAGCAGAGTGCTCTTGCCGGAACCGCTCTCGCCCACCACGGCCACAAATTCGCCCTTGGGCACCGAGAAGCTCACGTCCTTCAGCGCCTGCACGGCAGTCTCGCCGGTGCCGTAGGTCTTGCAAAGGGCCTGTGCCTGCAACAGATTCATACAAAAACCTTCTTTCGTTTTGATCTGTCCACAGCATACCACCCGTTTGCTACAGCCCGGTGACTGCAAGACTACAATTTTGTAGGGATCGCCGGAGCGGGCCTGTTCCTCAGCAGGATGGTGAAGGCGGTGCCCCGGCCCAGCTCACTTTCCACTTCCAGTGTGCCGCCGTGGACCTCCACAATGGATTTCGCCAGCGGCAGCCCCAGCCCGATGCCCGGCGTATCCTGCGCAAAGCGGCTGCGGTAGAATCGCTTGAACAGATGGGGCAGGTCCTCCGGGTGGATGCCGGTGCCGGTGTCCACCACCCGGATGCGCACAAAGTCGGCAAAGCGGCTGCCCTCTACCGTCACGGTGTCCCCGGCGCGGGTGTGGTCCAGCGCATTCTTGATCAGGTTGCCCACGGCCTCGCGCATCCACACCCGGTCACAGCACAGGCACACCCCCTGCTCTGCCGCGACGGCCAGCTGCTTTTGCTCCTGCCGGGCGCGGCAGGCAAAGGGCCGGGCAGTCTGCTCCAGCAGACCTTGCAGATCTTGTTCCGTTTTTTCCAGCTGTACAGTCCCCGCATCCAGCCGGGTGAGCTTGAGCAGACTTTGCACCAGCTGTTCCATCCGGTCCAGCTCCTGTTCGGAAAGTTCGGCCAGCTCCCGCACATTTTCTGCGTCATCCGTTCCGGCCTGCAGCAGACCGTTGTAGATATTCAGAGCGGCCAGCGGCGTCTTGAGCTGGTGAGAGATATCGGCCATGGTGTTCTTCAAAAACTGCTTTTCCCGCTGTTCCCGGTCGGCATGGGCGTTGAGCACTGCCGCCATCTCATTCACTTCATGGAACAGCCGGTACAACTGCCCTTCACGGCCGCTGTCCAGCCGGGCAGTGGCGTCCCCGTCCAGCAGGGCACGTACCTGCGCAGCCGCTTCCTCCAGCCGTTTCTGCCGTCGAGCAAAATAAGCAGCGGTACTGCCCAGCACCCCGGCCGCCAGAAGGACAAACAGCCCCAGCAGCGGCAGGCACAGTGCCGGGCACAGTGCCCACGACGCGCATTCTGCCGCCAGCAGGGCCGCAGCCAGCCCGGTGCACAACCGGGCAAACAGCTGCCGGACATCGTCCTCCACCAGAAATTTCATCTCACACATCCCCGTTCCAGCGGTAGCCCATGCCCCGCACCGTGACCAGCCGCTGCGGGCTGCCGGGGTCATCCTCCACCTTGAGCCGCAGCCGCCGGATGTACACCGTGAGGGTGTTGGTATCTACATAATTGCCCTCGCAATCCCACAGGGCGTTCAGAATGGTCTCTTTGGTCAGCACCTGCCCCGGGCTGCGCAGAAACAGGCACAGCAGCTTGTACTCCGCTGCCGTGAGTTCCAGCGGAACGCCGTTCTTTTCGGCCCGGCCGGCCAGCAGATCTACCCGGATGCCGCCGGAGCACAGCTCGGTGGCCTGCTGTGCCCCGAACCCTCCGGCCCGGCGCAGCAGTGCGTGCACCCGACTCAGCAGCACCCCCAGCTTGAAGGGCTTGGTGATGTAATCGTCACCACCCAGGTCCAGCCCAGTGATGATGTCCATTTCCTCATCCGACGCGGTCAGAAACAGGATGGGCACCCCGGAAGTGCGGCGCACCTCCCGGCAGAAGTCGAAGCCGGTGCCGTCCGGCAGGGTCACGTCCAGCATCAGCAGGTCGTAGCGGCCCGCCTGCCACAGATGCCCGGCCTCGGCCAGGGTACGGGCCGTGTCCAGCGCATAACCCGCCCGGCCCAGTGCAAGGGTCAGCCCGGTGACCAGACTTTTGTCATCCTCCAGCAGTAAGATCCGCTCCATGGTGCAATTTCTCCTTTTTGCAAAAAATGCCGGGTGCTGCCGCAGGTACGGCAGCTGCCCGACGTGCAGTCACGCATTCTGTTGTTTGTACTGTTCGCCCCACGCCCACATAGCGTCCATGATGGGCTTCAGGCTCCGGCCCCTCGCGGGCCGTTTTTTCTATTTTACGGCACAGAAGCGGTGCTTGTCAAGCAGGGGCCGGACACCCCCGCACATCCGGCTCAAAAAATTTTTTTGCAGCCCAAATTGCGAGAAATCGGCGGTTCATCGCAAAAGTTTCCGAATCGTAACCGGTCAAAAGTCACCCGCCGGTAACCAGGTTACCGCATTGTGCGTACTTTACGCCGGGCAAAAAGGGGTGTATCATGGCCTCGTCAGCCGGGGCACGCCGAGATGCCCCGCACACCCAATGCAATAATCCTGGAGGATGCTCACGGCGCCATTGCCGACTTCTCCGGCAACCCTCCCTACGAGTTCTGATTCCCGTTTCGTGCAGATCGCCTTGGAAACGCTGTTTTCAGGGCGTTTTGCCGTTTGGTACCGCAAAGGAGGTCTTTCTATGACCCAGACCGAACGCCGCCGTTTTTTGCTCAGCCGCCTGCTGTCAGAAGCCCCCGAATACCGGCATCTGGCCGTCCCGGACGATGCCGCCGGGCAGAAGCAGCTGCTGCGCGCACTGCTCAATGTGCGCCCGCCCCGGGATGCCAGCCCGGAGTTTTTGCAGGTGCAGGACGAATACCTGCGCGCCGAGCTTGCCCAGAAGGGCGTTACCGTCCTTGAAGGCCTGACCCCCGCCGCCCGCTGCGGGGAAGCTGCCCTTTACCTGTGGCAGGGCGACATCACCACGCTGCAGTGCGACGCCATCGTCAACGCCGCCAACAGCGGCATGACCGGCTGCTATGTGCCCGGCCACCGCTGCATCGACAACTGCATCCATACCTTTGCCGGGGTACAGCTGCGCAGCGCCTGTGCCCGCCTGATGGCGCAGCAGGGCCACGAGGAGCCCACCGGGCAGGCCAAACTCACCCCGGCCTTCAACCTGCCCTGCCGGTATGTCCTGCACACGGTGGGGCCCATCGTGACCGGGCGCGTCACCGCACGGGACCGCGCTCTGCTGGCCTCCTGCTACTGCGCCTGTCTGACGAAGGCCGCAGAAGCCGGGCTGGAAAGCATCGCATTCTGCTGCATCTCCACCGGCGTGTTCTGTTTCCCGAATGAGGATGCGGCAGAAATTGCCGTACAGACTGTGAAGGAGTTCCTGCAAACGCCCACAACCATCAAAAAGGTGATCTTCAATGTTTTCAAAGATTTGGACAAGGAAATCTACACCCGACTGCTCACAGCCTGAGCAGCTCAAAAAGGCCCTGCACGAGGCTGATGCCGTCATCATCGGCGCAGGAGCCGGGCTGTCCACCTCCGCCGGGTTCACCTACGCCGGGGAACGATTCCGAACATATTTTTCCGATTTTGCCAGCAAATACGGCTTTACGGATATGTATTCCGGCGGCTTTTACCCTTACCCCACCATGGAGGAATACTGGGCGTACTGGAGCCGGTACATTTATATCAACCGCTATCAGAACGCCCCAAAGGCCCGCCGTCCATCTCTTTTGGCTCCGGCTTGATGGCCGCTTTTAACTGCGGTGTATTGACCGAACCGAGCTGGAACAGATGATCCGCGAACACGGATTTATCGTTTCCGACAGCTAAAATGTATTTCAGCAGATCTCCCGTAATATGCCGGGCCGTACCATCCGACCGAAATTTCCGTCGTAGTTCAGGTTTCCACGCAAGAATGACAGAGCATTCCCGTCCTCTCGCTGCAGTCCTGCACCCCCGATAAAAAGCTGCCCGCATACCGTGTGATCTTGTCACATCCGGTATGCGGGCAGCTTGTCTTTTCTGATTTTACGCGATTTAGGGGCTTATTTTGCCACGATCTCGTCGGCCAGAGCGTCCATCTGGGCCTCCGCAGCAGCATTGGCAGCAGAGCGGATGGTGACCACGTTCTCGCAGACCGTGATGTTCTTCATGCCTTCCAGCTCGGCGCGCATGAGTTTGGCAGCCATGGGGGCCCAGGTGCCGTTCTCCATCAGGCCGACGGTACGGTTCTGGAACGCCTTGGTCTTGAGGTGGGTCAGCAGGGACTCCATCGGCGGGAAGAGGAAGCCGTCATAGGTGGCGCAGGCCAGAACGATCTTTCCGCAGCGGAATGCCTCGGTGACGGCGTAGGACACATCGGTGCGGGTCAGGTCCATCTCCACCACCTTTGCGCCCTTGGCACGCAGCTTTTCGGCCATGGTGTGGGCCGCGGCGCGGGTATGGCCGTGGATGGAAGCACTGGCCACAAGGATCTTTTCCGGCTCCTCCGGCTTGTAGCTGGACCAGGTATCATAATAGGCCAGATACTTGCCCAGGTCCCCGGTGAGCACCGGGCCGTGCAGCGGGCAGATGGTGGCAATATCCAGTGCGGCTGCCTTTTTGAGCAGTGCCTGCACCTGCGGGCCGTACTTGCCCACGATGTTCAGGTAATACCGGCGGGCTTCGCTGGCCCAGTCGGCCTTTTCGTCAAACTTTGCCACCGCCCCGAAGCGGCCGAAACCGTCGGCGGAGAACAGCACCTTTTCGCTGCTCTCATAGCTGACCATGACCTCCGGCCAGTGCACCATGGGTGCAAACACAAAGGTGAGGGTGTGGCTCCCCAGAGACAAGCTCTCGCCGTCCTTCACCACCACACGGCGCTCCTTGGCCACGGCATCCGGGCCGAAGAACTGCTCCATATACACAAAGGTCTTGGCGTTGCCCACCACCTTCATGTCCGGGTACTTAGCGGCCAGGCGGGCAATGTTGGCACCATGGTCCGGCTCCATGTGGGAGACCACCAGATATTCCGGCATGCGGTCGCCCAGCGCTTCGGTGAGGTTTGCCAGCCAGGCATCCGTGGCACGGTTGTCCACCGTATCCAGAATGGCGACCTTTTCATCCAGAATGACATAGGAGTTGTAGCTGACGCCGGTAGGCACCGGGTACTGACTTTCAAACAGGTCGATGGTGGTATCGTCCACCCCCACGCCCAGAATGGCATTGCTGATCTTCTGTACGCTCATAAATCCCATGCTCCTTTATTTTTATGCTGTGCCGCAGAAAGCGGCCGATTCTTCTTAAGAACAATTCCTAGTATAGCACATCGTCAGAAATTTAGCAAGAGGGATCTGCGGCTTTTCCCTCCCGGACCCCTGACCACAACCGTTATTCATCGCCCCTGCTTTCCGGCAGGCGGGCAGACACGGGGCGGCCCGGCTCGGTGTCCAGCTCCAGCAGGGCCGCAGCGCTGGCGTCATCCATCGTCTGTACGGCCCGCAATTTGCGACTGATGGCACGGCTGCGCACGCCGATAAGGTTGTCCAGCTCTTCGTCGGTCTGGCGCAGACGCTGCTGCAGCTTGGAAAGCCCCTGCCCGAACTTGTCGAACTCAGTCTTGACGGCACCCAGCAGCTGCCACACCTCGCCCGAACGCTTCTGGATGGCAAGGGTCTTGAAGCCCATCTGCAGGCTGTTGAGCAGGGCCGCCATGGTGCTGGGGCCGGCCACGTTCACCTGATAGTCCCGCTGCAGCACCTCCAGCAGGCCCGCATTCACCACCTCGGCGTACAGGCCCTCAAAAGGCAGAAACAGGATGCCGAAGGCCGTGGTATACGGCGGCTCCACATACTTTTCGCGGATGTCCTTGGCCTCGCTGCGCAGCACCAGTTCCAGTGCATGGCGGGCGTTTTCCACAGCCTGCGCATCGCCGGATGCCTGCGCATCCTGCAGGTGGGCGTAGGTATCACCGGGGAACTTGGAGTCGATCGGCAGCCAGACGCTGCCGCCGTCGGCACCCGGCATTTTGATAGCGTACTCCACCCGCTGGGTGCTGCCGGGGATGGTGGCCACATTGGTGTCGTACTGCTCTGGGGCCAGAATTTCTTCCAGAATGGCTCCCAGCTGGATCTCGCCCAGGATGCCGCGGGTCTTGACGCCCGACAGCACCTGTTTCAGGCCGCCCACATCGGCGGCAAGGCTCTGCATCTCACCCAGGCCCTTGTACACCTGTTCCAGCTGGGCGTTGACCGCCTTGAAGCTCTCGGTCACCCGCTTCTGCAGGGCATCCTGCAGCTGCTCGTCCACCGTACAGCGGATCTCGTCCAGCTTCTGGGCATTCTGTGCCTGCAGGGCGGCCATGCTTTCGGCCAGCGTTTTGCGCATTTCCTCCAGCTTGCGGGCGTTGGAAGCTTCCAGCCCCTGCAGGCGCTGTTCCATGGTCTGCTGCTGCGCGGCCTGCCCGGCATTCAGGGTGCTGCTCATACCCTGCACAGCGGTCTGCAGCGTTTCGCTGATGCCGCGCATGGCGTCGTAGTTCTGCCGGGCCAGCTCGGCCTGCTTCTGGACAAAGAGCTTCGACTGGGCGTCCAACTGCTGACGCACCCACTCCTTGAGGGCTTCGTCGTCCTGCCGGGGTGCCTGTTTGCCGGAGCGGTACAGCAGCAGTGCCTGCAGCAGGCAGATGGCCACCAGCAGAACGGTGTAGAGTAATGCAAGAAATTCCATAGGGTATCTCCTTATAAAATCCAAGATCCGGGCCGTGCAGATGCAAAGCCCGGACCTTTTGCTTTTTACAGTGTCTCGTAGCGGCGCAGCGTCTGGCTCCACTGCAGCTGCTCGCCGTACAGGCCCACACCGTCGGCTTCCACCTCGCCCACCTGATTGTCACAGGGGTCGGCGCGGAAGGAGCACATGGGCGGGTCAAAGGGTGCGCAGAGGGCACGGTTGGCCACCATGCGGCCGGTGTCCAGATTGCCAAAGTAGTGCAGGCGCATCTTCTCGTTCCCGGCACGGGCCATGGAGGCACCGGCCGAGCAGTCGGCGTACATCCAGCCGTGGGGCGCGATGTAGAACGCGGCCCAGTCGTGGCAGCCCACCATCTCCCGCCGCACCACCAGACCGCTCTGCCACTGGGCCGGGATGCCGGCCAGACGGCACAGCACGATGAAGGTAGAGGCCATGATGCCGCAGTCACCCCGGCGGTTGTGGGCACAGCCGTCGGTGATGTTTTCCTGCACGAAGTAGGGCGGCTGGTAGTGGTAGTGGGTGTTGAGGGTCACATAGTCGTAGATGCGCTTTGCCTTCTGCACCGGGTCGGTGAGCCCCTGGGTGAGCTGGGCCGCCAGTGCCCGCAGATAGGGCGTGAACTCCAGATGCGGCAGCTCCTCCTGCGTGTCAAAATCCGGCTGCACGGGGTCCGCCTGCATGTGCAGCGGGTCGGCATAGCGGGCCGTGGTACGGTAACTGTACACCGCGCCAAAGGGCCGGTTCTCGGCAAGGTCAGCCTCCCAATACGCCGTGCGCTGGGCAGCATCTTCCGGGGCAATGCAGGTGGGCGGCTCGGTGAAGGAATCCAGCGTGATGCCGCTCTGTGCCGGGCAGGCTGCCGGGAGCGGCAGCCACACCCGGACGTGCACGGTGCTGCGGCCCTGCTGCTTTGCAGCCGCAAGGGCAGCGGCAAAGGCTTCGTCGCTCATGCCGATGCTGGTTTCCAGCGTGATGTCCGCGCTGACCGCGCCGGTGCGCACCATCTGCTCGTGCTCCGGCTCATACCGCTCCCAGCTGGGGTGCTGCTGGGGCGGGTCGATCTGCCGTTCTGCCAGCTCCGGGTGGGTGGCCAGCAGGGTCTCGGCAAAGGAGCGGATGTACCGCTTTTCCCCTTCCACGAACCGCCAGTCCATGGCCCCGGCGCGGTCCAGTGCCCGGAATTCCTCCGGGGTAAAGCCCCGCACAAGGTCCTGCAGCAGTTCCAGCGCCTGTGCTTCGGGCACCGTATAGTCCAGCGGCAGACGGCGCAGGATCTCCCGCTGGGCCAGCAGAGCATCCCGCATGGCATCCACACCGCAGGGTGTGGGGTTTTCCGGCAGAGGGCCGGCAGGCTGCACCGGCTGGTTCTGGGTCTTTGTCCAGTCCTCCGCCAGGTAGGTGTCAATGCAGGCAATGGCCTCAGTATAATAGCCCGCCTCTTTCAGGCGGCGCACATCGTCCGGCAGGCCGAGGTTCAGGCTTGCCAGACAGGCATTCAGGTTCTTCATTGCATTCCGCTCCTCTTTTGTTCAGATTCAGCCGTTGATCTGGGTCTCCCAGAAGTTCGCAGCGTCCAGCATCCAGCCGTCGGCATCGGTGCCTGCGCCGGTACCCACGCCGTGGGTCGCATTGGGGAACAGCACCTCTTTGCAGGGCACATGGTGCTTTTCCAGTGCGCGGCTCAGCGCCGGGCGCTGAGCCGGGTAGCACAGCAGCGGGAACACATAATCGTTCTCGCCGTACCAGTGATACACCGGCGGGTAATCGTCGGTGACACAGTCAGAGATGTTCAGTTCATAGTACCGGCCCTCCAGCACAAAGGGGTCGATGGCAGCATGATAGACCGGCTTATACTCAAAGAAATTGTTGATGGGATAGCCCAGCAGCAAAGCACCGGGCTTGGGCACCCCATAGTGCTTGTAGCCCAGTTCGTCGCCGGAGAACACACCGGCCAGATGGCCGCCGGAGGAATAGCCCAGCAGTGCGTAGTTTTCCGGCTGCACATTGAACTGGTCTGCATGAGTGGTGATGAACCGGACAGCGTTGCCAAGGTCAGCCACCGGGGCGTTGTCCTTTGCCTTGAGGAACACGCGGTAGCGCAGCACGAAGGCTGCGTAGCCCATCTGGTGCAGCCGCCATGCCGTGGCATAGCCCTCGGACATATTGGAAGTCTTGTTGAGCACATTGCCGGACATGACCACCACAAACTTGCTGCCGGGCACTTCCGACGGCCAGTAATACAGTTCCACGCCATCACGGGTGGCGTCTGCGGCGATTTCCTCCGGGGAGTATACTTTATAAGTCACCTGAGTGCCGGCTTCATAGGTATCGGCCAGATAGTTCAGGGCGTCGGCACTGTCCTGTGCCATGTTGGCGCCCACATAGTCCGACAGCGTGGTGCCTGCTTCCGGGGTGTCCGGGCTGTCCACGGCACTCTGCCAGGTCCACACGCCGCTGGCGGCGAATGTCGGGTCGGCACGCAGGTCAGAGACGAGGGTATCCGGCGTAACGGTCAGATGGCCCGATGCGGCAGAGGCCTCCACCGGCAGGCCGGCCAGCAGCAGCGCAGCGGCCGAGGCACCGGTCACCTGCAGAAACTGGCGGCGAGAGATCTTGTTTTGCATAAAAGCATCCCCTTTTTTATAAATTCAAATTCTGATATTTCAGGAAGTGTGCTGCTCCCAGAAAGCCACCGCATCCGTCATCCAGCCCTCTGCATCCGTACCGTTGCCGGTGCCGATGGCATGGGGTGCATTTTCATAGACATGCACCTCACAGGGCACACCGTTTGCCTCCAACGCCTTCCGGACGGCCGGACCCTGGAACGGATATCCCAGAGTCTTCAGGGTAACATCATTCTTGCCGTACCAGAAATAGGTCGGCGGGAAGTCCGGTGTGATGCCGCCTGAGATATCCGACCAGTAATACCTCCATCTGCAGGATGCCGGGTCCATCACGGCATGGTACACCGGCTTGATCTCTGCAAAATCGTTGACGGGGTAGCCCATCAGCAGTGCACCGGGCTTTGGCACATCATAGGCCTTGTAGCCATAGCGCTTATCCGAACTGAACAGCCCGCACAGCTGCCCGCCGGAGGAAAAGCCCACGAGGGCATAGTTTTCCGGCTGCACGCCGAACTGCTGTGCATGGTTCGTGATGAACTGCACCGCCCGGCCCAGATCCTGCAGGGGGCCGTTGTTGCTGATATCCCACCAGATGCGATACCGCAGCACAAAGACGCTATAGCCCATCTTGTTCAGCTTCGCTGCCACAGCAATGCCCTCGTTCAGGTCGCCGCTTTTCATGGCCGCATTGCCGCCCACTACCAGCGCATATTTGCCATCGGCATTCGTGCCGGGGAACCAGAACAGCTGCACACAGCCCAGCGAGGAGTCGGCTGCGATCTCTTCCGGGCTGTACACCTGCCAAGTCACCTGCTTACCGGCTTCGTAGTTTTCAATGACGATGTTCAGGCCGTCGGCGCTGTCCTGTGCCGTGGTCTCACCCACATAGTCCAGAAGGGTCTTGTTTTCATACAGGCGGCGCAGTGCAAGGCTGTCCGCATCCCCTTTGCAATAGGTGGAGACCCCGCTGCCCGCAATGGCCGGGTCGGAGCGGATCTCCTTCATGGTCATATCGGTGGTGATGCGGCCCTCCGCACACACCGGCAGGGCAAGAACAGCCGCAAGGCACAGCATGGCCGCACCGCGTTTCAGCAGATGTCCGAACATTTCACCCATTCCTTTCCGTTTTGAATCAGCCGGTGGTATGTGCTTCCCAGAAAGCCACCGCATCCGTCATCCAGCCCTCTGCATCGGTGCCGTTGCCGGTGCCGATGCTGTGCGGGGCATTCTGATAAACGACCATCTGATGGGGAATGTTGTTTCGCTCCAAGGTCCGGTCAAAATCCCTGTGCTGGCCAGGCATCTCGGCAGAGCTCAGCACAACATCGTTTTTCCCCCACCAGAAGTACACAGGCGGATAGTCTGCGTCTACCATATTACACAGGTTTGCCCAGTAGTAACGCCAGCCGCAGGTGCCAATGTCATACAGAATGTGGTAAAGCGGCTTCATCACTGTCAGGTCCACCACCGGGTAACCCAACAACAGTGCACCGGGTCTTTCCACCTGATAGGAGCCATAGCCCCGTTCCTTGTTTGCAAAGATTCCTGCGATCTGTCCGCCAGAGGAATAGCCCACCAGCGCATAATTTTCCGGCTGCACACCGAACTGCCCGGCATGGGCCGTGATAAACTTTACCGCATTGGCAAGATCCTGAATGGGCGCATTGTCGCCCATGTCGATCCAGGTGCGGTACCGCAGCACGAACACGGTGTAGCCCTGTTCATGCAGCTGGTAGGCCGTGGAGCCACCCTCTTCCATCTCGGAGGTCATGGTGCTGCCATTGCCGGGCACCACCAGTGCATATTTGCCACCCGGCTCCTTGCCCGGGAAATAATACAGCTGCACACACCCCAGTGAAGAGTTTGCCGCGATCTCTTCCGGGCTGTACACCTGCCAGGTCACCTGTACCCCATTGCGGGTATTTTCCGCCACCAGATTCATGGCCGCCACGCTGTCATCCACCAGCTCCGGGCGCATGTACTGTTCCAGCGTTTTGTTCTTCCAGTATTCGTTGCCAAGGCCGCTCAGCTCACGGCAGTAAGTATAGTAGCCAGACGACTTGATGGCCGGGTCATCCCGCAGCTGCTGCAGGGTGGTCTGCCGGGTGAACGCCGCCGAATTTTGTGCTGCCCATACGGGCAGGCTCAGGCAGGCCAGCTGTGCCAGGCACACCGCCCCACACAGCAGCTTGTAGTTCCAGGATCTCATTTTTTGTTCCTCCTTTGGTCCGGCCCCAACCGGACGATATGAGTTTATTGTATCACATCCCAGGCTATTGTCAAAACAATTCTGCGTCCCCCGGCCGGGGGAAATCTTTCTCCCGGAGGGAGGCTTTTGGCAGCCCGGCCAAGTTTCCCGTACCAACAAAAAAGGCTCCCTCCTAGAGGGAGCTGTCGCCGCAGGCGACTGAGGGAGCTGCACGCAAAAATGGGCCCGGAGACTTTCGTCTCCGGGCCCATTCAGAACCTGTTCTTTGGTCTGCCCTCAGGCAAACCAGCTAGTCAGTCACAAATACTGATTAGCCAGCGATGGTCCAAGCCTTCTCACTGGCATCGTTCTTCACGGTGCCGGTAGCCAGGTTGTAGATAGCAGCAGCGGAACCGACCATACGCAGGCCAGCGTTCAGAACGCCGTTAGCACCGTTCAGGAACTTGTCGCCAGCGGTCAGCTCACCATCATGCTTGCCGAAGCCAGCAGCGGAGCCGGTGCCGTAAGCACCCTTGACGCCGGTGAGCCATGCGTTGCCCAGAGCACCGGGCTTGTAAGCGCCGCCGAACAGAGTGCCGACAGTGTTCTTGATGTAGCTGCTCATGAAGCTGTTACCGATGATGGTAACCATGTTGGTGTTGAACTTCTGCCAGTTCTCGACCTTCAGCTCGGGGGCCAGGATCTCAGCCAGAGAAGCGCCACCGTTGACGTAGGTCATCTCGTTCTCAGAGATTGCGGAAAAGTTTGCAGGCATCATCATAATGAATTACTCCCTTCAAAATGTAGAAAGATATTTTGCAAGCTCACTTTCGTGTGCTCACCAATCCTTACTAGGATGGCAATAATATACCACACTTTCCAGAAATGTTCAAGTACCTTTTTGCAAAAAGTGTAAAAAATGTGAAACAAGGTCTACAAAAGTATTGCTTTTGTACAGTCCGCAGGCGGTTTTCCGGTTCCGACAAGCTTTGCCGCCGCCGGGCGGTACACTGGCTGCAAGGGGGGCCTGCCGTTGAAAAGCGTGATCTACCTCGACGAGCTTCTGCTGACCAATTTTGTCCTTGCTGCGCTGTTTCTCACCGCAGCCGGTCTGCTGTGCGCCACCGTGTGCACCGGGGTGCGGCTGTGCACCGGGGCGGCGCTGGCGGCAGTGTCGGCACTGGTACTGCTGGCCCCGGAGCTGCCGGGAGCCGTGGCAGTTGGTTATAAAATTTTCACAGGTTGCGCGGTGGTGGCCGCCGCCTACGGCCTGCCCGGGCGGGGGCGTTTTGCCCGGTTGTGTGCGTGGTATGCACTGCTCAACCTGCTTTTGTGCGGAGCGGTGGTGCTGCCCGGCGTGCAGAGCCGCAACCTGAGCGTCAGCCTGCCGCTGTCACCGGGGCGGCTGCTGGCCAGCTGCGCGGGGGTGTATGCCGTACTGCGGGCCCTGCTGTACTGCTTTGGCCGCAGCGGCGCGCCCAGCGTGCCCGCCACGCTGGAGGTGGCCGGGGTGCAGCTGCCGGTACAGGCCTTCCACGACACCGGCTTTGCCCTGCAAGAGCCGTTGAGCGGCAAGGCCGTGGTTCTGGTGCAGTACCCGGCGGTGCGGCACCGCCTGCCGCAGGCAGCCCGGCAGTATCTCGATGGCTGGTTTGCCCACAGCACAGCCCCGCCCCCGCCGGAGCTGGGGGTGCATCTGGTGCCCTGCCGCAGCATCCACGGCCAGAGCATGCTGCCTGCCCTGCCCGCTGCCCTGCAGTTGGGCAAAGACCGCGCAGGCGGGCTGCTGGCGGCGTTCTGCTGCCCCACGCCGCCGGACCCTGCATGGGAGCTGCTGTACGGCGAGGATGCGGCACAGCTGCTCTTATAATACTTATTATAGGGAGGACTGCTCATGTTCCAGTTTTTGCGGCAGCTCTGGCACCGCCTGTGTGCGCGGCTGCGGTTTTGCGGCGGCGTGCAGTATCTGGCCGGCACCGCCAGCCTGCCCTCTCCCCTCTCCCCCGCCGAGGAAAAAGCCCTGCTGGCCCGCATGGCCGCCGGAGAGGCAGACGCCCGCGATGCGCTCATCCTGCACAATCTGCGGCTGGTGGTGTACCTTGCCAAAAAGTACGAGAACAGCGGTGTGCCCGCCGAGGACCTGATCAGCATCGGCACCATCGGGCTGATCAAGGCCGTGAACACCTTCACGCCGGAACGCAGCATCAAGCTGGCCACCTACGCCAGCCGCTGCATCGGCAACGAGATCCTGATGTACCTGCGCAAGACCTCCAACCGCCGTCAGGAGGCCAGCCTTGACGAGCCGCTGAATGTGGACGGCGACGGCAATGAGCTGCTGCTGTCGGACATCCTCGGCAGCGACGAGAACATGGTGGGCCAGCAGCTGGAGCAGGACGCCGAGCGCGCCGGTCTGCGCCGCGCCGTGAGCAGCCTTTCGGCCCGGGAGCGCCGGATCATGGAGCTGCGCTTCGGCCTGACCGACGGCGTGGAACGCACCCAGAAGGAAGCCGCCGACGCCCTGGGCATCAGCCAGAGTTACATTTCCCGCCTTGAAAAGCGCATCATCCAGACCCTGAAGCTCCAACTGGAAGGGCAATAAAAAAGCGCGGCCTTGTCCTTGACAAACCGCGTGGAATCGTCTATACTGAAAATACAAAAGGCGCTGGCCCATACAAACGACTAGCTCCTTACCAGATTGATCAGAAAAAATGACCGTTCAGGTGTGGAGACTTGAAGGCGGTCATTTTTTCTTTTTATCATCCCTGTGCGAGACAGTCCATGTGATCTGAAATGTAACGTAGATTGCTCCGCCAAGCAGCGAAAGCAGCATTACGACCTGTTCAAACGTCATGGTGCATCCCCCCTTTCCGCCCTTGGGCGTCCGGGGGAGGCCGAGATTTCAAGAAAAATTCGCTCCACCGGGCACTCAGGTGCCGGTAAGGAGCTCAGCCGCCTGCATTTGTGGGACGCAGCGCCTCGTGGCAGCCTTGCGGCTGCGTTTAAAGCATACCATAATTATGGGCCAATTGCAATTGCGGCTTTGCCAATGCGGCAGCAAAAAACGCGGCCTTGTCCTTGACAAACCGCGTGGAATCGTCTATACTGAAAATACAAAAGGCGCTGGCCCATACAAACGACTAGCTCCTTACCAGATTGATCAGAAAAAATGACCGTTCAGGTGTGGAGACTTGAAGGCGGTCATTTTTTCTTTTTATCATCCCTGTGCGAGACAGTCCATGTGATCTGAAATGTAACGTAGATTGCTCCGCCAAGCAGCGAAAGCAGCATTACGACCTGTTCAAACGTCATGGTGCATCCCCCCTTTCCGCCCTTGGGCGTCCGGGGGAGGCCGAGATTTCAAGAAAAATTCGCTCCACCGGGCACTCAGGTGCCGGTAAGGAGCTCAGCCGCCTGCATTTGTGGGACGCAGCGCCTCGTGGCAGCCTTGCGGCTGCGTTTAAAGCATACCATAATTATG
>OJPL01000215.1_pt1 | contig 24366 bp, 25 predicted proteins | sample 1598501 | NCBI WGS metagenome assembly OJPL01 (sample SAMN03922486, study PRJEB24848) | human gut metagenome | isolation source: stool sample | host: Homo sapiens | place: Germany | collected 2011-05 | reverse complement strand
CGCTCAATGAGAGTGTTGAATGTTTCATTTGCAAAGCTATTCTGATAATTGATAGATCCTTCCGAATCAAAGCCTGGTTCCATATCGAAAAAGCTGAATCTACGTCTTAATGCATAATCAATCATTGCCAGACTTCGGTCTGCGGTATTCATCATTCCGATAATATGTAATCTCTTAGGTACTGAAAAGCTCAGGCCATTATAAGCCAGCGTTGCTTTTTTATCTCGATAGTCTGCCTCTATCAGCATCAGCAGTTCTCCGAAAATCTTGCTCATGTTTCCACGGTTGATCTCATCTATGATGAAGAAATAGTCTTTATCTGGATGGTTTGCAGCCTTCTGACAAAAGCGATAGAAAATACCATATTTTAGCTCAAATCCATTTTCAACAGGCTTATAGCCCATCATGAAATCTTCGTAAGAGTAATTCTGATGAAACTGAACAAATTCGATACGATCGTCATCTACTTCGCCCATCACCGAATAGGCTAATCTTTTTGCTGCAAATGTCTTTCCAACTCCTGGCGCTCCTTGCAGAATAATGTTCTTTTTCTTTTTCAGAACCGCTGCAAGCCTATCGTATTTGGCTTCTGTCATATAGACTTCTCTTAAAAAATCTGTTTTCGTATATTTGGTATTGCCTTTCCCTGACGGAGCCGGATTTTCCTCCCGGATCATGTCGATGATAAAATCATATTCTCCACGAGTAAGCTTAAACAAGCTGCCCTGTGTCATAGAGAAATATTCCATCTTCTCAAGCTCTGAGCATTCTTTCAACGTCGAAAAATCAATAGGAGAGGAAAGGCCTTCTACCTTCTCAAAATAGATTTTTTGCCCATCTTGCTCCGCACTAACGCGCAGAATTGCGACAATCTGCTTTATTGGTGTCGATTCATAACCAATCACCATATCGCCTGCCTTAGCATCCAAGAAGTTCTGGAAAATTCTACGTTTATTTCCATTATCGTTATAAAGGGTATAGTCCTGAACCTCACCAATTGGCATACTGGACATACTCCATATTTTAGGATTTGCATTTAGAAACCAGTAGTGCAACCCTGATGCATCGTTCTTCAGAAGTTCTTCTTTTGTAATGTCAAAATATGGTTTTAAGATGTAGTCTTCAAAGAGCTGCATTTCACTTTTTGGAACAACAATACAAGTCGAGTTTTCGTTTGGCGTCCACCACTTTTTATTTCCAGAATAGGCACTTGTATCACGAGACTCCGTAATAACCGTATAACTTCTCTCATACCAGCCATCCTGCTTTTCTGGATTTTCATTTACTTCATCCGAATCAATACGTCCCAAAAGCCGTATGCTGTTTCCACGGCACAAATAGAAGAAATCACCTTTCTTCATTGTAGCCATAAAATCTTCGCCCTGAGATACTTTTGATTTACCCTTTGCAGCAGTATCCTTATGTACCACAATTACTTGTCTTTTTTCAAATGCTGCTGCCTCTACATCAGAAATGCAGTCATTACCATGGCTTATCTTCCAGAAATTAGGCTCCAAATTTGCATACAAATTCACCTTAGACAAATCAACTCGTCCAAGAGCTTCTGCGAGCTCGTCTCTAAGCTTCCAAACATAAGATCCTTCTTCATCCTTCTTGACAGCCTTGCCAACATAAAGAACCGGCCACCATTTACTTTCATCGTTGTCCCGCGACATGATTGGACAGTTTGTTTTATTTACAATCCTTCTGGCCAACGCTGATGATCCTGAATTATAGAAATTCTTACTTTCACCGTATTTTATCGCAAGCTGAGTACAGGTAGCCTTCCCTCCATAATCAAGAATGCGCTTCATTATTTCAAGGCTACTGTCTGTAAAAATATCCGCATCATTAAGCAATACTTCCCAATCATCGACTGATAATGCCGGAGTATAATCTGTTGGCCACCATTCATCTGATGTCGGTGCTGATTCATCTTTATTTAGGTATCTACTTATAAAGAATCCTACATCAATTGTCAGTGTTTTTAATTCCGGATCCGGATAGCACGTTCCCATTATTTGTGATGCAAGCATATTTTTGAGTTCTTCATCTTGCTTCAACTCGTCACAGATTTCATTATAGAAAGCAAAAAAATTACGAATGTTATCTGCATACGCGCCCTTTTTGAACGTATAATCACTTTCCAGCTCATTGGAAACTGCTTTGATCTCTGTAAGTTTATAAATGTAATATTTATCCGGATAACGCAGCCACAAATAGGTGCATATCGCATTCTCATACTGATAATGCTGTGCCGCACCATTGCCATATCTTTCGAGAAGGCTATTCGATTTCTGCTTGAAAGAGTCAATACGTTCATACACATCTTTGCCTTCATCAAAGAGCTCGATGAACATTGCTCTGACTTCTTCCTGTGCTATCTCCGCAAACTTGATAATCATTTTGGCAGGAAAGTTATTTACTGAAGCCAGCAGATTGCCCGTCTGCGACAATGCCTTTGTAAGCATTGCCGCAAAATCATCCGCATTAACATCCCAGTTCACCTGAAAGCATTTTACAGCTTCCCACTTATATTTTTCGTCCGGCCACTGTGTCTGTACAAATCGTTTCTTGTATTCAACAAGCGCTGACTTTAGTCGCATTTTATTGAACATTACAAATCACCACCTTATCATTTTGCATTACGAAGACTCTTGTATATCTCATCTGAGAAAATACCAAGAACCTGCCGCTTCATCTCATCATTGGAGAGAAGCATGGAGAAGAAGTCCTGATTCTGTGACAATCCCTCAATCAAAGCGTCATCAATATCATCAAAATAGGAAAACTCAAAATCCTGCTGCGTATTGTTGCGTGCACTTGTCTTCAACTTTTCTGACTTCATCAAGATATCACGAATTTGCAGCATCGCTCTAACCACTAAATCATTGTCATAATTCTTACCGGTGCGGCTGTTAATTTCATCTATGATCTCAGATAGTCTCTTTTCCTTGTCTTCTGTCAACCCAAAATGCTCTGCTGTCGGGAGCTTCATAACCGGATTGGCAACAAGATCAGCCGACTTATGCTCTTCGCCCTTCTTCTGTACGAAATTAGTAGCCTTAATCTTTCCATTCAGATTAAAACCACCGCCTGGATGTTTGATATTGATATAAGCCAGCAGATAAGACACAAAGTTATATTTCTTATGTAAATCTGTATCTTCAAAGCTGGACACCTGCAGCAGAAATTCATAGAAGCGGACAAAGCTTCTCATATCAGCTACGCACTGGCGCTGCGTATTGTATTCATAATGTTCAATCAGCTTCTTGCTCTTCTGAAGGAAAAAGGTTAATCTCTGTTTCTGCTTACCATTCACTTTGTCAGCATACAGGATATCATTAGCCGCTTCGATATCAGCCGGATCTAATATGCCATAAGCATCAATCTTAGCTTCCAGATCATATACCGCACTCGGTGTTACAGAATTAGCCAGTAATGTCGTTGTATAATATGGTACGAAAGCAGATTTGATATCTTCATAGCTATTTACAAAATCCAGCACGAACGTCTTTTTATCATAAGGTGCACAGATACGGTTTAACCGGGACAACGTCTGTACCGCATTGACACCTTTCAGCTTTTTCAGAACATACATGGCACAGAGTTTCGGCTGGTCAAATCCGGTCTGATATTTATTTGCTACCAGGAGAACCTGATATTTATCCGTATCAAATTCCTTTGTAAGACGATCCTCCGGAAATCCATTCAAAGAGCTTTCCGTATACTCCAGCTCATCATCCGGAAGCTTTACTTTTCCAGAGAAAGCCACCAATGCATGAATGCCCTCGTATCCTTTCTTCGCAATGTAATCTTCAAATGCCTGACGATACTTTACTGCACTCTGACGAGAAGCGGTAATCACCATTGCCTTAGCCTGACCGCCTAACTCCTGCATGACCGTGGTGCGAAAATGTTCTACAATCACTTCTACACGCTGCGCAATATTGGTATCATGCAATTCTATGAAACGTGCAATCTGGCGTTTCGCATCATTTGTTTTACAGCGCGGATCATCCTCAATTTCTTTGTTAATCTGATAGAAAGTAGAATACTCCGTATAGTTCTGCAGTACATCAAGGATAAATCCCTCTTCAATCGCCTGCTTCATGGAATATACATGAAATGCTTCCTTCTGTCCCTTTGTGTTCTGATGCCCAAAAAGCTGAATCGTGGTAGGCTTCGGTGTTGCTGTAAAAGCAAACATTGATACATTGGCCTGCTTACCATTTCGCTTGATTTCACTGGAAATCATATCTTCCACATCCGCTTCCGTATCTTCTCCGGATCCAAGCGTCATCGTGATAGCAGCCATATCTTTACCGGCTGTCGAAGAATGCGCCTCGTCAATGATGACTGCAAACCGCTTGTTCTTCAAATTAGCTACACTATCAACGATATATGGGAATTTCTGGATCGTTGTCGCAATAATCTTTGTATTGCCATTCAGCGCAATCGCCAGGTCCGCGGACACACACTTATCATCCATCACACGGATGAGTCCAGCCTTGTGTTCCATACCCATGATAGCTTTCTGTAGCTGCCTATCTACAACAACTCGGTCTGTAACAATAACAACATTATCAAAGATAATCTTGTTGTGGGCATCATGCAGTGAAGTTAACCGGTGTGCCAGCCACGCAATAGAGTTAGTCTTTCCGGATCCAGCGCTATGCTGAATCAGATAATTCTGTGCTGTACCGTTCTCACGCACATCTGCCAGTATCTTACGTATAACATCCAGCTGATGATAACGTGGAAAAATCAGATTTTCCGAACGCTTCACTTTTCCGGTTTCTTCATCAACCTTTTCTTTTACTTCCACAAAGATAAACTTGCTAATCAGATCAAGAATCGTATCCTTCGTAAGAATATCTTCCCACATATAGGACACACTGTATTTATCTTTAAATGCCGGATTTCCAGCTCCTGCGGTAACACCATGACCATTACCCATGTTAAAAGGCAAAAAGAATGTGGCCTGACCATCAAGTTTAGTGGTCATATACACTTCTTCTAAATCCATAGCGAAGTTTACAAGTGTTCCGGCTTTGAAGCGGAAGAGTCTCGTCTTCGGATTTCGGTCAGTACGGAACTGATAAATGGCATCCTGATAAGACTGACCTGCTGCATTACATTTCAGCTCAAAAGCCATGATCGCCAGACCATTCAGGAAAATAACTACATCGATTCTTTCCTTGTCGCTGGCCCAGACCTCCTCCATCACAGAGAAAATATTCTGGCTGTATTTCTTCGTCAATTCCGGATTAAAGGTAGTCGCTGGTTTCGTATACATGAGCTCAATCTTCTGATTCGAGAGCTCGATACCATGCTTCAGAACCTCAATCAGACTGCCTCGTGTCTTCGTAGTCTCCGCATTGATGAAGCTGACAATCGTCTCTTCCAGATCATCCTTGTAAATCTTGCGCAGATAATCCATTGTATCAGGCTGTGTATCGTTCAAGAATTTAAAGAGCATCTCACGATCCACGGCATAATAGCGGTCAAAATTTGTAGCCTTACGGACCACAAAACCATTGTCCTTCTCCAAACGCTCCAAAAGGAACTTCTGGTATTCCTTCTCTGAAACAATGGAGGTCTGATGAATCAGGCGCTTATGATATTCTGCGGCTCTTTTTGCAGTACCGCCGGTATCCTGCTGTTCCACATGGAGCTCAAGTATATTTTTATCATCCATCCGCTTTAAGCCTCCTCTCTGATCCATCTGCCGGTTTTCAAATCGATAAACTCATCCAACTTGATTTTTCCTTCAAAATCCGCCCCGTATTCACCGGCACGAGTCTGATCATCGAATTTGAAGCTGTTGTTATAGTATCTACCGGTCTTGGTTTTCCGAATCAGGTCATTGTCCATCATAAATTGAATCACACGCTTATGATTCTCAATGTCATCACCATTCAAGTAAAAGCAAATCACCCCCGTCGGAGCAAGCTGCACTTCCATGTCAGTGCATTTGCACTCATAGCATACGTGCTCCGTAATGGCCTTCTCGCATATCTGCTGCGCAAAGGACTGATCTTCAAAAAAGTACATCCATTTACCGCATTTATGCTTTTCGAGCTTGCTCTCCTCCCCGGAAAGATACCAGTACCATCCACCTTGTCTGATCATATAGCTGGCACCTCCTTCTTTCCTGTGACGTATTCGTAAATTAAGGACTTTTTGTATTCTTCAAGTACTTCTAGCTGTCTTTGTTTATCATCAATACAAATGTTAATCTCAGTACACTTTTTATCCAGATAAGTTGCTATACTTTCCTGAACTTCTACCGGAGGCACTGGAACCATAAAATTGTTAAACGAAGATGTCTGCAATCTCCAACGCCCCAAATTGGAAACTCCCTGTCCTAACGAGTAGAATATCCGATTCATGTAACAGGTCTGCATAATATACTTGTAGTAACTCAAGCTGTTATTTTTGTCTCGCAACCTAAAAACACGATAGTCTGGGCTTGTTACGCCAAATAAATTAGAACAATCTACCCACCCTGTCAGAAGATCCATATGATTCATGACGAAGTCTCCAGGATATACAAATTGATAATTTGCATAGCTTTCCGCTACCTGTCCTTCATTATTTGAGATATCCTTTATCTTTATGCCTTTCTGCGTAACCGATAAAATGTCATACCCTTCTTTACCTGCATTTCTCTTTACGATTTCAAACAAATATTTAATGTCCGACAAATGCCAATTAGTCGGAATACTGCCCCAGTATTGATTTCCACTATCCTTCATCTCAACATCTGGATTCAGGCCCTTAGTAACCGCCTCTGAAATAATTGAACGCTTATATTGCTCCAAGGAGTCAATCTGAGTTTGAATATCTGCTGTGAGGGCATCAATCTCAGCACATTTGGCGTCGAGAAAATTCACAATGTGCTTTTGTTCTTGTATTGGAGGCATTGGAAGTTTGATGTTTGCAAATGTATTTGCAGATATTTCCTTAAATGTTGTTCCTGATCCATAAAGGTTAAATACCTCTCCATAGATACTAATCACATAAAAATAAAACTTATTCAGAACTCTGTCACTCTTCTCTACGAGACCTAAACAGCCTTGATTTGTACAGAGCTTATCCGCCGTTATTGCTACCGTTCCGATTGGTGCTCGCTTAGAAAACACAATACTTCCAATTGGAAGCATACTTGTACTGCAGGATTTATATCCTTCAATAGTAAGATTTCTACTCCCTCCCATTACAAAAACATCTTTTGTCTTAAAATCTGCTGGCGTTATCCACTTTATATCTCCGTCCCAAAAATCAACATTTGTACTTTCAGGTGTAGCTCCAGCAATAAGACGATAACTGTATTTAATTGGCTCTACATTCCAATTCTCAGGAATTTGATTTATCCACGATATCCTGCTATCTTTCATCTCTCGCATACCATCACCGCCTTACTCGAACAATTTTGACACACGTTCAGAAACTGAAAGCTCTAGATCCATAAACTTCACTTCCAGTTCTTCGCTCGGTGTTGGCTGCTGATACTTGTAGAAATAGCGTGTAAATGGAATCTCGGCGCCGGTCTTTATGACTGGTTTCTTTTTGCCCAGATCCTCTTCAAAAAATGCCTTAGCATCCGGGACATGAGGCAATACTTCTCTCGCCATATAATCATCGATGCTTTCTTCCCATTTCACCAGCTCTGTATCTTTGGTTTCCTTATCATAGAGGATACTGCCTTTTTTGTCTTTCTGAATTTCAGCATCCTTATCCATGACAGACAAACCATCCGCAATCTTATCAAGCAGCTTCTTATCTGCTGTTGCATTGGCAAGGACCTTTGTCAGCACCGGCATAAATGCTTTCGGTGAATCATAAACCTGCTCTGATATTGCCGCCTGCAGCGCCGCAATGATTGCTTCGTAGAGTGGCTGGTTATTCTGATAAGCCTCCAACTTCTTTAAATCCTTACCGGACAGCTCTTCCATATTCTCCAGTTCATCCACCTTTGCCTGGTCGTAAAGGGAAGAAAGAGAACCCTTTGACAGCATCACTTCAATTCTCTCTCCTGTGATGGCATAGCTTCTCTGAAGCGGCTGCATCACGGTGTACTCACGATAAATAAACTCTTCATTTTTATAAATTTTGCAATACTCATTTTCAGCAAAGTCCGCATACAGTTTCGTAATCTCAGTACGATTCTCCGGTGAGATTTCATTCTTCTTATTGCCTAAAGCCTTGCGTAATTTGCTATAAAATCCTGATGCATCAATCAGTTGAATCTTGCCTCTTCTCTCGCGTCTCTTATTCTTGGAAAGCACCCATATGTATGTAGCGATACCCGTGTTGTAGAAAAGATCTGTAGGCAGTGCAATGATCGCCTCAATCAGATCGTTCTCCAACATCCAACGACGAATCTGGCTTTCACCGGAAGAAGTTCCACCAGAGAACAGCGGACTGCCATTTTCGATAATGGCAGCACGGCCAAAATTGTCGTCCATCTTATCTATTGCAGACTGTAAGAACAACATCTGCATATCGCCAGAGCCAGGAAGGCCCGCACCCCAGCGACCGTCGAAGCCCTTTGTATATTCATCTTTAACTGCCTGCTCTACACCTTCCGCTGCATCTTTGCCGCCCCACGGTGTACCGAATGGCGGATTTTCAATAACAAAACGCATCTTGGTTCCCTTGAATCGGTCAGCTTTCATCGTGTCCTGATAGCAAATATTCTCTGCATTCTGACCTTTAATCATCATCTCAGCTAAGCAAATGGCATAAGATTCGGGATTGATTTCCTGCCCAAACAGACGCACATCTGCAGATGGATTGTAACGCTTGATGAAGTTGTAGCTTGTAGAAAGCATACCGCCAGTTCCACACGCCTGATCCAATACTGTGATGACCTTTCCGTCGTCAAAGATATCATCACAGCCTTCTGCCAACAGAATATTGACCATCAGCTTGATGATGTCTCTGCCAGTATAGTGATCACCAGCCTCAGCATTTTCTGAAAATCTTCTAATCAAATCCTCGAAGATATATCCCATCTTCACATTATCAATTGTCACTGGATTCAGATCAAGTTCCGAGAATGCCTTCACTACACTAAGTAGACGATTGTTCTTATCCATCTTATCGATCTGTTTATCAAAATCTAGGCTCGTAATGATATCTCGAACATTTGCAGAAAAACTCCTGATGTATAATTTAAAGTTTTCCGCAAGGTTATCTGCTTCATTTATCAGCTCTGCTAGGTCATAGGCACTAGTATTGTAGAAATGATATCCACCAGCTATCCGGTACATGGCCTTTGCCGGGTATGCCGGATTCGCCTTGAACTGATCCACAACCTTCTGCTTTGTTGGAGCCAGCGCACACTCAAATCTGCGAATGATAACCATCGGAATGATAACATCCTTGTATTTGTCACTCTGGTATGTACCACGCAACTTGTTTGCGATAGACCAGATAAAATTAACCTCTGTAGAAACGTCAACAGGGGAGTCGTCCCACATTGCATCTATTGTCTGCTTTTCAGCCATTGCTATATCCTCCCATTCATTGGGACCTGTTATCCCTAACTTAATTTATTTTAATTTTTACCATGTCCCATACTCAGGACTCCGTGTTCATCATCATTTTGTAATGTTGCTCCTGCTGCATTGCCTCAAAGATCATCTTAAACACTTCTTTGACCTGTTCTGCATCAAATCCTTTATAGCTGCATCAAATGTTGGTCTAAGTGTTTTGCTTTGATTCCAACAGGCTTCCTGAAATACTCCTACGGCGCCTTCTTTTTCCTTTCTCTTTGATTCAGCTGCTACGGACTTCTTTTTATACTCCTCCGCAACTGCACTCTTATCAGCTTGAAGAGCCTCTATCTTTTTTTGCACTTCTATATTTGTTTCGCAAACGGTAAATACACCGGCCAGATTGCCATAGTTGGCGAAATTGGCATCAATAAATTCTGTATTGTATGTAAGCACATCATAGTCTGATGCTGACTTGCCATTTTTCCATTCTATTCCTGTATTATCACGAAGAGATCTGGCTATTGTGGATTTTCCCGCACCATTCTTTCCGTAGAAAAAGTTTACGAAAGTCGGCTCAATTACTTCTCCAGTAAAAGTCGCATCGTTTAAGGTTATTCTTTCAATTGCTGATTGCATCTTTGGCTTCATAGAATATACCGCACCTCTTTTCTTTTATTCCTTAATTTTCCCTGTTCTAACCCACTCATCAACTTCAGAAATTTTAAACTTATATCTCTTACCTGCTTTGTAAAAAGGCAGCTTACCTTCTTTTATCCATGTCCTGACGGTATCCTGGCTGAGACTCAGATGTACTGCTACATCCTCAAGGTTTACCCATTTTTCTACGTTCATTTCTTCGTATTCCTTGCTCATTTTCTACCTCCATTCATTGCTGTCTGCGAGCTGTATTACATAGAGAAAACTTGAATTCCCCTGCAGGCCTAATTCAAATAAAAGCTCATTTAGTTTCTGCTGTGGAATCGAATTCAAAAACTCATAATATATCTTTATTCCGTTATCTTGAACTTTTATATCGGTGATAATTCCATAGTGAGCATAATGCGCTTCATCGGTTTTCCCATAACTATGGTTTTCAGTGGCTATTGCCAAAAGGAAAATAAGTGCCTCCTTTTGTTTTGGCAGCTCTTGTATTCTGCCGTATTCCCTTTAATGGTGCCATCATACTTTCTAGCGGCTCCTGAAAATCAGACACCAAGACCTTAGATAATCCTATCAATACTTCTGGTCCAGACAGCCCGTCCTTTTCTCCCGCGTAATGTTCTCTTACTCCGGCCCGTGACTTTCTATCCTCAAGCAGTAAGGTGAAGAACGTGCCGCCACAGAGTCTTATATTCTCTCTATTCGTCATTGATTGTCCCTCTTTTTCAAAACACCAACTCTACTAACTCTGCCAACTATGACACGTCAACTCAAGTAACTATTGGATGTCCTTGTGAGCAAATCACAGGGACTTTTTTATTTTGATGCAGGATTTTCTCTGGTATACAAATCAGACCAAACCCCAATAAACCTTAATAAAGTATATCACAATCCACACTTCTTTTCAATTGCACGCAACGTTTTGTGTTGATAGGAAGATAAGAATTTTGTGATAGCCAAATGCCCCTGCGATTGCTCAACAAAACCAATCACAGGAGGAAAATTTATGGCAAATCACAAAAATCTTAGTACACCATTCATCTATCTTCGCTCTACAGGAAAGAAGATCTCTGTCACAAAGGAACAGCGTGATGCTTTCTATAAGGAGGCCGACCGCATCCGTCATAAAGAGCAGCACCATCATCGTTGTATGTGTAGCAAAAAACATCTCTGGGAGTGCGATGGAGACTGCATCGGATGCAAATATCATGCAGCCGGAGATACGCTTTCACTCGACATTCCTACCCTTGTAGATGCCTGGCGTCAGTCAAACCCACACATCGTACAATTCTGGTGGGCTGTAGATCATGCTGTCACAGAAGCCGTGAAATATAAGCACACGACAACCGAATACGTTCTTACATTTTACTGCCGCAGGGGCATGCTTTTTATCACACTACCTTCCGGCAGAAACCTGGTCTATGTGAAGCCAAAGGCTATGCACAGATCGCTACGCATAAGGATTTCGATGCATTTTAGCAGAGTTTATGTTTCTTTTATGATGACATTGTGTTGACATCATGTGCATATTTGAGCATACTATACTTGAATGGAGGTGTTCTGTATGGCAACAACTAATTTAAATATTCGTACAGACAAGGCAATCAAGGACCAGGCAGAGGAAATCTTCAATGAACTTGGTCTGAATATGACAACTGCTGTAAATATATTCCTGAGAACCGCTATCCGTGAGCATGGTATTCCTTTTGAATTAAAACTGGAAGTACCGAATGATACGACAGCCGTTGCCATTGAGGAAGGCAGAAAAATGATGAAGGATCCTTCTGCTCCGCGTTATTCCAGTATGGATGCGCTTAAGGCAGCTCTCGACGTATGAAATACGATATTCAGTTTGCCAATCAGTTTGAAACGGATTTGAAGCTGCTTCTGATAAATTCCATCAGCACAATCATAGTATTGGATTGATGTTTCAAACTGGTTTGCCTCGAAATTAACTGACTGCAATTTCTTCAATATTATCTACTATTGTTTCCAATACTTCTCCCCACGAAAGATCATCAACAAAATAGTTTACACGATTAAAACGATTCCACATTTCTTCGAGTCCAGAATCATCTTTAATCTTGTCTAAGGTTTCTCTCACTTCCTCCTCGCCAAAAGAAGTTTCACGCTTCATGCAAGTAGCCGCAAATGCCTTTTTCAAAACATCAAAGCTTATCTGATCAGCCTTTGAATTCATAATCTCATATACATCATAAAAATCCCTCATTCTGGTATTCGCAAGTCCTCTTGCCAAAATCGTTTGCATCTTTTCTGCAAGAAGAGTTTCAAGATTATACGACAAAACTGAAATTGATCTGTCTTCAAACATCAGCTTGTATTTATACTCCACTGCACCTGGCGTGATTGCATCATCCGTAGAAATATCGATCTTAAAAGGTTGTCTCATTCGTTCCAGATTAGCTTCTATCATCATCCTAATGCCAGGATAATCAAATTCTTCCATGATTTCTTTTACTAATGTAATCTTAAATTTTACCCCATCTTCAAGCTGAAGCTCACCGATTCTCTCAATGATTGCTCTAGCATCCTTCTCATTAAGAGGTAATGCTTTCACAGTGGTATCGATATCCATTGTAGCTCTCATGTCTACACCAACAATAGAAGCAACAAGCATTCCGCCTTTCAGAATAAAATTATTCCTGTATTCAGAAACAGAAACTCTTTCTAAGAACCTTTCCATAAAATATGTTCTAATTAACGCTTGCGCAACTTCACTATTTCTGCCGGACATGTTTTTTACTTTGTCTTTAAGTTGTTTCGCTGTATGAATCATACCATTACCTCCACATACATCATCACTTCATCCCTTACTCCAAGTTTAACCGCATATTCAATCAATCTTGAAAGATTCTTTTCCTTCGAGGACATATATTCCTTGATTGCTGTCTGATATAACTGAATTTCATATTTCTTTCGATCTTTAATCAAATCACAAATACATCTTTCCTTATCATATACTTTAACCAAATTACCGCTGCTTGACGGGATTACACAAGTTCCAATATCAAGAATCTCTGGGTTTGCATAACGAACTTCTTTGTTTTTCTTTTTGATATGTGTTGCATTATACCCGGTAGGAACAGTGAAACAAATATGATTGTATTCTCTGTCGATAAGCCCATGCAAATAAAGGGCGGTCTCGCCCGAATAAATAATATTCTTATTTCGTTGCTGGAGTACAAACAACTCATCTGGCCACACATTATCTAAGATATAAATGCCATGTGCCACTTTTTCCATGTCATGCTCTCTGACGTATTTTGAGACAGATGGCTTTGATACACCTGATTCAACAGCCTTCGATGTAATCAAATATCCATTGTCTTTTTCAATTAGCGCTTCCAAAATATCTGATGTTGCCATAGCTATCCTCCTTATCCTTGATATTTGCTTTTGTGCTTAAATTATATTGTATTTAAGCGTAAAAGTAAATACAATCCTTAGCTTGCAGAAGTAAAAGATATTTCTTCTTTATTCTGTTTTTGTTCCTCCTGAAAATGTGCATGGTCAACAATTTCCATATAATTTTCTATGAAATTACTTTGTTCATCAGAAAGCTCAGAGCGAAATTTCTCATATATCATTTCAATCCCTACGAATTTTCTTGTATTTAAAACACCAATATCGGCGAAAAAAAATACAAAAGCAGGTGATTTTGTCTTATAGAAATGCTTTATTTTCGCCAAGTACGCAAATAAAAGAAATTCCGTACAAAAATTCCTGATTTCGGAACTTTTTTGTACGGAATCCAATGTTTTTATACTATTTACACCAAACTGACTTATCAGTTACTTCTTCTGTCGTGTCAGGAGCGTAACTGCTTCGACCATTGTTTCATTTTCCAAGGGCAATTCTTTCACTTCTGTTCCATTCACCGGGACAGGGAAGTTGAAGATAATCTTCCTAATCCAGTTGCCATCCGGCTGCTTTTCCGGGAATAACTCAATCCGCTCAATAAACGCCCGCATGAACTCCTTCCGCTCCACTTCGGAGGCTGCTTCATAGACCTGATCGAATGCCAGCAACAGATGGTAGATATTATCACCCGAAATTTTCTCCTGCCGGATGCTCCGTATCTGGCTTTGCACATCGTCAATCTGGACTTCGATCTCATCTATTCTACCATATTGCTCGTCATAGCGGCGCTGCAAATCAGAAATTTTCCGGTCATAATACGGGTCATTCACATCCAAACCGTCCATCTGCCGTTCCAGTCGGGTCTTTGTGCCTAACGTCTGCCGAAGCTGCGCTTGTAATGCTTCCAGCTGCTTCTCTAAGTCGTTCGTATCGACAGCGGAACCGATTTTCGCCTTGATTGCATCTGCAAACCGTGGGTCACTGACCATAGCAGAGATAATTGACGCTACCATGCGGTTCATCTCGGTCTGCTCAATGTTCAGCCGGAAAGTACACTCGTGGCCTGTTGGCGTCACCGTATTCTTGCAGTAATAGTAATAGCGGGTCTTTTTGTCCTTGCTGTGGGCTTTTGCAATATTCCCGTACAGGCTTTTGCCGCAGCAAGGGCATTTCAGAATGCCGGACAGAATATGTGCATGGGTAGGATCGTTGACCTTCTCACGCCGATAAGCATTGACTTTCCGTTTCTCCTGCGCGAGATTCCAATCTTCTTCTGAAATGATAGCCTCATGCTTTCCCTCGTACACGGGGAACTCCGACTGCTCAACCACGTGCATCTCATTTCGGGTGCCGATCTTCTTCTCTGTCCGGCGTCTGCCATAGGCGATTTTCCCCATATATACCGGATTGTCAATGATACTTTTCACAAAGCTGGCGGAAAAACCGGGAATAGTACCGTTCTGCCGCATCTTTTTCACAAAGCCCTGCCGGTTCAGATATTTCGCCACGCCGCTGACACCATCGTTGGTGTGAATATAGCGGTCAAAGATGGTGCGGATCACGTCCACTTCATCCTCAGCAATCAACAGTTCGCCTTTTTCAAGGCGGTATCCATAAGGGGCAAAGCCACCGTTCCATTTTCCTTCACGGGCTTTCTGCTCCCGTCCGGCCATCGTCTGGGTCCGAATATTCTCACGCTCTATCTCTGCCACCGCAGAAAGGACAGAAATCATCAGCTTGCCGGAATCTTTGGAACTGTCAATGCCGTCTTCCACACAAATCAGATTGACACCGAAATCCTGCATCAGCTGCAAGGAATTCAGCACGTCAGCGGCATTCCTGCCAAACCGGGACAACTTGAATACCAGTACATATTCCACGCCGTCTTTGCAGTCCTGAATGTCTTGCAGCATCCGCTGAAATTCATGTCTGCCCTGAATATTCTTACCGGAAAAGCCTTCGTCAGAATATTCCCCAGCCACTATCATATCTTCGTATTCAGCGTATTTCCGCAGCTTATCGCGCTGAGCATCCAGACTATATCCGTCCACCTGCATGGATGTAGATACCCGTGTGTAGAGATAACATTTTGTTTTAGTTTTCTTCATGCAGGCCGCTCCTTTCTTCCAGCTCTAAACATTCATCCGTTACTTTCTTCTTCGCCAGACCTTCATTCTGAATGTAATACTCCAACAAACGGAGTACATATTCCGGCGCATGGCGGTTATCCAGTTCCCACTCTGTCACAGTCCGATAGGGAATCCGAAAATATTTACAAAATTCCTTGCGGTTCATGCCGGTGCTTTCCCGCAGTTCTTTTATTTTGGTTTTGCAGTCCATTTCATTTACCCCATAAAGCAAAATACACGTTGCGTATTTATTATAGCATACGCCAAGCAAATACGCAACGTGTAAATTCAATTTATATCAAGCGGCTTTGTCAAATTCCTGATACACAGGAACGGGTTGCTTTCCTGATACCGCAGACTGTGTACAGCCATCCTTCGCAGTCTCCTGCATCTGCTCCAACAGCTGCGGCCCGTACTTCTGCAACAGCCGCGCCATCACATCAACACAGCGGTCAAATGCCGCATTATATTTTGGATCATCATAAACTTTGCTCAATAGGCCGCTCCTTTCCTCTATGGCTGCTCTGCGCATAGATGTTCAAAACTTCTGCCGGTATCTGTTCCAAAATCGCCACGGCACTGTCATAGTCGCGCCGCAGCTTGAGGTCTTCGATCTGCTTTAGGGTGCTGACCTTCTGCGCCGATGCAAGAGATTCTTCCAGCTCGGCATTTTTCGTTTTCAGCTTTTTGTTTTCGGATGCTGTTTTCGTAAAAGCCACGCCATATTTCCGCAGCAGCGTGTCCATCTTCTCCACGCTGGGAATATAGCTATCCAGAATCTTGCAGATTTCCTCCGCCCGGCTTTTGGCGTTAAAGGGATTGATTCCAGTGAGCAGATCCTCCAGTTTGCTTTTCTGTTTGGTCAGTCTGGTCATCTCCTTAAATACGCGGGGCGGGATATGGTCGCGCCCGGTCAGGCTGGCGCTCTCGCCACGCTCCAAATCTGGAAACTTCTTGACCATGTGTTTCCAAAACTCATCCTGCCACCAGGTCAGCTTCTTTTTATTGCCCATGATGTCTTTGGCGCTGAGCCTGCCATCCTCCGTCAAAGGGACAAAACAAAGGTGCATATGGGGCGTTTTCTCGTCCATATGCACCACGGCGGATATAATTGTCTCTTTGGACTGATGCTGTTCCAGAAAGTGCAGAGCTTCCTCGAAAAATGCCCGAATTTCCGCCCGTTTCTTTCCCTTAAAGAACTCCGGGCTGGCTGTGAACAGCGTCTCGATCATACGGATACTGTCTTTCCGGGTACGGCATCCGGCAGCGGCAATTTGCCTCTCTGACTCGGCCCGGTACTTGCCGGGCGGTTTGACCAGATGGAAGTTGTACTTGCTTCGGCTGGTATCCACATCGGGATTACTGGCGTACTTTTCCTTTGTGCGCTCGTTATGGGCCTCGATATTGCCGATTTCAGGCCCCTTATATTTGGCAAATCGCATAATCGCGTATTGTGCTTTTTCCATACTCAATCCCTCCGTTTCTGCCAGACAATGTCATATCCCAGCACGTCAGCCAACTCCACGGCCTCCCGATACCGCAGCGATTCCCGCTGCAATTTTCCGGAAAGATTGGATACGCTGTCGCTCCACCCATACTCATCGTGCAGCTGGTCAACGACTTCCTGCATGGTGTAACCGGCGCGGATGATCTGCGCCTTGATTTCGTTTCGGATACTTGACTTCATAAAATATATTCCTCCATTTTCGCAAGTGAAGCCCTTTGTCACTTGATAGATAAAACATGATTTTCGGTTGCGTCATAAAAAGAACCGGCTACGCTGGGGAGCGCACCGGCTTTGGTCAATGGTGAAATTTGTGCAAATGCTGTTTTGCGATAGAAATGATTCCCTGCGTATCGTTGGTCAACGGCGGAATATTCGACTTTACAGAAATGCGGGACTTTTCACTGTTCGGGCTGTATTGTCACAAAATGCTGCAATCTGTACGTCGTTCCGTGAGCCGCCATCCGGCGAACTGTATACGGATAAAAGAGAAACATTTAGCTGTTTTGAGATTGCTCTAAAATATGCCTGCAAAATCACCGCTTTTACTGACCGCTTCAGGTGTGGTCAAAATGACCACACCTACTTCACAGCACAAAAGCGCGAAGAATTTCACGGTTCTGGTGGTGGACAAAATATCCATAACCACTTTTACACATCAAAATAGGTGTACCCAAAATGGGCACGACCACTTTATCCAAATGAAGCGCCTCTACAATATATGAGGTAACAGGGTCAATCGCTGCGTACATACGTACCGGCGACCAGATCGGAAATCAATCCCGCCAGTCTTCCGGTACGTACGTACACTGTGAAGCGTCCGTAAACTCGTTTATATGCGGCCTTGCCACTGCCTCGATCCCCATAAAGCCCCATACCCGGCGTCCTGCCGAATTGGTAATCGTGTTGCAGTGTTCCAGATTGTACTTACCGCAGGCTGCCACCAGCGCATCGCTGAAGCTGCGGCGTTTGAGTGCAGTCAGGCTATTTTCCTCGCACCACATCCGGTAAATGTCGTAGCAATCCTTTGAACTGATGGACGCATCCGCTTTCAGCCGGATATAGCCCTCGGATTCCAGAAAATCAAACACGTTATTGTTGTCCCGCTTGACGGCCTCCCGGTTCTCTTTGGTGCGCTGGCTCTCGGTGAACTTGAAGTTGTTCGCTACCAACCGCTGCAATCCCGCAAAAGCCCACAGCAGAATGCCCTCCACCTCGGCCTTCATCTTCTCTGCCAGGTCGGGATCATCCACACGGTCGGCAGGTTTCTCTTTGGCGGTCAGCACCAACTGCCGCCGATAAAAGCCATCACTGCGGTCAAAAAGAGCCTGCAAGTCGCCATTGCTGAATGCCAGCAGCCGGGCGCACATCCATCCCTGATAGCTCTGCTTGCCTTTACGCTCCAAATCCATTTTACCCTGTGCGGTGACGATGGATTTGACATAGTTGGTCTGCCGCAGGGCCTCCATCCGCATATCATCATCGACACACAGCAGAATGTGTTCCAGATCAGCGCGGGCAAAACGGTTCTCGGAAATTTTGCCGATGCTGCCGTCCTTCATGTTGCTGCCGAACAGGGCGGACAGCACCGCGCCGATCTGGCTCTTACCCTCGCCGCCATTGCCCTTAATGACCATCATGCGCTGTCCCTTGTTGCTGGGGATCAGGCAGTAGCCGATATATTCCTGCAAAGTGGGAATGTCCTCCGGGTAAAGAAGCCCATCCAGAAAAGCCAGCCAGCGGGTCGGCGTGGGCGCATCGGGATTATAGGCCACCGGCAGGCGGCAACGCACGATGTCCGGTTTTCCCTCCGTAAAGGAGCCATCCAGAAACAACGCGCCGTTTGCCAGATGAATGCGGTCAGCCTCCGGCGGGAAATCCTCTACCAGCGCCGCCAGCTTCATCAGCTCCACGATATTGCTGATTTTGCGGGGGATATTGCTGACCGCACAGCATTTCAGTTCCTCAAAAATTTCTCCACGCAGTGGCAGCTCATCGGTCACGCGGCCATCAGGCGTGAAAAAAGCCCCGTTTGTGTAGATGATTTTGTGTCTGCCGAGAAAATCATCACAAAACAGGGCTTCATTGATACTCTTGCCGTCAAACCAGATGGGCTGGTTGGCCTCACGCGATTGCTCGTTCTTCGCCACGGTGCTGCACCTCCTTTTCCAGACGTCTGAGCCGCTGCTCCAGCGCGGTGATAGTGCCGTCCTTCAGCAGCATATCCACCGCTTTCACACGCTGCTTCAGTTCCGCAAACATGAGAACGTCCAACAAATCATTTACATACTCGATCATATGACAGGCTTCCACAAAGCGGTCATCCAGTTCATCCTCCGGCGATTGCGGGGCATATTCGACCTTCCAGCGTTCCAGCAGATGCAGATAATCGCAGAGCACCCGCTGGCAGTGTATCTCATCGTTGCGGAAAGCCTGCGCCAGCGGATAGGGCTTTTTCAAAGCCATCGCTGCCGGGGGCTTGTCCGGGTCGATGCCAAAGTCATAGGCCAGCTTCTTTGCGGCCTCGTAGCTGCTCAGGCCGAACAGCCGCGCCACAAAATCGATCACATCCCCGGTAGCCCCGCAGCCAAAGCAATAGAAATAATCCCTGTTCAGCTTCATGCTGGGATGCCGGTCATCGTGGAAGGGGCAGCAGATCATATCGCCCCGGTTGACCTTACAGCCGTAGTATTCGGCGGCCTGCTTCACGGTGACAGCGGATTTTACAGTTTCAAATAAATTCATAGGCTTTGTCCTCCATTATTTATTGACGGTATCTGCCCGTCTGCCTGAATATACGGGGAAAAAGCCTATAAACCGAAAAATCCGCTAAAAGTGCAAGAAATGAAAAAACGCCGCCCTGAAATCTTGCAAAAATGCAAGACCTCAGAGCGGCGAAGCCAGCGGAAAGCATTTGCCCGCGCTGGTTTTATCAGGTATAATGGATAAAGAGAGTTTTCAGAAGAGAGGTGCGTCACATGGAGGGAGCCTATCTGCCCGGCAATATCCGGCAGCGGATGCAGGAGCTTATGAAGGAACATAAAATTACCCAGGCACAGCTGGCGACCCGCATCGGCAGCACCGAGAGCGCCATCAGCCGGTTTGTCAGCGGTAAGACTGATAAGATCAGCACAGAACATTTGCTCCGCATTGCGAAAGTGTTTGAAGTCTCCACAGATTTCCTGCTGGGGGAAGTCAACACGCCCGACCGGACAAATTTTGATATTGAAGAACTGGGCCTGTCGGTGCAGGCGGCGCGGAATCTGTACACCGGAAAAGCCAATGCAGAGATCGTCAACCGCCTTTTGGAAAGCCCTCGCTTTGCAGAAGTCACCTATATGATTGAGCAATATTTTGACGATACGCTGGCCGCCGGTTTCGCCGGACAGAACCAGATGCTTACTACTCTCAGCGCCATGCTGCGCCGAAACAATAAAACAGACGCTGCGGTGCAGGCGGCCAGAACTGTCAACCGGCAGAAAGTTCCCGTATATCAGGCAGACCTGACGATGATACAGAACACATTTATGGCGGCGCTGCGGGAAGTGAAGAAAGAGATCGGCAACGATTTCACAGCAGCGCAGTCCTTGACCAAGGGCATCACTCAGCAGATGTTTACCGAACTCACCAAAGGGGCGGATGTTCATACTCCGACCATCACGCCCGAAATGATTTCCGCCGCCGTCACCCAGAGCGCAGCGGGGATGGACGGTGTGCAAAAGGAAGCATTAGACAAGTTCGGTCAGGCGCTGACGGAATTTCTCCAATCCACCTTAGACCACGCGCAGGAGAAGCAAAATGCCGACCCGGAGCAATGAGCAGCTGTGCAGACTGGCACAGAAAGGGGATACGGCTGCCCGTGACATTCTGCTGGAAAAGAATCTGGGATTCATCCGAAAAATTGCGCTGGAGCAATACCGAAACATGGGGCTGGATGAAAATGATATTGGAATTGATTTGGATGATTTGATGCAGGAGGGAAGTATCGGCCTGCTGAACGCGATCCCTTTGTTTGATGCCGGACGGGGCATGAAATTTCTGACCTATGCAGCACCGGCGCTCCGCAACGCCATGACGGACTGCATCCGCGCCGCCCTCGGTTTATTTGAGCAACGGATGGTGGATAAGAAAGACGGCCCCGGCTTCCAGAGAGTATATCTGGATGACGTTCTCTCAGAGGATGAACGGATGCTGCGGATCGAAGCCATAGCCGACCCTCACACCCAAACGCCGGAGCAAATCTATATCCAAAAAGAGCAGCTGATAGAATTGTATGCGGCGCTGGACAAGCTGACGGCCAGAGAGCAGACCTATCTGCTGTACCGCTATGGCTTTACCGATGGAATCGAGCACCCGCTGATCGGCGCGGCGCTCCATTTCCATCTCAGCGAGAGCTGGACAAAGAAGGTGGAGGGCGAGGCGATGGACAGCCTGCGCGGAAAGCTGCCGTGGTGGTTCTGATACGATGGGAAGCAGCGGCTGACGGGGGCTTTGATATACCTTTGTTCCGCAAATGACACGGCTGACAGACAGTGCTTGCCCGCACCGCCTGCCAGCCTTTTTCTGTCGCTTATGCTGCCCCGCAAGGGGCAACCTTTCCCGCCAGAACGCCGCAACTGTGGCCACACTTTTCAGGGTGTGCTACAATTCCGGCTGCCATCTGCTCCACAAAGGTATAACACACTAGACTTTCCTACGGAAAATCGTGTGCCACGAAACCGCCGGTTTCTTTGGATTCTTCCGGTCAAAGGGGAACACTATCCCCTCTGAACACCCCAGACAAAGGAGAACGCTGTTCCCTTTTGGAATCCCCTTGCCAATAGGGATGCTACCGCCCTATTGAATGATTTAGATAAAAAACAAAATAAAGCATAGTTCGCCAGCACACCGCTATTCTGTCATTACCTTACACAGACATCTTGTAACTTTTTCGTTAAGCCTATTGACTCTGATACTTCGGAAGAGATATAATATGGTTGCTACTTAGCTAACCTAAATAGCAAAGCTAAAGAGAGGCGACGATATGAATAACAAATATGTCCAGCAATTCAAAAAAGGCTCTCTGGAAATGATACTTTTATGCCTAATCGGACGCAAGGAAACTTATGGATATGAAATTATAACTGAATTGAACAATAGTGCGTCTGTTTTGGGATATGCGAAAGAGGGAACCATTTACCCCATTTTGTATCGTTTGCAGGAAGCAGAACTAATCAAATGCCGATTGGCTCCGGCTGCGGCAAATGGCGGCTCAAAAAAGTATTATTCTTTAACGGATAAAGGCAGGAATGTACTTGATGAACTAATCTTATTTTGGTCAAGCTATGAAAACTGCGTAAACGGCTTTATAGAAAGTTATCAACAAGCGAGGGTATCCAAATGAAAGAACAATATATCAAACAGGTTGAAAAGGAACTATCTTTACCACGCAAAATGAAAAAAGAGGTTGTACGTGACTTGAATGAAGTTTTTGCGTCTGCTATGGAGCATGGAGAAACAGAGCAGCAGATTATCCAGCGTTTGGGGACGCCAAAAGAATTTGCAGACAGCACCGCAGAACAGTTTGGCATTGATAACACCAAATCGAAAAAAAGGAACGGTATCATTTCTACTCTTGCTGCGCTTGTTATCGCGGCTGCTGCCTTTTCGGTATATGCTGTTACACAATCAGGAAAAGTACCAGAAGGAGCAATCGGACAAGCCGACGCGACAACAAATATACAGATTGAGGGCGCGTTTGCCTTTGATATTTCGCAAATCCTTTTGGCTATTGGGTTTGCAGCAACAGCTATTGCTCTTTTGTTAATTATCCGAACCATACACAAAAACAGGAGGTAACCAATGAAGAAATATATTTCTGTATTCACAATCATGATTATGATTTTTTTGGCTGCGTGTTCTAATCAAAATACCTCATCTACACCGACAAGCAATGAGAACAATACGCAATCTAATAGTGTTACAAAATTGGACGAGGGTGTTTGGCCTGAGAATGAGTACACAGAGGGGCTTCCTGTTGCGCCTGGTACGGTTGCATGGGCTACACTTGATACAGAACATGAGAATTGTAATATCAACCTTACCGGTATTAGCGAAAACGACTATAACGAGTATATGGAGCTTTTGAACCAAGAAGGCTTTTCCGTAATTGAAAATGTGTCAGAGGAAATCGAGGGAGAAAACTATGTTTCTATCGGGACACTTTTATCAAACGACGAAAAGTGGTTAAGTATCAGCTACATACCCAATAGTCTAACTATCTACATTTCCTTTGACAATAACTGAAAGAGATCACGGAATAGCAAAGCCAGCCGAGCCAGTCAACGGTCAAGATGAACGGCGCAAGCGCCGCCGTTGACAGCCCCGCCCGCCTTTGCAGATAGGCAATCAAGGGGCGACAGCAAGGAGTGCTGCCGCCCACAGTATTATCAGAGAGGGAGAATTCTATGAGAAATCGGATTGTAAAAGTGACAGAAGTTGTAGTCAGAAGCGCTTTTTACATCATCTCAAACTATGTATTTGTTAGCATGGGACTATCATTTCATACTCAATGGATTTCAATTCTATTTTTGCTTTCAATGGTATGGTCTACTATTGATTACGGAAAGTCCATAAATGAAATAATCGAAAAAAAGGTAATTGCTGAAATACTATGTATATGTTGCATTGCACTGAGTATAGCGATGGCATATTTTGTGGGATATATTCAAGGAGCATTCGTTTCCCTCTGAAAATACAGGGCCACAACTTTCCGCTTAATATATCAGTATGGAACAAGTTATCAAAAAGTCATGAATGCTCGTAGCTCACCGGCCCGGCCAGCAAAAGCAGTAAATCTGAAATTGATTTACTGCTTTTTTGCTCAATAGACTCTTAAATCATCTGAAAATATTTCAACGCACCCCTGATCGCCGCTTCCTTCTCCGGCGGACATTTTGGCACTTTGGCATCTTCCTTCTTTGACAGGTTATAATTTTGCCCCACATCCAGCCCGCACTTGCGCTTTATCTGTGAGATGTACAGGGAAGATACCTTCAAACCGGTATGCTCCAACACATACGCCTTGATCTGCTCATAAGTCGCGCCCTTCTGGAAGCCGGACATATCCATATCTTCCAGCGAGAACTCCACCCGCACCTTCTTCGAGTCGATTTCTCCCTTGGAAAGCAAAACAACCGTCTCG
>OJPL01000211.1_pt1 | contig 25001 bp, 38 predicted proteins | sample 1598501 | NCBI WGS metagenome assembly OJPL01 (sample SAMN03922486, study PRJEB24848) | human gut metagenome | isolation source: stool sample | host: Homo sapiens | place: Germany | collected 2011-05 | reverse complement strand
GTATTACAGACGGAAATGGAAAAACAGTAACTTGTGATGGTATATTTACCGTCAATGATACTGGAGTAGGCGGAACAGACTTTGACCTTTATATGAGTACTAAGTCAGATACAAACGCAGAAAATATCTTTGGAAATACCCGTAGAGAAGATGTTTACATATTAAGTTATGGAAGTGGTTATGGATATGCTTGGAGTTATACTAAATCTTATGAATGGGCATATAAAAATGGCACATTAAGTGCATATAAGGTAGCTTTCAAAGATTACATTAAGTACGGAGGTACATTAATAAACTTCCTTAAATTCAAGTCAGATGATAAGAATATAAGAAATTCAACTTATTGGAGTATATTAAACAGTTAGAAAGGAGTGAAGCGCTTGAGAGATTACAATATAGAAAGCGATTTAAAGCAAGAAAAATTTGAAGTAATAAAACTTGCACAAGGTGATAAGGGAAATAAACTTACTATTAATGTACTTGAAGATGGAAAGCCAGTCAGTTTGACTGGCTGTTCTATTACTGCTAAATATAAAAGAGCAGATGGACAAGTAATAAATGGATCCGTAACAAATATATCTAATAATTCATTTGATGCTGTAATAGATAGTGATATAACAAAAGTATCAGGGCAGTTAAAAATGTTATTTAGTATCGAAAAAGACGGTGTAAAAGTAAGTACATTTTTATTATCAGCAGAGGTAAAGGAAGGCATAGGAGAAAGTGCAGGAGGTTCAACTGGTGGAGGTACAGGAGGCGGAGAAGTAACAGTAGATCTTAGCAATTACTATAAAAAAAGTGAAACTTATAGTAAAAGTCAGATTGATTCGCAATTGAGAGATATTGCGAACAATTTTAAATTAGTTGCAGGCGCTAATAACGCTATAAAATTAATGTTCGGAACAAAAGAACTATCTAGTATTACCATAAATGGTGGTACAGTAGACCCAACGCCAACACCTAATACTTATACTGTAACTAATAATTTGTCCAACGCTAGTACCTCAAATAGTGCTACATCTGTAAAAGAAGGTACATCTTATAGTGCTACCATAACTGCTAGTAGTGGATATAGATTAAAATCTGTAACAGTAATTATGGGCGGTGTAGATATAACAAGTTCTGTATATTCGAATGGTAGAATATCTATATCTGATGTTACTGGAAATATTAGTATAACAGTTACAACTGAATATATTACAAGTGAAATAACAACATATACCATAACTAACAATCTATCACATGCTAGAAATAGTAATACCGCAACAACTATAGAAGAAAAGTCTTCTTATACTGCTACTATAACTGCCGATAGCAATTATAGAATAAAAAATGTAACAGTAACTATGTACGGCACAGATATTACAAATGATGTCTATTCAGGTGGTAAAATAATTATACCTAGAGTTATTGGAAATATTGTCATAACAGTTACTACTGAATTAATAAGTGGAGGCGACGAAGATTTATCAAAATTAGACGGATTATTAAAAAATAGATTATTAGTATGGCATGATGAGTTTGATGGTCAAACATTAGATACAACAAAATGGAGATATGCGACTCATAATAGTGGAGGTAGTGAACAACAAGCATATACAGTAGGTAGAACTGAAAATGTTAGATTAGAAAACAGTAATTTAATACTAGAGGCAAGAAAAGATGGCTATGTTGACGGTTGGACATGGAGTAGTGGTAGAATAGACACAAGCGGATTAGTAGGGTTCAGATATGGAAGACTAGAGGCGAAACTGAAATATGATGTTGTATCTGGTGCATTCCCTGCCTTTTGGACAATTGGTACTTGCGCACACTATCCGACAGGTACAAATATACATGGTGTTCAGAAAAGTAAAGGAACTCAATGGGCACAAAATGGTGAATTAGATATGTTTGAAGGTAGAGGAACTAATAAGACCATAGCACAAGGTGGTTGGTATAACCAAGATGACGGCAAGGGAAATCAACAGATGATATTTGGAGAAAGACTAAATGTAGACGCAAGCGAATACCATGTATACGCAATTGAGTGGACTCCAACAACTATAACAGCATATATTGATGGTGTAGCGAATGGTACAAAAGACATTTCTAATGTAAAATCATGGCAAAGACCTCAATACATAATCTTAAATATGGCAGTTGGTTCTACAGGTGGATATCCTGCTGATGACTGTACTTCAATGAAAATGGAAGTTGATTGGGTTAGAGTTTATGCACCAGTTGGAGTTACAGAAAAAGAAGAAGTTCAATCTATTTCATTAAGTCAAAACAATGTATCTTTCAATGTCGGTGATGACCCTATTGATGTTTATTATACAGTAAATCCTTCTACAGCTTGGGATAATAACGTTAATTACGAATCAAATAATACTAATGTGGCAACAGTATATGGTTCAAGAATATATCCTGTAGGTACAGGTAATTGTGTTATAACAGCTAGAGCAACTAATGGAGTTACAGCTACTATTAATGTAACTGTGGCACAAAATACGAGTATAAATTCTACAAGTATTGCATTAAATAAAAATACGTTAGAAATTTATACAGGAACTAACAGTACACTTATTGCAACTGCTACACCTGCTAGTCATACTGATTCGATTCTTTGGAAATCAAGTAATGATACTGTAGCTACTGTAGCTAATGGTGTTGTTACTGGTAAAAACACTGGTAATTGTACTATAACTGCATATTCTAGTGCAAATGAAAATGTAAAAGCTGAATGTTCTGTAACAGTTAAAGAGGCTGTACAATTAAAAGGACACCCAACATCAGGATTGACACTTCAATTAGACAGAAACGGTATGTCTAGTACAGCATGGAGAAATGCAATAGATAATGTAGCGCTACAATGGAAAGTTGCTAATAATAACTCAACAGATATAGCATCATATATGGTATTCAATGGAGATAGTTTTTATTGGGCAGGAGCAAATTATAAAGACCACTTAACATTAAGTGGATTTAGCAATTATTATGATTTTGGAGAATCACAAACTGTAATACTTGCAGGTGATTTTACGAACGCTAAAAATCCTATTTTATCAAATAAACAAAAATTATCTCAAAATACAAGTTCAGCATATATAAATACAAATGAGGTAGGATATATTGGTGCAGATGGTACTAAATTAGGTTCAATAAATATGACCACTCAAGAATCAGGATACTCAATAAATGGTTGTATAGCATTAAGATACAATAAACAAACTTTAAGAGTAGATGCTGATACTATGCCATTTACAGCAAATACTCCAACAAATAAAAATGTAGTATTATCATCAGCATTTAGTCAAGGAAGTTATCCGGCATTATTAGGAAATATAAGTACAGCTAAAATCTACTTTAAAGTAGTATTAGTATATAATAGAGTATTATCAGATACAGAAATACAAACAGCTATGCGAGCTATAAAAACTTTTTTAAATTCGTAATCTAAAAATATTGCGAACCATTTTGCTAAGTAAATACCAAGTAAATACCAAGTAAAAATGGTATTTAAACCATCTTATAGTATAATAACTGTAAGGGGGGTGAAAAAGATGTAAAATGTGAGAATGCAAAAAAATAAAAACTATATATAATTAAAAAAACTAAATCTATTTTAAAAAGGGCTGTAGCGGTACAGTCCTTTTTTATTTACAGAAAGGAATTTTGCATGAATGATGAATGGTTAAAAGACACACTAAAGAGACACGATGAAAGGCTTCAAAGACATTCTGAAAGAATAGACAAACTAGAAAATACACAGTCTGAAATGGCAGTAAAAATAGAAAATCTATGTAATACCATAGACAAATTAGCAAGCAACTTAAATAAACTAACTTATGCAATTATAACAGCTCTAGTTAGTTTTTTCTTTTATGCAATACAAAATAATTTATTTAATTAATAGGAGGAAATAAGATGAAATTTAATATCAAAGAGCAAATAAAAAATAAATACTTTTGGGTATCAGTGGTTTCACTTATAGTTTTAACTGCTCAACAATTCAATTTAACTTTTATTCCAGCTAATTTCCAAGATTATGTCAATTCAATACTTCCTATATTAGTAGCTATGGGAATATTAAACAATAATGCTACTCCAGGAGTTGGGGAATAAGAATAGGTATAAATACTTTATAAGATAACTGTAAGGTGCTTAGAAAGTCGATAGGAAGGTCGATTTTTTAAGCATCTTTTATTTTCAGAAAGGATTTGATAATATGACAATAAGTAAACCAAAAATAACAGAAAAATGGCAAAAGAAAAATAAATATGGTAGACCTGGAACTCCATTAGATTATACAAAAGTCGCAATACACTATACAGGTGAAGCGGATGTTAAAGGTTCCGCTACAGTAAATTATTTTAATAACGTTGTTGCAAATGGTTGTATAGTTAATGGAAAGTATGTTTATGCATCAGCACATTTTGTTATTGATCTAGATGGAACAATATATCAATTAATACCTATAGATGAACGTTGTTATTGTACTAATAGTGCCAATGCCTACGCTATTGGTGTTGAAGTCGCAACAACAGGCAAAGATAACCATTATACAGATGCTACATATAAAGCAATGGTTCATTTGTGTGCATGGTTATGTGATAGAAAGGGACTAAATCCTAAAAAAGATATAATCAGACATACAGATGTAGTTGGCAGAGCTTATAAATTATGCCCAATATATATGGTGCTTAATCCAAAGAAATATGAACAATTTAGATTAGATTGTTATAATTTAAAAGCTGGCAAAATAAAAGTATCAGATATAATTAACTGTACAAATGGGAAAGGAAAAGTAACAGTTGTGCCTACTGCTGCTACCGCTAAAACTAAATGTGTTAGAATATTGCAAGATATAAACATACATAGCAAACCAGATTTTGATGCTGCTAATGTAATAGGTAAAGTTACTGCTGGTGGAGCTTATACTGTAGTAGAAACTATAAAAAGAACTGGAACAGATATGTATAAACTAAAATCAGGAGTATATATAACAGCATCGCCTAAATATGTAGAAGTGTTTGAAAGATAAGCTTATCGGTCGCTATCGGTCGCTATCGGTCGCGTCCGATAAAAATAGCTAGAAGGTATTAGCCCTCTAGCTATTAATTATTTCTTTTCTATTATAATTTTATTCCCGTCAAAAGTAGCGATTACCTCTCTACTTTCTAAATCAATACCCATTTCCTTAATCCAAGCAGTTGGAATAGTTATTCTATTTGTTATTCCGCCTTTCCCAGCTGTTCCGCCACTTTTGTTAAAACTTACTTTCAAATTTCTTTGTTCTTCCATCATATTCTCCTTAAAATTCATTTAGTATTTTCTTTTTAAATTCTTCTATTTTTTCTTTATCGTCCTTTATTTCATTTATTTCTTGTCTTATACATCTAGCTAAACTACTTTTATTTTCTATAGATTTTTCTATCATACTATCTATTCCAGAATAAGATAATACATCTATTATATGACAATTTTTATTTTGACCTATTCTGTATATTCTATCTTCAGACTGTATTCTTTTAGCATAATCAAAAGTAGAATTGTAATATATCATATAGTTAGCCTCTTGTAAGTTTAATCCTAGATTTCCAACATTTATATTTACTACTAATGTATTTATATCCTTTGATACTTTAAACTGTTCTATAGCTTTCTCACGGTCTTTTAATTTTGATTTTCCGTTAACATAAACATATTTTATTTGTTCTTTATCTAAAACATGTTGTAATAATTCTAAATCACTATTAAATTTATACCATATTATTGTTTTGCTTCCTTTTGGTGTTAATTTAAGTTGTTCTATTGTTTCTATTGCTCTATTGTAACTTTTATGTTTAAATTCTATTATCCTGTTACATTTTTCACCTTCTATATAATATTCTTCTTTTATTTCTAAATCTATATATCCGCTTGCCACTCTATGTAAATAGTTAAGCATATTAAGAATATATTCGCCATTAAAGTTATCTAAATCAATTTTGTCTATAAAATACTGTTTTATTTTGTTGTAAACTCTTTCTTGATCATCGTCAAAATAAAAATATGAATCAGTATAAGTTTTAGGTGGTAAATCTAAACATTCTTTTTTAGTAATTTGATAAACATAAGGATTGATTTTCTTTGTTATATAATCTGTATTATGTGTATTAATTATTTGCCCTGGATATTTATCTGAATACTCTAAGTGATTAGCAGCAAAAGCATAAAAGCTATTATATCCAAGTATTTTAGGATGTAAAAAATAAAATTGACTGTATAAATCCCATATACCTTGTGTAACTGGAGTTCCTGTTAATATCATTCTATTGCTAACTTGATTTGAAAGTTTTGAAATTCTTTCTGTTCTTACAGCTTTTGGATTTTTAAACAGATGACTTTCATCTAGAATTAACATCGAATGTGTGTTTTGTTTAATCAGATTTACTAATTTCAAATAATATTTATCTGATTTGCTAATTGTTTCACTTCCTATAATACATATAAATTCATTTTGAATATTTTCTATATAAGCAGCAGAAAATATAGAATGTTTATTTATATCTGAAATTAAATTCTTTTTAGTAGAACAAGGGCATATCCAAAATACCCTTGTTATCTTACCTTTATTTAATTTATGTTGTATTAATTCGAGTGCAGTTCTTGTTTTACCTGTACCCATATCCATAAATAATGCGCACGCTTTCAAGTTTTTAAGTTTGTTAAAAGCCTGTTGCTGGTGTTTAAACAAATTAGTCTTCAAGTAATTCATCTAGAGCACCAACTTTCACTTCTTTTATTCCTACTATTTCTAAGAAGTTTTCAAATACAATTTCACCTTTTAAGTATCTCTTTAGTGTAGAAATTTTGTGTATATCATCTACATCACATATTTCAGTTATTTTGCCATTTAAAATGATACAATATTGTGAATAGCCGTAGTTGTTATTTCTATATCTTATATCCAAAATATCTAATTCATTAGCTTCAAAATCACCTTCTATAACTACATCATTTCTGCATCTTGTTTCTTGCAAATTATAAAAGTATCTTTCAATTCCTTTTTTGCCATAAGTGCATCTTGCTACGTAGCCTTTATTTTTAACATTACATTCTGTTTTAAAATAGAACGTATAAGTTTTATCTAATATTCTATTAACTTCTACCTGAGCTTGTTTTATATCTCTAATTCTTTTATTTAGTTCTTCTTTTATATCTAATGATAAATTTTTCAATTCATCTACAGTCATTTCTTTTAGATCCATTATAATGCCCCCTAATCATAATATTTACTTTCAAATTCTTCCCATGATTTACTAAATTCATGATTTTGAAATGCTTCTTTTAATCCAGTAATCTGTTTTAATTTAATCACTTCATCTAATTCCATACCTATTTTTTTACAAATTTCTTCATCAGTCCAGCCTGCCTTAGCAAGATCTAAAACTATTTCACTCATAGAACGTATTTGATGTGTTCCTCTAGCTCTATTATGTCTTATTGTACTTCCTATACGTTCATCTAATGGTTTATCTAATACAACTATAGGTAAATATCCATGTATTCTTTTATTTATGTCTTTGTATTCTTTTCCAATTCTATTTCTATGAAATCCGTCAACAACTTCATATTCTCCATTTTCAAGTTTATAAGCCACGATAGGTTGAGTATAACCATCTAGCTTTATAGATGTATGAAGTAATTTCATTTCTGTACTAGCAACTTTATTAGGATTGTATTCATTTGCTTTAACTTTGTCGGCTTTTATCCAACGTACACAATCAACAGGTTCTTCAAATGGTGAAACCTCTGTTAATGCTTCTTTTATAGAGTTAATAGCCTCTACCTTTTCATCTAATTCCATAGAGTTTACTTTTTCTTTTAAAAGAGTTAGTATATCTTCTAGTTTTAATTCGTTATTTATTTTCATATTAAAAGATAATTGTTTCATATTAATCCACTCCCTTATTTATTTTCTCAGCAACTTGTTTTAGATGCTTATCATTTGTAGCATTTGCATCTAATAAGTTGTTATATTTCTTTTTAAGTTCAAACATTCTTTCTACATCACCTTTTGTCTGACCAAAAGATAATCTTTTCATCCAGAAATCATTTCTTTCTATAGCTCTAGCAATTCTTCTCCATGATGCTACCTTTTTAGCAGATTCTAATTTACTATCTTCTTCATCTTTTATATCTTGAAGTTTAACTCCTTCATGTTTTTCGTACCATTCCAAGAAAGTTGTAATTTTCTTATGATAATGATCACGAAGTTCTGGAGCATATAACCCAATACTTTCAAGTAACCATACGGTATATTGTTCCCATGTCATGTTAGTTGGTTTTTCTGATTTTATATTTCCTAAAAGAGAACTTCTGGCGTAGATATTACCAAAATTAACACCATGCACACGATTAAGGACCTTTTCCCATGTTTCATATTCTAATGCTTTAAATTGGTCTAGTCCATTCCTTTGGTCATCTCCATAAGGCTGACAAAGTCTTTGTTCATGTATACTTACACCATTTTTATACATAAGTTCATATATTTCATTAAATTTTAAATCTAATTTTGCTACTGCACCCCAGTCATCTTCTGTTCTCCAATCATAAATTGGATAAAAATTATAAACATTTTTCATGTGCTTAAATTTAACTTGAGTGGTCCATGGTTTCCCTTTATAACGTACTTTTTTATCTGAAATTATTGTTCTAAAACGATTAAGACTTTCATCGCTTCTTATTCCTACACCAGTTCCAGTAAGTCCTCCATGTTTTTTATTAAACCAATCAGCGAAATAAAGTATAAAATCCTCAAACTCCATACCTCTTTCAAACCAATCCCATTCTTTAGGATAATTATCTTCGTTTATTACATATTTTTTATATTTGCCCGTAGGCATATTTCTAACCCATTTAGCTTTATCTTTTTTATCCCAACATATCCATTTTGGTTGGATAACTGATACGGCATTTCTTAAGCTAAGAGGTAAACAACACCAATAAACATCCTCTAAAACATCACTACATTCATCAATTAATACTTTTACATGATCTATTGTAGCTTTATATTGTGCTTCTAAATCGATGTATAATATTGAGAATTTTTTTCCTAGCTCTCTAGCTTTTCTAGCAGTTAGTTGCATCATTATAGAACTATCTTTTCCACCACTCACTGATAAAAATATAGAATCAAATTCATTGAATGCAAATTCAATTCTTTCAAAAGCAGCATCTAAGACATTCTTATTTTCATTATATATCTTAGCCATTTCATTCCTCCTTATAATAAAATAAAAGCCTTTTTGTTCGGAAGGCTAACCGATTATTTTGCTCCTTATTTTTTGTCATATCCTTGGTAGAAATAATATTTTCTTTCTCCATAATTATAATGTTTATCTTCTGTTTCTTCTGGAATGCCTACCATTTCGCAAAGTTTTTTATAATCTTTTTCTTTGAAGTCTTTTCCTATACAACCAAGTGCATTAGTGTAATTGTTATCTCTTAGAATTTCATAAAATTGTTCCTTAGTGAATTTTTTGTTAAACTTTTGACCTAGTCTGTACCATTTATTCATTTTTATCCCCCTATTTATTCAGATTCAACACAATCGAAATATCTAAACATTTCAGTTGCTTTTTCTTTGTTTTCTTCACTTTCTTTTACAAATCTTAATAATCCACCCACGAAGTAATCAAAATCTCTCCAACCATCTTCGTCATGATAACAATGTAAAAATGTATGTTTTTTACTTTCATCTAAATAAAATCTTACTTCATATATATTTTTTCCTACGTCTGCTGAATGATGTGTAATTTCTTTTGTAAAGTTGTTTTCTAGATATTTATATATATCCCACTTATTTACCTCTTCAATAAATTTTTTAGTATTTACTACTGTCATCTTTCTTAACCCCTTTCGTTTTTCTTATACTTATATATTATACCATTCGTAACGAATAATCAAGTGGATTTGAAAAATTTTTTCTGAAATTTGTATAAATATTCCAGATATAGTTGATACTCTAATAAAGGAGGTGTCGGCATGAAAAAACTAGCATTAGAAGTAGCAGGACGCATAGCATACTTAGGAATTGGAGTAGCAAGTGCTATATTAATAATGATGTAGGGAAATAGGCTGAGGGAATAATCCCTTGGCCTATTATAATTTAGATGCTCTATACTGATAGTTAACCTTATCGTCGTTTATTTCGGCATAGATCATCGTAGTATCCACACTGGTGTGCCCTAGAATTAAAGTTTATAAAAAGATGATAAAAAGCTTGTCCACGTATATTTTTGAATTTATATGATATTAAAATTAAACTGGATAAATGAAAAATTAAAATATAAAAAAATGCTATACCCAAAATACGAAATATATAATAAATAAATATAAGTAAAATACAAAAAAAATATAAAAAATCTAAAAAAAGTGTATAAAAATTTTAAAACTGGAAATAATATAAGTATAATAAATAAGAATTAAATATAAATATATCCCTGATACTTTAGTTATTTTTAATATAAAATTCAAACGGGAAAAAATAACTAAAAATAAAAGATGGGGGAGTTTGCGCGGCGGGGCCAATAAATAAAAAGAAATTGGCGCTGCTTTTTATTTATTTAAACCACTCGATTGTACAAGCCTAACTCTAGCGATATCAACAAAAAATAGTGTGAAGCGCAAAAAACACACTTCACATAATCAATCACATAGTTAATCAAATAAATTTCACAAAGTAGTCAAATATGTGAACCGTATTGCATATATATTAAATATAAAAAGAAAAAGGGGGAAAATAATATGCAAGAACGAGATTTAAAAATTTTAAGTTTTTTAACTATGTGTAGAATATGTACTAGAAAACAAGTACAGGAATTATTATTTCCAGATGTACATGAAAATATACCACTTAGAAGATTAAAAAAATTAACTGATGAAGGTTATATAAATAGAAAGATGTTTAATGTAGAAGGTACTAAGAATATGTACGTATATTATCTAGATAAACAACCAAAAAAGAAATTGATAACGCATGATCTTTATATAACTAATTTTCTTATAAAAATTATAAAGAATAATTATGAAATTATAGAATTTAAAAAAAGTCCGCAAATAGGGAACATTATCCCAGATGCATATCTAAAAATAAAAAAAGAAAATAAAGTAAAAAGAATATTATTAGAAGTACAAATAAGTCCAAATGATTGTTTAAAAAAATACAAAGACATTAAGAATATAGTAATAGATAATACAAATTGGCCTGTTATGCCTATTCTATATGTAGTAAATAATCAAGGGTTAGATAAGAAACTAAAAAACATAAAAGTAATATATGATAATTGTAAAATAGAAAAGGTGGGTGATATATTTGATTAATCTATTAGTAGATAGTATATTTAATGCTGCTAAAGCAATAGAGAATATAGTATTTAAAAAGAAGTATAATTGGGATAAATTATTTTATGAACTTGGTTTATGTAATAGAAGTGGAGAATATCCTATACTACATCATCAATATAAAGATAATAATTTTTATTTCACTATTCCGACAGGCCTTTCAGTAAATGACTTTATGAAATATAAAATAGAGATAGCAACTTTTCTAAAAGTAAATTCAGATAAATTAAAAATAGAGTATAAAAATACATTAATATTAATTCATATAAATAACAATGATGAAAAATATAATTATAATGATTTTTGCTTTGACGATAAAAAGGGAGTTCCAGTTGGAATAGATTTAGATACACATAACATTGTTTACTGGTATTATAAATCAGCAAATGAATGTCACCTATTAATTGCAGGGGCGACAGGTTCAGGCAAATCAGTTTGTTTAGATGTAATTGTAAATAATTTAATAAAGAGAAAAAATATAGATTTGTATATTCAAGATACAAAATTAATAGATCTGTATCAATATAAAGATAAATGTAAGTATTATGGTGAGGGTAAAGATGGTATAGAAGATATTATGGAAGAGTTAATAGAAGAAATGAATAGAAGATATAAAACTTTAAGAAGAAATAAAGATAGAAGATATAAAGATATATTCTTAATAATAGAAGAGTTAGCGAGTTTTAATCCAAAGGTAGATAAGGAATTTTATAGATTACTAGGAGAGTTATTAGCAAAAGGTAGAGCAGCAAGCATTTATGTTATACTGACAACACAAACACCTTATGCTGAAATATTACCGGGAGCATTAAAATCTAATATTAATACGAAAATTGGATTAAAAGCAAATACAAAAGAAGCATCGAAGATAATATCAGGAGATTATGAAGCTTTAATGAATCTTAGGGGAAAAGGACATGGAAAGATTTTTACAGGAAATAGTGTAAGAGAGATACAATGCTTTAATATAAAAGAAGCATCTACTGCTGCAACAGTAAATGCTCCAGATAGTAATAAGGCCAACAGAACCGAAAAAACTATCTAATAATATTATAATAGTATACAGAAAGAAGTACAAATAATTTTTAATGTACTTCTTTCTATTTTAGTGCTTGTACTAAATAACATTAACCAGGTGGTGATAGCAACTTAGTACAAGTAAATGTGTAAAAAAAATTATAAAAATTTAATGTCAATATTATAATTTCCATCAATAGTTATAACATCGATAAAAGAGGACCAAAATCTTTTACGTTCAGTTGCATCTAAATTATAATATATAGTTTCTATATTATCTAATATAGAAAGTACCTTATCGGCATCTTTAGGGGCTACTTTTGTAACTTCTTTACTTTCTATTTCTTTTAAAGCCTGAGTAAATATAGCATAATCTTTTTTATAATCTTCTAATGAAATTAAGTCATTTAGATATAATTCTCTTAATTTATCTATTTTCTTTTGAATTTTTGATTTATTTTGAGAAACATCAATAGAGTTTGTTTTTTTTGAAGAAACGTCAAAAGAATACAGATAATTTTTATATTCTTCAACTATACAACTCAAAAGCATTTTTTCAAGTTTTTTTTCATTTATAGATTTTTTCTGATCACAATCTTTATAGATACTGTATCTATTACATCTATATGTCTTTATTACATTTTTACCACTTCTATTACTATAATGCCCAACAATTTTATAACCACAGTGTGAGCATCGTAAAAGGCCACTAAAAATATAAGTTTCCTTTCTATTATTAGATGTATATTGTTTATTATTTTTTAATATCCTTTGAACATTATTAAATTGTTCTAAAGAAATAATTGGTTCACAGTAATTTTCTTTATAATAGTTTTTAGATTTATAAGTTCCAGTATAAATTACATTTTTTAACAATTTACTAAAACTTCTAAGGCTTGTAGGCTGATTATAAACAGTATTTATTTGAATAAAAGCAGCACGAGCCGACATTAATTCTTCAACTAAATCGAAACTTTTTTTTACAACCCAAGCAGTATTTTCATCAATTGCTAACTTTTTATCTACAATTTTATAACCCTTTGGAACACTACCAGATATAACTTCATTCCTTTCAATCTTGAATCTAAATATGTCTTTTATACGTTCAGATGTTTTATCCAGTTCTCTTTCGGCTAAAGATAATTTTAAGTTAAATGTAAATTTACCATCTGCAGTTGAAGTGTCTATATCATCTTCAAAGATTGCCTTCATACAGACATTATTATTTTTAAATTTTTCATCTAATAAATTAGCATCTATTATATTTCTGCTTAATCTATCTAATTTTGTAAAAAGAACTATATCGAATTTATCAAGATCTGATAATAGATTTTGTAATCCTTGTCTTTTTGTGTTTTTAGCGGTTAAACCTTCATCAATATAAAATTTATATATTTTATAATTATTTCTTTTACAATATTGCTTCAAATCTTCTTTTTGTGCTTCTATAGATAATCCATGAAGCTTTTGTTCTTCATGAGATACTCTACAATAGCAAGCAGCTTTTTTAACTATTGTTTCCATTATGATTACCCCTTTGCTAAATGTTATAGTATATAAATATTTTAAACAATAAATTTTGGATTTACTCATAAAATATAATTTTTTTAAAAAAATTTTTTAATAAGTTACTTTTTAGTTATAAATAAATAAGCAGATTTCTATCATATAAAAACGCCAATTTTGGGGAGACTAAAATGAACGAAAGGAAAAAGGATATGATAGAAATTAAAATACGTGAAATGCGAGATAAAAAAAGAATATCTTTAAGAACATTAAGTAGAAAAACAAAGATAAGTATAGGGGCATTAAATAATTATGAAAATAATAAAACAAGTCCAACATTAGATAATATTGAAGAAATAGCAAAAGCACTTAATTGCAAAATAAATGATTTATTTGAGTCAGAATTCAAGTAAATAAAAAAAGTGTTCACATATATGAACACTTTGGGAAAATTGTAGAAAAAGAGAGAAAATATAACTACAATCAAACTATATAAAATAAAACAAAAATTCAAAGTTGCACGATTAAAAAAAAAGATTTAAAATTATAATTATATCGAACATATGTTCTAAGTAAATTTAAATAGGGGGATTTAGAATGGATAAAAAGGTAGATAAAAAAGAAAATAATTATAAAAAAGAAAAAGATTTATATACAGAAACAATAATAAAAATGATGAAAAATATGAATGAAATTGAAAAGAAGAGAATATATAAATTTGTATCATATGTTTATAATAAAAAATAAGTCCAGGAAGCTGGACTTATTTTTTTATTCCGATTCTTTTTTTATTTCTAGAAATCTATCAATTATTTTTTCTAGTGTTTCTAATTCATCTTCGCTCAAAGAAGCAAAAGTTTTAAATAAGTTTTTATGAAAATTATTCTCCCCTGTCATTATATACTCAATCTTTCTTAAATAATCCTCATCATCTTTATCATTAGAAAACATTTCACCTTCACCAGTTGTAAGCCATATATAATCGACTTTAAATTCACTACAAGTTAATCTTATACTTGCTTCTTTTAAGTTATATTTTCCGTTTTCAATATCACTTACAGTATTTGCTTTTAAACCTATTTTTTCACCAAAATCCTTTTGAGTCATTTTTAAAGTTTTTCTTAAATATTTTAATCTTTCACCTTCATTCATGATATCACCTCTATATTAATAATATCGGAATACGAAAAAAAAATCAATAATTTTATTGACAAATATCGGAAATTGAAATAATATATAAGTATAAAATCGAAATGCGATAAAAAAGGGGGATAAAAAGATGAAAAACGAAAAAGAAAAAATAGAAAAAATAGCTGAAAAATTCATGTCATTAGACGAAAAATCAAAACAATTTGTCGCTGGATATATGTCAGCTAGAATTGAAGCAGCCGAGGAAATAAAAAAGCTTAAAGAAGAAATTAAGGCAATAAAGGCGAGTTAATCTCGCCTAAGGGGGAATACGAGTGAAAACTAAAAATGAACCTAGAGTAACATTTGTGAATGAACTTGACATAAATAAATTGATAAAAGGCTTAGAAAGTATATTAGGTAAAAAATACGATGTAGACATAAAAATAACGGTTACAAGGAAAAATCAGAGAGAGGAGGTTTAAAGATATGAAAAAGGTCGTAGAGTTTACATTTCAAGAAGCATCTGATTTAGAGTGTATTCTTGAAAGAAAATTAATAGAACTTCACCAAAGTATTAATGGCTTTAAAAGGAATAAATCGAGAGCATCTACAGCTTCTTCAATAGCGGGATATGAAGAACTGATTGAAAGATGCGAAAAAGCTAGAGAGATTACTAGAAATTTACTAAAGAAAATAAAAGAAACAAAAATAACAAATTAGGGGGAAAAGATGATGAAACACCTAGAAGATTTGACAGTAAAAGAATTAAGACAAGCAGCAAAAGAACTAAATATAAAGGGAAGAAGCAAAATGAATAAGGCAGAATTAATTGAAGCCTTAAAGACAAGAGAACCAAAGAAAGAAAAAACAGAAGAAAAGACTAATCAAGAAGCTAATCAAAACACAGATCATAAAGTAGTAAGAAAAATAGTACAAAATAAAAATACAGATTCTAAAGGACTAATCAGAATATGGCACGATGTAGTGAGAACATTACCACCAGGAACACCAGTAACAGTTAAGATGTTTTCAGATGAAGATGTAATAAAAACATTTACTGGAAGACTTAAAGAAGGCAATAGAAAAAGGGATGATGGATTGCCAGATGTTTTTATAAAAATAAGAGCTAAAAAACCTTTCAATATACAACTTTACGATAACATTCAAGTATTTATGACAGAAAAAGATTATCAGAAAGCACGATATGGTGAGTGATTTTTATACTCTAAAATAAATTCTGAGTAGTAAAGAGAAGGGGGAAAGATAAAAAATGGTAGTTTATTTCAAAGATGAGGAAACAATGGTTATAGAAACAGAAGGCAACAAAGTAGAAATCAAAATAAAAGATAAAAATCAAGATAAAAACTTGAAATTAGAGTTTGAAAAATAGCTAGAAAAATTAAAGTAAAATCAAGTCGAGAGTTGCACCAATCACGGTGTTTATCGACTTGATAATACTATTAACATTAGAACATATAACTAATAAATTTATTTATATTATTTATGATGTATGGGGGAAGTAAAAATGTCATATGTACAAAAGACAATAATATCTGGGAAGGTAGTAGAGGTTATCAAAAAATATGATAGAAGACACTCCCCAGGTAAACATACTAAATTTAATAAAAGTGATATTAGAGGACCAAAAGAAAATAAAACTACTGAACAACAAGAAAAAGTGAATTATAGACAAAAAGAATTAAAACTTACTAGACTATTAAATTGTAACTTTCAAGGTGGAGATTATCATATAGTTTTTTCTTATAAAGAAGATCTTAGACCAAATAGCATAGAAGAGTTAAAAGATGATAAAAAGAAGTTGCTAAGAAAAGTAAGAACTGAATATAAAAAACAAGGAAAAGAACTTAAATATATAGCAGTAGCGGAAGTAGGAAAAAGAAAAGCATTACATTTCCATTTTGTTGTTAATCAAATTGATACGAGTATATTCCAAAAATGTTGGACAAAAGGATTTATAAAAATAAGTCTATTAGATAATTCAGGACAATATAAAGATTTAGCGGCTTATTTATTAAAATATACTAAAACAAATAAAGAAGAAGCTAAACAACTTAATGGTGCTGCATGGAACAGTAGTAAAAATTTAGACAAGCCAGTTGTAAAAGTAAAAGTAATAACAAGAAGTCAATTTTTTAAAGAAGAAGTAACACAATCAAAAGAATATAAAGAGTATTACTTAGAAAAAGATAGTGTTTATACAGGCTTTAATGAGTTTACTGGTTATAAATTTTTTAAATACACACTAATTAGATTGAATTGATAGGGGGAATTGAGTTGAGTAAATATAGTAAAACATATTATCTAAGAGAAAAAAGAGAAGATTCCGAACAAATGCAAATTATAAATTACTGTAATAGTATGAGTGCATATATACCAGAATATGAAATGATTTATCATATACCGAATGAAGGTAAAAGAAAAAATGGGGCTAAGCTAAAAAGAATTGGATTAAGAAAAGGTGTGCCAGATTTGTGTATGCCAGTACCTCGAATGGGATTTCATGGCCTATACATAGAACTTAAAAAAGATAGTACTAAAAAGGCAAGTAAAGAGCAACAGGAATGGCTATTTAAGTTAGAGCAACAAGGATATGCAACATCACTTTGTTATGGAGCAGTTGAAGCAATTAATCTTATAACTGCTTATATGGATTCTGACTATGAGACATTCAAAGATAACTATAGAAATGCGAAAGGTGAAAAAAGATACTAATAGGGGGAATAAACAGTGATAATAGATAAATTTATTGTACACATGCTGGATATAAATTTAGACAAACCGATGTTAGCTGACTTTATAGGAAAAGATTATTCAGATGTAGATAAATTCTTAAAGAAGCTTATAACAAAATGCCAAAAACATGATGAAACAATGAGGGCAAAATGGAAATATGCTGAAGAGTTTATTCAAGATTGTTGTAACAGCATTTTTGAGGATGAGGATAATTTCACAAATGCGAGTAAACAAATAGCAGCACATTATTATGACTTAATGAAGAATAACAATATATTAGAACCAGTAACACTTGTTATATGTCAATATACAGTAAAGGCAACCCCAAATATAGCAATTATGAGACTGGAAAATAAAAAGACATATAGTACAACAGTAGATCTTATAGAAAATAAATTTAATATAAACATTATTGAAAATAAGAAAACAATTTCAACTACATTAAAACAATGTGCATTAATACATGAAGAAAACTTAATGCCACTATATGACTTAGTAATATTAGATAAAGAATCAAGTGAAGAATCAATATTTAAGGAATTTTTAAAAGCTGAAATAATAAGAGATGACACATATAAAACTAGAGTATTTATAGACATAGCACAAATGTATATTGATGTAGGCTTTGAAAAAATGGATAAAAAAGAAGATGCTATAAAGACATTGGAGTGTATGCTTGATACAACAAGTAACATGGATATAAACAAGTTTATAGATTTAAGCGGTATAGATAGAGCTATAAAAGTAACATTAGAAAAATATAATATCTATGACAGTTTTAATATAGATAAAAAAGTAGTAGAAAAAGAGTTTAAAGTAAGATCAATAAAAACGGATACTGGATTTGTTATAAAAAATAAATTTAATGCATTTAGGGATAGTAGTAAATACAGAATTGTAAATAATCCAGATGGAACAACGGATTTATTGATAAAAAATATTCAGTATTTTAAGGAGGGGTAGATATGAGTGGATTAACACCAGTAAATTTTAATAATGAAATAGTAATAACAACTAAAACATTAGCAGAAGTTTATGAATGTGAAGTGAGTAATATAAAACAAAATTTTCACTATGCTAAAGATAAGTTTAAAGAAGGTAAACATTATTATGAACTAAAGGGGGACGAGTTAAAGGACTTTAAAATGTTGGTAGAAAATTCTAACCAACCTCTATATAGAGAAATTAAATTTGCACCTAAATTATATCTATGGACTAAGCGAGGTGCATCAAGACATTGTAAAATGTTAGGAACAGATAAAGCATGGGATATGTTTGATTCATTAGAAGAAAATTATTTTAATCCTAAAGTAGCACAATTAACAGAAGAGGACCAAGCAATATTAAGTATAGTAAATTCATCTACTAAAGCTGAAACAGCCTTAGCTATTAAGAATTATAAAGAAATAGTAGAAAAACCATTACAAGATACAATTGAAAAGCAATCGGATACGATAAATGAATTGTTACCTGCTGCAAATTATACTAAAAAAGTTTTAGAAGATAATAATACATTGCTTACTATAACACAAATAGCAAAAGACTTTGGAATGAGTGGACATGCTTTAAATGATTTATTACATGATTTAGGAGTCCAATATAAACAAAATGGTCAATGGCTTTTATATAGTAAATATCAAGGTAAAGGGTATGCAAGAACTGTTCAATCAGAGGTTAAAAATGCAAAACCACAAACAAAGTGGACTCAAAAGGGGAAAAAGTTTATACATGATATTTTAAGAAAAAATGGAATAAAAACTGTTTGGGAGCAACAACAAGAAGTATTGCAAGTTGAGCAACAATCATTTAATTTAAATTAAAAATATGGAGGGATAAGATTATGAATTACAAAATAAACACACTTATTGGAGATATAAAGATAGAAAAAACAAGTTCACTAATAGCAACAGTTGGAGATATAAGAGCAGAAAAAGAAGCTGATGCACATTGGGTAAATATATTTATAAATGACAATTCAGATATAGGATACTCATTTATAGATCAAATTGAGTTATCTGAAAAAGATGATATAGAAACAAAAGAAGAATTAGTAGTTTTTATTATGAACTGGTATTTTAAGAACGTTCAAGTTGTAACAGAAAAACAAAATGAAATAAATATACAAAAAGCAAAAGAGTATAGAGAAGATTTAGAATATAAAAAAGCAGTAGAGGATTTAGCAAAATATACAGAAGAACAATTATTCGAGGAATTAGAAAAAAGAGGACTATGTAAAACAGAGATCTTAGAAGATAAAGCATCTAACGATTATTTAATTTTGGAAGAAATTAAAGCATCATTAGATAGACACCTAAAAACAAAAATAAAGAATATAGGTAACAGAGAAAGAGAAAATGAAATAGTTTTAGATAAAATAAACAGACTCCTTAGTATTTATGAAAATCTAAAACAAAATGAACATGAAAAAATTAATTAAGTACATAAGTTTCAATCTTAAAAGACCTTCTAATTTAGATATTTACAAGATTAGAAGGTCATAAAAGGGGGAGTAAAAATGTATGAAGCTGTAAAAGAAATTACAAATGATTTAATTAAAAAGAAATACATAAAAAGCGAAAAAGATATAGCTTTACATGTAGATTCAAAACTAGATCAGTATTGTTTTAGATTTAGCAATCCAATACAAAGAGAAAACTTAAAACAAAGCATAATAGAAAATGCATTGAAAGGCCGTTTGGAGGTGAAAAAGCCTAAGGTTGTTAGAAATAGAAAAAAATCAAGAAGAGAAGGAAGAAGTTTTATAGTAGTTGACTTTTGTAAAAAAGGTAAAATTCATTCTTATAATTCTTTAGCAGAAGGGTGCAAAGAATTAAAACTGGACCCAAGTAGAATAGGTGACTTTTTAAGAGGAGAGGATTACTACTATTTACCTAGAAAAAGAAAATGGATTATCAATACAGACATGGAGGAAAATGAAGTGATAATAGAACACTTAGAAGAAATAGTGAAAAATGCACGAGAGTTATATGAAGTAGAAAATAAATGTGAATATACAGGAAAAATGAATATGAGAGAAGCTATTGATATGGCTATAAAAATACAAGAAGAAAAACTAAAAAATGAATATAGATTTTAAGGAGAAGTAGGAATGATTAAATATATATGTGATTGTTGTGGAAAAGAAATAAAAAAAGGTGAGATTAAACAAATAAAAGTACATGATAATTATACCAATAGAGTAGAAAAGGAAGGAATACATTGGTGTAAAGATTGTGTATCTAATAATGGAAAACCTGGATTTAATTTTCCTATTTTAGATACATCAGAAATAGAATTCGAAATAGAACTAGAAAAATTAAAAGAAGAAACAGAAGAATTATTAGGAGCTGTAATTAAATATAAAACAAATGAATTTGAACTGATAGATAATGTAATAGAAGAAGGCTACGATGTGATACAAGTAGTTGTAAATATTATAGACAGATTAGGATTAATTGATTATATGCAAGAAGGCTTAGAACGACATATAGAGAAGCTAAAAGGCAGGGGATGGAAGTTTAAAAATGAGTAAATATAAATATACTGTTTATAGCACTATATTATATATAGAAAAATATAAAGAAGTGTGGATATGGGACGAGATAAAAGATAAACGAGTACAAAAAATAAAAGTAGAAAGTAAAGATGAAGCAGAAAAAATTATGAATGATTGGCTAGAAAAAGCACCTAAAAACTGTATTTGTGAAAAAGTTTAGGGGGTAACAAAATGAAATTGATTTTATTTATAGGAATTTCCATAGTATTTAGCATCGGTTTTGTAGCAGGAGCAACATGGAATTACATACATACTGTTAATAGACAAGTAGAACGTATAGACAGATATTTAGAAGAAGAAACAAGAAAATTTAAAGAAAAAGAGGGGAATAGATAATGAATAGTGTAGTATTGGTGGGTAGATTAACAAAGGACCCAGAACTAAGATATATATCAGGAACAGGAACTGCAGTTGCAACATTTACAATGGCAATAAATAGAGATTACAAAAAAAAAGATGGAACAGTAGAAACAGACTTCATACCTGTACAAGTTATGGGAAAAGCAGCTGAATTTTGTGCAAACTATATAACAAAAGGTAGATTAGTAGCAATTCAAGGAAACCTTAGAATAGATAGATACCAAACTCAAACAGGAGAAAATAGAACATTTACGAAAGTGATTACAAGAAGTGTACAAGCTTTAGACTATGTAAAAAATGATAATAATTCAAGTAACTCAAATGAAAATCCAAATTTTGAACCGACACAAGGATTAGATCCTAATGGCTTCCAAGCAATAGATGATGATGATATACCCTTTTGATGCTTCAATTCTTGATAATCACAAAATTAGAACGTTTAAGGACAGAAAAGGAAATATAAAAAATATAGTAGCTAAAACAGAAGATTTTGAGAGTATAGAAATGTTTTATAAATACTTAGTAGGAAACAATATACATATTAATTATCAAGATATAAAAGAAGCTTATATTAGATATTACAGTATGCTACCAAAGAAAACAGAAGTAGCACAATATATACAAGAACAAGAAGGATATACATTTTGTAAAAAAGGTAGAGGGGCAAGTAAGGTATATACAGTGTTAGTAAATTTATAAGGGGGGATTTGTATGCTAAGTAAAATAGATGAAATAGTAGAATTGGCAAAAATATATATAGAAACTTATAAAATAAGTCCAATAGAAGCTATTGAATGTGCGATGAAAGATGTAGAAAAAGAACTAAAAACAGAAGAAAAGGAGGAATCATATGAGGGATAGTGCATATACAAAAGCAGAACGTAAATTGTACGAATATACCTATAATAAAGCTATTATCAAGAATAAAACAATAGAACTAGAAGCTATAGAAGATAAATATATAAGAGGTGGATATAAAAAAGAAGGAATAAGCTATGATAGAGTAATGACAAGCCCAACTAATTCATCACCAATAGAACAATGGTTACTTTATCATGATGAAGAATATGACAGATTATTAAGAGAAAAATCAAAGGCTGTAAAAGAAGTAAAAATAATAGATAATGCTTTAGAAGTATTAAATAGCTTAGAAAAAGAGATTATAGAATTAAGATATTTTAAGGATAAGACTTGGATAGAAATATCTGATAAACTTGAAAATTCTACTTCAAATTGCAAGAAAATAAGAGTAGAAGCTATAGAAAAAATAAAAAAAGTTATTTAGTACAAAAAATGTATTAAATTTAGACAAATATTAGACACAAAGTGTACATAACTTGTGTTACTATATAAATAATAAAAAACATTTAAAATACCACTGATTTGATAGGTGTCAGAAAATGACACGGAAAAGGATTGCTTAATTTAAGTAGTCCTTTTTTATTTTATTAAAGGAGTTGAAAAAGGTGGGAAAGTTTATAAAGATATTAATGAGGTTATTACAGCTACGATAGAAGTTCCAGAACGCTACTGGAAACTAGAAGAAATGATGCGTGAAAAACCAAACTTCGATAAAAGTGAAGGTGCTAAGAAGATATATCAAAGGAAGGAATTTACAATATATAAAGTAAAAAAAGGATATATAATTCATAACACTAAAAAGAAGTTTAAAGATGGTCATACGCATATAAGAACATTCTGTAAAGCTAAGTCATTAATAGATTTAGCAGTACGTAAAAAGCTACCTAACACACCGAAAGATTGGGAAATAGAAAGCCTAATTAGGATAGTTAAGGATGAAGAATATAAAGAGAAATTAAGAAGCTTATTAGAAGAAATTAGATAACTAAAATAAAAGGATCTTATTATAATTAATGAGGTCCTTTATTATTTAGGAGGAAAAATAAATGAGACAAGAATTAGAGGATTTAAGGTATGCACTTAATGAGATAATAGGTGAGTTAAGATATGCATTTAATACAATGATAGATGAGTTTAAAAAATGTATAAGTACTATTATAAATATATCATTAGAATTGGAATCAACGCGTAAAAAAGTAAAAGAACATAAAGATAATTATAGATTGTTTAGACATAAATATAGAAAGACTAATGCATTAAATAGTCAAATGTATAATAGGAAACGTATATGTAGATGTAGGAGTAATATCTAAGATGGTAAAGAACTTAGAACAATGGATAAATGAATTGATAAAAGATAAAGAGTTATGGAAGTTCTATAAGTCAAAAGAGTTTAGACATCTAAAGGAAGAAGTATTAAGAGAGCAGCATTATGAATGTCAAGAATGTAAGAAGCTTGGAAAGATAACTAAAGCTGATACAGTACATCATGTTCAGCATGTTAGAAAGCATCCAAGCTTAGCACTATCGAAGTATTATACATATCAAGGTAAACAATATAGAAATTTAATTGCTGTTTGTAAGTCTTGTCACAATAAGCTTCACCCAGAAAAGCATAAACCTAAAAAAGATATATTTATTAACGAAGAACGTTGGTAAATTAAACTACTTAATTATAAACTTTCTTAATTAAAGAGGTGGTTAAAAAATGAATAAACAAGAAAAAGAAAAACTAGACAGAAGTGAATCTAGAAAAAAATATGCAATAAATAAAGACAAACTAGAAAGAAAGTTTATTAATAAATTCAATATGAGATATGGACAGTATTTTGAATATATCGGAGGATATAAACAAGGTAAGATTAAATGCAGATGTAAAGTATGTGGTGATATAAAAGAAAGAGTTAAGGATCACGTATTAGAAAAGAATAGAAATATAGCATGTAGAAAATGTGGTAATAATTATAAAGGCTCAGAAAAAAGAAAATGTATAGAGTGTGGTAAAGAATTTATATCTTTTAGTAAGCAACAAGTTATATGTAAAGATTGCCATAATAAACAAGAAAAAGAAAGAATAAAAGCAAATAAAAGATTAAGAGAAGCTAAAGCTAAAAAGAATGGAAAGATAGAATGGAATATATCATTAGAGAAGTTAATGCAAAGAGATGATAATATATGCAAGATATGTGGAAGACAAGTAGATATAGAAGATTATTATTATACTAATGAAGGATATTTTATAGCAGGGGATAACTATCCAAGCATTGACCATATAATTCCATTAGCTAAAGGAGGAACACATACATGGAACAATGTTCAGTTAGCGCATAGATATTGTAATAGCATTAAGTGCGATAATATAACATAAAATTTAAAATTATACCCCCCAGGGGGATATATACCCACTGTCTCTTATACACATCTGACGCTGCCGACGATATGC
>OJPL01000210.1_pt1 | contig 25024 bp, 15 predicted proteins | sample 1598501 | NCBI WGS metagenome assembly OJPL01 (sample SAMN03922486, study PRJEB24848) | human gut metagenome | isolation source: stool sample | host: Homo sapiens | place: Germany | collected 2011-05 | reverse complement strand
AACAAATCCAAGTTAGACCATTTCAAATGGTTCGATGTCTGCCCGGATGCGACACTTGAAGTGTCCATCCTCGCAGTATCCGGTTCTCAAGGTGCACGCCTGCGCTGGTTCCCGGTCCGACCGGGCCGCGCGGCAAGGAGATATATTGCCAGACCGGAGGGCCCCCGCGGGCGGGAATCACGCACTCCATATTTTGTTCACAAATGAATAGAACCCTCAGTTGCTTCGCTGAGGCCGTATTCGAAGCAGCAGCTTCTGATATTGGCGATGACCAGCTGGTTTATAGGTGTTAAGGCATCGGTCATCTCTGGAGCGCCACTTTACTCCAAAAGCATCAGCTATTTGTTTCCCGTCGGTAAAAGGCAGGTTTTGTTCGCCGAGCGTTCTTATATATAGAGAAGTTCGGTTTCGAACCCATGCCTTGGCAACAAAAAAGCGACCAACCGGAGTCGATCGCTTTCTTTTCTATGGTGGGCCGTCAGGGGTTCAGCCTGCTCCGCAGGCGGCCGCTGCGGCGCTTTCGCGCCTTGCGCGCTGCGCTGGCAAACGCTCACGCGTTTACTCAGCTCCGCGCCCCGACGGGTTCGAACCCGTGTCGCGGCAACAAAAAAGCGACCAACCGGAGTCGATCGCTTTCTTTTCTATGGTGGGCCGTCAGGGGTTCGAACCCTGGACCTTGGGATTAAAAGTCCCCTGCTCTGCCAGCTGAGCTAACGGCCCGCGGGTGGCATTGTACCACGGTCTGGGACTATTCCCAACTCCATTGGCCGTTCTGGAAAATCACAACTTCACGTCCATCAGGCGTAATGCCCGTAATATCGATGTCGTCCGTGCCGATCATAAAATCGACGTGCGTGCTCGAGACGTTAACGCCATGCTCCAAGAGCTCCTCCTTGGACATGTCATACCCACCCTCGATGCACTCGGGGAAGCCGACTCCCAACGCAAGATGACAGCTGGCGTTCTCGTCATAGAGCGTGTCATAGAACAGAACGCCGCTTTCGCGGATCGGAGTGTTCTTGGAAATGAGCGCGACCTCGCCCAGATGAGCGGCACCTTCATCGGTGTCAATAATGCTCGCAAGCGTCGCCTTGCCCACGCGGGCATCGTAGTCCACTACGCGGCCGGCCTCGAACTTAATCCAAAAATCGTCAACCTTGTTACCGTGGTGAATGAGTGGCATGGCCGAGTACACGATACCGTCGGCACGTATACGATCAGGCGAGGTGAAGACCTCCTCGGTGGGGATGTTGGGGAAAAAGGGGTGTCCATCGGGCGTCTTACCCTTGCCGCCGGCCCACTCGTGACCCTTCGTCATGCCAATCGTCATATCGGTTCCATTTGCTGCGGTGTAATGTAGGCGGTCAAAACGATTGTCGTTCAGGAAGCGCAAGTTCTTTTCGAATGCCGCGTCATGAAGCTCCCAGTCGCTCTCCGGGTCCTGGCCATCGGCACGAGCGGTGTGCAGAATCGCATTCCACAGCTTATAGATTGCAACCTCATCGGCGTCTCCCGGGAACACCTCGCGCGCCCAAGCCACGACCGGAGCGCCGGCGATACACCACGGGTTGATGTTGTAGTCCAGTCCACGGCGGAAGACCTTGCACTGCGTGTTCCTTGCCTTAGAAGCTGCAGCGGGCTTGGCGGGATCGATACCCTTGAGAGCCGCAGGATCCGCACCCTCGATAAAGACAAAGCAGGCACCATCCTGGGCCAAGGAATCCAGCTGCATGCGCTTCCACTCGGGCGTCTGCTCAAAATAGCTTTTATCGACATGCTCGTACGAGAGCCTCGTCACGGCATCATCGGCCCAAATGACCGTCACGTGGCCAGCGCCGGCGGCATAAGCCTCCGCGACCACCACGCGGGCAAAAGGCGCGCACTCGACCGGAGACTGAACGACAACCTCCTGGCCGGGTTTGACGTTTACGCCCTTGCGGACGACCAGGCGCGCGTAGTTTTTAATCTTGGGCTCCAGGGCCTTCATGCCCTCCAGAGCCTCTTCGACCGTCAGGGCAGCTCGAATCATGTGCCACTCCATCTATCTATAGAACAGTAAAAAGGCGCGCCGCAAAAACGACGCGCCTTATATCTTAGCGATATGTATGGATACAAACGCTACTTCTTCTTGGAGTCCTTCTTGTCCTCCTCGGCAGCCGAGCGCTCGATAAGAGCGTTGAGCTTGTTCTCGGACATGCCCTCGGCCTGCGTGCGGTACATGTTGCGTAGGGGACGGATACGAACGAAGTCGTAGATAAAGTCACCCAGAATGATGACATAGGACAAAACGATGCCGACCATCTGGACGGGACTGGACACCGTGCCGCCGGGAGCGAAGTAGAGCGAAGCCCAAATTGCCACGACGAGTACCATGCCGATGGCGAGCACGGCCCACCAGATACGACGGCGCTTGGTGTAGTCCTCATCCTGCTTGAGGAGGATATTCGACACCGTGTAGATGCGATCCTCGCGGGCGCGCTGTTTAGCCTTGCGGGCGCGCTTCTCCTCCTTGGAAAGACCTTCCAGGTTTTCACCCTTCTCGAGCTCTTTGCGGCGAGCTTTAGACGAAGCCGGCACGACTCGAACGGAGCTCGCTGCCTGGCGGGCGGGTTTAGCAGATGCGGCGGACTTGCGCGCAACCCCGGTAACTTCGTGGGATTGCGTGCGCTTGTTCGTGGCGCTACGGGTACTCACTTATGCGTTCTCCTTCATGCTTGTAAACTGGGAGCCCGTGATGATCTGGAAGGCCTCGCGATAGCGCTCGGACGTGCCATCGATGACCTCGGCGGGCAGGTGCGGGGTCTCCCCCGTCATATCCCAGTTGGCTTTGAGCCAATTGCGGACGAATTGCTTGTCGTAGCTGGGCTGAATCTTGCCCTCCTCGTAGCTGGCGGCGGGCCAGAAACGGCTGGAGTCGGGCGTGAGGCACTCGTCGATCAGCGTAACCTTGCCATCGATGACACCGAACTCGAACTTGGTGTCGGCGATGATGATGCCTCGAGTCGCGGCATACTCGGCAGCGGCCTTGTAAATCTTGAGGGACAGGTCGCGAATCTGCGTGGCGATGTCCTCACCCACGATCTCGCAGCAACGCTCGAACGAAATGTTCTCGTCGTGGTCGCCGATCTCGGCCTTCGTGGACGGCGTGAACAGCGGCTCGGGAAGCTTGGAGGCCTCGGTTAGACCCTCGGGCAGCTGGATGCCGCAAACGGTGCCGTTCTCGTCATAGGTCTTCTTGCCCGAACCGGTCAGATAACCGCGGACGATGCACTCGATAGGAATCGTCTGGGCCTTCTTGACCAGCATGGCGCGGCCTGCGAGGTAGTCACGATACTCGGCAAACTCCTCGGGGAAATCCGCCGGATCGATGGAGACGAGATGGTTGGGAACGATGTCGGCAAACTTATCGAACCAGAATGCCGAGATGCGGTTGAGCACCTCTCCCTTAAACGGAATCTCGTCGGGAAGAATGAAGTCGAACGCAGAAATGCGGTCGGTGGCGACCATCAGCAGGTTTTCACCGGCATCATAGATATCACGAACCTTGCCACGGGAATCCGGACGACGCTCCATCGTAGTCACGTGAGTCACTCCTTACCAAAATACGACAGTAATGCGGGTTCTTTCCCGCACGTTTTCGCAAACTCGGAGCGGCAGGGACGAAACCCCTCCTTCACCGAATAGCGAAAAGCTAGTGCTCCATTGTAGTAGATGCCGCGTCCGCCGTGTGCTCGCGAGGCAGATGAATCGTAAAAGTCGTACCCTTTCCAAGCTCCGACTCCACGGATATGTAGCCGTGATGACGCTCGACAATCTGCTTGGTCACGGCGAGGCCCACGCCCAGGCCACCCGCCTCGCGGGCGCGACTGGCGTCGGCACGCCAAAAACGTCCGAAGATGCGCGACAAATCATCCTTGGCGATACCGATGCCCGTATCCGAAACCGCGATATCGACGTGCTTGCGGTCGCTGAGCACCGACACCACAACCCAACCCCCCTCGGGGGTATAGCGCATGGCGTTACTCAAGAGGTTGATGACGCATTGCGTGATCATGTCGGGATCTGCCTCGACGACATCGTCGTGCCCCTGCGTCTCATCTGCAAAGCGCAAACGCAGGTCACGGTCGGCAAACAGGCGCTCCTGGCCATTCACAATCGAACGCACAAACGGCACCATATCCACCGGCTCTAGGTTGAGCGGCGCGGTACTGTTTTCCATGCGCGACAGGTCGAGCATCTGCTGCACCAGACGGGCCAGACGACGCGTCTCGGATGCGACTGTCTCCAGGTGTTCGTCGTCGGTGGGATACACACCGTCTTGCATGGCCTCGACCGTTGCAAGCATGGCCATGAGCGGCGTGCGCAGCTCGTGGGCAACATCAGAGGTCAGGCGCTTCTCGTGCTTCATATCCTTTTCGAGCGAGGTGGCCATCTCGTCGAAGGTCTCTCCCAGCTGATCGATCTCATCATCGCCGCGCAAGCCCGTACGAGCGGACAGGTCTCCATCGCGAATCTGCTTGGCCGTGCTCGTAATTCGATGAATCGGCTTGGTGAGCATGCGCGACATGAGCGCTCCGATAACGACCGAGATGCAGACGGCCACAACCGCGGCAAGGGCCATGGCGTTAAAGGTCTTCTCTCTGAATGCCGAGTCTGCCCTGGTGAGCAGGGCATCGGAGCCAACCGCCCACAATTTGACCTGACCCACGTGCTCGCCGGAGGACGTCACGATCTCAACGTTGGCAACGCTATTGGAATCGGTGGGAGCAGACGAGACTGGACTGTGCGATGCCTTCTTTCCGCTCGTACCGTCGGTCGTCGCCTGATTTTCGCGTACATCGGCAGTAGCGCTTGCCGAGGGCCACGAGTCATCGTAGACGATGACGCCCTTTTTATTGACGACCTGCATACCAAGATCGTCGGACACCAAGCTCGATGTCGCGACCGTACGCAGCTCCCCCGCGGTCCAAGAACCGTTTTCCTCATATGACGTTGCCAACTTTTCGGCAGCGGAATTGGCGATTTCGACAATATTGGAGCGTGTGTAATCCGTAAAAACCGTGCCCCATACAACGGAGACTACGCCCACCAATACCAATACCGTCATGAGCGATGTCAGGGCAAAAGCCAGGGCCATGCGCGAGGGATAGCTCATCGTCGGCCGTGAATCGGAACGAGGCGTGTTCCAACTAGCCTTGGAACCCGCCTCGTTCTCCTGCTTATGCTTTTGCCCGATTTCAAAGCGCGCAGGTGTCATATGTGATTTCCTTTATTTCTCGTCCGACTTATCGGTCTTGGTCGGAGCCTCGAAGCGGTAGCCGACACCGTGGACGGTGTAGAGCCACTTGGGCTTCTTGGGGTCGTCGCCCAGCTTGGCGCGAAGGTTCTTCACGTGGCTGTCGATGGTGCGTTCGTAACCCTCAAAGTCGTAGCCGAGCACCTTCTCGACCAGCTCCATGCGGTTGTAGACGCGGCCGGGATGACGGGCAAGCGTGGTGAGCAGCTTGAACTCGGAAGCCGTCAGGTCGACTTCCTTGCCCTCGACCAAAATCTTGTGGCCCGAGATGTCAATGACCAGATCGCCAAAGTCGAGCACCTCGACGGCCGGCTCATCGGCCTGGTGGGCACGGCGGAACAAGGCGCGCACGCGCGCGACAAGCTCGCGCGGCGAGAACGGCTTGATCAGGTAGTCGTCGGCGCCGAGCTCGAGGCCGATAATACGGTCCTCGATCTCGCCCTTGGCCGTCAGCATAATGATGGGGACATCCGAGGTGTCGCGAATGGTGCGGCAAACGCGCTCGCCGGGAATCTTAGGGAGCATGAGGTCGAGCACGACCAGGTCGAACTGATGCTTCTCGAACTCCTCGATAGCGGACTGGCCGTCGCCCACGCCCACAACCCAATAGCCCTCGCGCCCGAGATAGGCAGCGACAGCGTCACGGATTGCCTTCTCATCCTCGACCAGCAGAATCTTTTTTGCATCTGAAGCCATAACACGGCCCCCCTGTCTCAATTAGCTAAGAACAAGCTCATTTTAACGCACCTGAGCCCACCGGGTATCGCATGGGTGCGATAGCTCGGCGGGCGGTACTCATAGTCACAACGCGCTTATTCCCCTGTCGAGCCCTTTTTAACCCCTCGGAGACTAAAGAGAGAACAAGCGAGCGGTAACCGTCTCGGGAATTCCCTGGCTGTTACGCACCGTTGCGTACGTTAAGAACGAATTCGATTTACCCGCCGTAGCAGGATAATCGCCATACTCCAAGGCTCGGTCGGGCGACAGAAGCGAGCCGTAGGTCTTAGCCGAAGTGTCAATCAAAAAATGCGACGCCTGAACTTTAACCAGGTATTTATTTTTCCTTCCCGCGGCGCACGCGAGCGGCTCACGCGAAAGGAAGAGGTACGGCCCGCCCTCGCTACCGATATAGGTGCCCATATTGCCCAGGCTACCCACACCGCTATACGTCGCCTCAATGGAGAACACGAAGGTGTCGCCCATATACACGGCCTCGAAAGGCGAAACCGACGAAGGAAGCACCAGCTGAGCTCGCTTCGTGTTGTTGCCGTCAGTCAGGTCGATCGCCGTCATACCGTAATAGACGCCCTCATCATTGTGCACGCGGGGCGAGATGGTCAGGATGCCGTCGCTCACACGCGGGGCGGATGCGAAACGGCCCGTCGACTTCCAAATAACCTCAGGCTTGGACTCGCTGGGCGACTGACGGTAGCAGTACGAATCGTTACTCGTCTTGGTGCCGCCGGACGAAGGCATCTTATACCAGATGACCGACGACCCATACGCTGTGAAGAGCGGCGGATCGTAGTTTTCGCCACCGCGGTCGAGCTCGACGGCGTTGCCGGTAAGGGAGGAGCCTGCAAGGTTTTGCGCATAGAGTTTCCAAGACGCATTGGCAAAGTTCATCTCGACCCACGCGAACACGCCATCACCCGCGCGAACGTCATAAAACGCATAACCGGTTCCCTCAATGGGATCCTCAATAAGTGTGGTAAGCGAGCCATCGCCCAGGTTGAGCACACCAAGCGTATTGGCATGCAGGGCAGAAGCAGGCGCCATCATCGCGGCAGCGTAGTCGCCATCGCAGTAGTACAGCAGCGTGCCCAGCGGCAGCGTCCACGAGGCCGCGGGCTCAAGATCGATATCAACAGCTTCGTACTCATCAGTGATCGAGACAATCTTCGAATCGTCTTTGATAACCTGCGGCTCGCCAGCGGTGTCATCACTCGTGCCCGTTTTTTTCGAGCAACCGGCAAGCACCGTGGCAGCGCCCGCGGCAGCCCCACCGAGCACAAAGCCGCGACGCGATATTCCGTTCTTAAAGCGATCAGCGATGCCCATTAGGCGATCTCTGCGCGAGCGGCCTCGATAGCGCGCGTAAGCTGATCGGCGCAAGAGGTCTTTTTCATACCGCAGGTATTACCGGCGAGAACCTCGATTACGCGATCGGCGGGAGCGCCCTCGACCAGCCTGGAGATGGCCTTGAGGTTGCCATCGCAGCCGCCGGTAAACTCGACGCCCAGCACCTTGCTGCCATCGTCAGAGAGATTGAGGTGAATATTGCGAGAGCATACACCCTGAGGCTTGTAGTCAAAACTAATCATTGAGATCCCCTCTCAGAAAGAAATTTCAGACGTCTATTATCCCCGCCTGGACCGACTTATTATCGCAAGCACCGATTCAACATCCTACGATGCTTGGACTGGCGGGGGCAAGATTAGCAGTCCGCACCCTGTACGTGGACCATGCGCTTCTCCCGATACATATTGTGGTCGGCGACGCGATATACATCGACCAGCGTGTTTCCAGCCGTCTCGACGGTCGCCACGCCAATCGATGCGCTGACCGTCAGGGTCTCATCGCTTACCGCGGCAAGACCGAGACGAAGATCCTGTTCCAGCCCGAGCGCAGACTCGTTGTCAGTATGGGGGCAAACCAGCAAAAACTCGTCGCCGCCAACGCGCATCGGCAGGTAATCCGCACCAGCCACCCGCCGCAGCACGGACGCCGTCCGTCGCAGCAGTTCATCCCCCATCTCGTGACCACAGATGTCGTTGGTCCGCTTGAGATAATTACAGTCCACCATAATCACGCTCACTGGCAAGCCCTCGTTTACCAGGCTATCTCCACGCGATTCAAGATAGTTGCGGTTGCGAAGCCCCGTCAGCTTATCTTGGTATGACAGCTCCTCGGCATGCTTGACCATCGATATGTTGTGCGTCGCCACGACAACCGACTCCAGCCGGCCTTGCTCATCGCGATGCTGGGGGACAACCTGTAGCGAGTACCAAGCGCCTCGACAATCTCGCACCTCGGCAGCCAAGTACGGTACGCCCTCCATACGATCACGAAGCGTTTTCATATCTACGAGTCCCACAACCGCTTCGCGGCTTTCGGGGCTCACGATATCCCGGCAGACTGTGTCCATAAAGTCATATGCCTCGTTGTGCTCGGCAAATATCTTCGCTATCGCCGGCGACATATTGATTCCCTCGATCTCGAGGGTGTCGAGATGCAAAAGGAAGGTCGAATCGTAGATGGCGCTTATGGCATTGATAATGCCGAGCTGTTTATCCTTTTCGACCAAATTGCGGTGGTCAACGATATTTCGAGCCAACAGCACCACGACCCAAAACGCGAGGCACACCAAGACGCCGACGGCGACAAATGAAATCCTGTCAGACATGACCTCAGATTTGGGATAGAGCGCAAACAGGCGGTAGTCCTTATATGCCGCACGCACGGCGTACCATTTGTCTCCTCGATATTCGATGCGCGTCAGGCCGTCTTCTTTCCACTCAACTCCTGTACTGGTGAGGAGTCGGGCGAGCGACACGTCAGCATCGGCACTGTTGGATGAGACAATCTCCGCATCCTCCATAACAAGCACCATGGGACTTTGGTGGAAGGTGTTGTTCGCAAGCACATCCGCTATGGCATATGAATAGTCATCCGCCGTATCGGGAACAAGTGAACGGTATGCCAGGGCAACGCCGTCGCCATACGGAACAGCACAGACGGCAAACACAACACCACGGCGCTCGACGACAGTTGAGTAGGACACTTTGGAACCTTGATACATCGATGCGACCGGCGAACAGGCCAGCTCCTCTCGCCACAACATGAGCGGATCGCGACCATCGATGTCGTAGTGGGCAGCCATATGGCCATCGGAGTCCATGACCATCAACCCCGAAAGGTTCTCGGCATGGACAAATTGCTCGATAAGATCGTTGTTAACCTCAACGCGATCAGGGGACAGGAACGTCGCAAACGATTCGACCGCGGCGAGCAAATCGTGCGTCGTCTCGATTTTTCTCCCCTGTTCGTAGCGGTCATATTTTTCGCAAGCGTTTTCCAAAAACGCCATGGTTTCTTGGCCAAACCCAAGCGTTTTTTCGAGGCAGCGATGGGTTCCAACCGCATACAACAGGCCTAATAAGACAGCGCTGACAATAACGCTGACAGCTATGACGGTCAGAGTCTTTCGACGCAAGCGGTGTTTGTCATTTGTCATGATTCCGCTCCTTGCCCGCCTGTCGTCGCTCCTGCCTTGTAATTGTCCACAATGTGCTCTATCGTGCCGTCTCGATCCATGTCGAACAGCGCGGTATCGAGGTTTTTGACGCACTCTCCCTCATAGGCAACATCAAATGCAACGCCCAGGTCAACCGTCATAACGTTGTCGGCAAACACACGATAAACGCCGGGATACTGGACGACGAGTCGATCAAGCGACTGAACGTCCGCCATCCAACAGTCAACATACCCTTTGGCGAGGGCGGCTTTGCAGAGCTCAGCAGAACCATACGATTTGATTTGCACGTCCGGCGAGATTTCCAGATCCCCTGCGAGCAATCGGCGTTCGCTCACCGAGCCCGCAATCACCGCGATGGTCTTGCTTCCATCGAGATGCGCCAAGGACTTGATGCCACTCGTTTTCTTGGCGGCAACCGAGACCGTCACGGTTAGATACGGCTCGGTCCAGTAATACTTATCCTCGCGATAACAGGGAGAATAATCACACCACAGGCAATCGATATCACCGTTTTTGAGCAGCCGGTCGCGATCGTTCCAGTCAATATCGACAAACTGTGGCTTGAGCCCCGCACGCTTGCAGGCCTCGCGGGCGATGTCGATATCGATACCAGCGTAATCGCCCGTGGTATCGACATACACATAGGGGTCGTTATCCGTAACGCCGATTTTGAGTACCGGGAGATCTTTGTCGCCTTCATTCGAGGAGGAAGAACTGCTTCGAACGGTATACGTCAGGGCGCCCGCACAGACGGCAACAAGGAGTATGAGCGTAAACGAGACGATGGCGGCTCGCTTGATGCGTCCGGGCACGCGCCTCCCTTCATCGAAACAGCAGTCGGATTTCATTTTATACCCGGGGCTGATGCGGCAATAAAAAAGCGCCTCGCCCAAGATGGGCAAGGCGCCAAAGGTTGAAATGCATCCGCAAGCGGTCGAATTAGGTTAGCCCTACTCGAAGTTCAGCTGCTCCAAGCGATCGAAGACCGTGTCGATGCGGGTGAGGAAGTCCCACGGATCAAAGATCTCGTCGAGTTTTTCCTGGCTAACGGTGCAGCGCGGATCGGCCTCGAGACGCTCCTTAAAGGTGGGGCCGGAGACACAATCCTGCACCTCGTGCCAGGTGGCCATGGCGTTTTCCTGCACGATAGCGTAGGCGTCCTCGCGGGTGATGCCCGTATCGACGAGGGCCAGCAGGACCTTGGAGGAGAAGATGAGGCCGCGGGTCTTGTTGAGATTGGCCATCATGCGAGCGGGATACAGCTGCAGGCCGTCGATAACGCGGATGAGGCACTGGAACATGTGGTCGAGCGCGATGAAGCTATCGGCCTGGGCGACGCGCTCGGCGGAAGAGTGCGAAATGTCGCGCTCGTGCCACAGGGCAACGTTGTCAAAGGCGACCTGAGCGTTGGACTTCACGACGCGCGACAGGCCGCAGACCTTCTCCATGGTGATGGGATTGCGCTTATGCGGCATGGCGGAGCTGCCCTTTTGGCCCTTGCGGAAGGGCTCCTCGGCCTCGAGCGTATCGGTCTTCTGCAGGTTGCGGACCTCGGTAGCGATACGCTCGCAGGTGGCCGCGGTGGTGGCGAGAACGCCGGCGAGATAGGCGTGATGGTCGCGGCTGATAACTTGCGTGGACAGCGGGTCGTGAACCAGGCCCAGGTGCTCGCAGACGTACTCCTCGACGAACGGCTCGATGGAGCTGTAGGTGCCGACGGCACCGGAGATGGCACCGAAGGCAACATTCTTGCGAGCGTCCTCAAGACGATCCAGATCGCGCTTGAGCTCCCAGGCCCAAGAGCCAAACTTCATGCCGAAGGTCATCGGCTCGGCGTGGATGCCATGAGTGCGGCCGGCACAGAGCGTGTTGCGCTCCTCAAAGGCGCGACGCTTGCAAATCTCGCCGAGCTTCTTGACGTCCTCGATGATCAGGTCGCAGGCCTGGGTGAGCTGGTAGCACAGAGCCGTGTCGCCCAGATCGGAGCTGGTCATGCCATAGTGAACCCAGCGGCTGGGCTTGGGGTCGCCCTCGGGAACATCGGCATCGATGTATTCCTTCATGTTGGTCAGGAAGGCAATGACGTCGTGGCGCGTGACTTCCTCGATCTCATCGACCTTCGCCTTCTCAAAGTTGGCATGGTCGCGGATCCACTGGGCCTCGTCTTTGGAAATACCGATCTTGCCGAGCTCCGCCTGGGCCTCGCAGGCCAGAACCTCGATTTCCTGCCAAATGGCGTACTTGTTCTCGAGGGAGAAGATGCGTCCCATCTCCGGGCGGGTATAGCGATCGATCATAGCGGCTCCTTTTTGGTTATTGGCACGTTGGTCGTAACCCAACCATTGTACCGTGCGCAGGTGCAAGTATGGGCAGCAGGCATTAACCTAACATTTTGGAATTGGAGCGAGCATGGGGACGTCCGCGCATTTGCTTCGCAAATCCGCACCGGCTTCAGGCGAGCCCCTCAGCCTCACGAAGCCGCGGGGGAAGACTTTGTTGAATTGGCCGTCCCCATGTCTCCCGCACTCGATGGAGCGGGCAACGGGACATCCGCGTATTTGCTTCGCAAATCCGCACCGGCTTCAGGCGCCTGTCGGCGCCTTCGCCTGCTCGCTACAAACGCTTCGCGTTTGCTTTACGCTCGCACCCTGTCGGGTTCGAGTCCCGGCGCTTTATTGAAAAAAGCACGGCACCGTAATGGTGCCGTGCTTGTGCTTCTAGCTGGAGCGGGCAACGGGACTCGAACCCGCGAGTGTCAGCTTGGGAAGCTGATGCCTTACCACTTGGCGATGCCCGCATATGTGGGGGATAGTATAACGCGGTTGTCTTGTTCGATACAAGGGTGGCGATGCTTGTTTTAGCTGTGGAGATTCGTTTGAAAATCGCGTCAATTGTGGAGATGAGGACCTTTGACCTCCTGTTCTCCTTATCTTCTACCTGCGCTTTTGCTTGATTGTTGTATTTGAGCTCAATTTGTCAGGAATTGGGCAAGCTTTTGGTCAGCCTTTGGTACTTACCCGCATGAACCTCGGGGGTAGCCTCATCCTACGCGTCGCAGCCTCCCCATGCGGCGCACGAGGGATAAGGAGCAGCCATGTCCAACGCACCCACGCACTCTGTCCACAGCGCAATCGCAACAGGTCCGCTGCTCCTGCTCCTCTTCCTGCTTTTCGGCTGCCTGGCACCGGGAGCCGCATTTGCCGTCGATGGCTACGACCAGCTCGGCTTCCGCACTATTAGCGATGATTGTGGGCCCTTCTTCATCGGCAAGTATGAAGCTCAAGACGCCTCGATTGCCTACTGCATGAACCAGGAGCGCCCCGGCCCCACCAAGCCGGGCGGCCCATGGCTCAACTTTGATCAAGGCTGGATGTGGCTCGACGACGAGTTCGCGGCAATCGTTTGTCACGGATATCCCACCACCACGTCGTTTGGCGGTTACCATCTTTCACCCGATCGCGCCCGCGCCGCCACCCAGCTTGCCGTATGGATGCTCAACGGCACTACCCATGTCGACGGTACCTACTCCTACACGACCGCTCAGGGCAAAACCAAGAGTGGGCACTTTACCGCCGACAATGAAGTCGTGGCGGCGGCGCGGTGGCTCCACGACAGCGCAAAATCAGGAAGCATCAAAGCCGCACCGCACCGCGCGCGGCGCTATCTAGGAACCGTATCGGGCGGCAGCAGACGTCAAGACATGCTCTATGTACTGCCGGCGGTCTCTGTTTCCTTCCAAAAGCAGTCTGCAAACGCTGCCATTACCAGCGGAAACAATACTTATCAGTTTGACGGGGCAACATTCGATATTTTTGAGAGCGCCAGCGGCGCGCGTGTCGGCACCATCCAGATGGACAGCAACGGTCGGGCGCAAGCAACTCTTCTGCCCAACACTGCATACTACCTAGTTGAAACGAAGGCGCCGGCCGGCTATGTCCCCCGTCGTGATCGCATCGCCTTTACCACGGGGAATGACGGTGGACAGGTCGCCATTGATGAACAGCCCGGCATCATCAACCTGCATATCGTAAAACTCGATGCCGCGACGAATGTCGGCCCCCAGGTGGGTTCTTCGCTCGCAGGAGCAGAGTTCACGTGTGTGTCACAATCAACCCCTGGATGGGCGCAAATCCTCACGACCGACGAAAGCGGTCGGGCCACCCTCGCCGATGTCCCCTTAGGAACCTTTACCATCTACGAATCAAAAGCCCCCGAGGGCTACCTGCCATCCAACGACAGCTGGACCTATACCGTCGGAGCCGACCAGCTCGGCGATTCAGGCGTGGTCGAGATCGAATCTCGCATTTCCGATATCCCCATTGCGTTTGACCTTGAGATTTCCAAATTCAAGGATTACGGCAATAGCGACCAATCCGGCCTGGAGCAGCCGGCGGGTGGTGTTGTCTTTGAGGTTGTCAGCAACAGCTCTCAGCAGGTTGTTGGCACACTGACCACAAACATCTATGGCTTTGCCTCCACCAAAGACCAGCCCGAAGCATGGTTCGGCACAGGTAAGCGACCCGCCGGTGTCCACGGAGCCGTCCCATACGACCGTGCCGGCTACACGGTTCGCGAGGTTCCGGAAACCGTCCCCGAGGGTTTTAAACGTGCAGGGGAATGGACCGTCGGGGCCAATCAGATTTCCAACGGCGCCGAGCTTCAATATATCGTGGACAACCACGCTCTGTCGACGCATCTCCAGATTGTAAAACGCGATGCCCAAACAGGCGCTTCTGTTCCACTAGCCGGATTCACCTTCCAACTCCTCGACAGCAATCACGAATCTGTCTCACAAACTTGCTGGTATCCAACACATAACGTAATGGACACCTTTACGACTGACGCGACCGGGACCGTCACACTGCCCGAATCGCTCGTGCCGGGCACCTATTATGTACGCGAAACCTCGGCCAAAGAGCCCTATCTTGTCGGCGAGGAGATCGAGGTAAACATACCCGCCGAAATGAACCTAACGCCCGTTGCAATCGCCTCGTATTATGACCACGCCGCGACCGGAAACATCAGGATCGTTAAAACCGATGCCGTAGACGGCAGCAGCCTCGCGGGCGCCGTCTTTGAGATCCGTGCCTCGGGTGATATCGTGCGCCCCGACGGTAGCATTGCCGCGCTCGACGGTGAGACTGTCGCTACCGTCACGACGGATGAAACTGGAGAAGCACGCGCGGACGACCTCCCGCTGGGATCTGGCACCGCACGCTACGAGGTTGTCGAGACTCAAGCGCCGGCAGGCTTCTTACTCGATCGGACATCCCATATTGTCGACCTTACTTATGCCGACCAGAAAACACCCGTTGTAGAAGCACGGCTTAACGTATCCGACGATTACACCAAGGTTGATATCTCCAAGGTCGATGCAAGCGGTGAGCAGGAAGTGGAAGGCGCACAGCTCACCTTATATGGTCCCGATAAAACCGAAATAGACTCCTGGACCTCATCCGACAAGCCGCACCGCGTCGAACATCTTGCACCTGGCACCTACTCGTTGCGCGAAATGATGTCTCCGCGGACCTATGACCTTGCCGAGGAGATAACGTTTGAAATAAAAGATACGGGAGAAGTCCAATCCGTCGCGATGAAGGATGCGCCCATCGAGATCAAGGGGCAGGTCGACAAGCGTCAGGAACTTGTCCAACCTATCGAAAAGGGCCTGTTGGCTAACGGCGATGGTAAAAACCGCGCCAGGACGCAAACCAATAGTGATGGGCTTTTCTCCTATACCATCGATGCTCGAAACGATTCCGCTACTTGGGTTGATGAGTTTACGATTACCGATGATCTTGAGTGCGCCAAAGACGGCACGGCGAGATTCATCTCAATCGAAACCACCGTCGCCATCGGCGACCTCAACGGTCTGTGCAACGTGTGGTATCGCACGACGCCGTTGGACTCGACAGACGTCGATGAACCGACGAACGCGACACTTGACGATGGGCACGAAAATCCTTGGCTTGAGTCCGACGAAGTAAAAGAGAGCCTTGGTGAGGACTGTCGCCTCGTCGATTACGACGGCTGGCGCCTCTGGAAGGCGGATGTCTCGACCACGGAATCCACCACACTCGAGGCGGAAGAGCTCGACCTTGCATCCAATACCGTCGTAACGGGCATTCGAATTGAATACGGTGCGGTAGCTGCCGACTTTACGACTCGAAGCGATGCGGATTCTTGGACCCGCGATGATCTCAAAGATGAGCACGACGACCTTGACGATGCCAAAGCAATCCTTGGCACAGACGCTCGGGGCGCAGTCGTGCACATGCAGGCAACGTCGGCTTATACGCCCCAAACCGCACTCACCAACAGCGCGCGCGTCGATCTTTGCCGCAACGGCGGCGGCGATAAACTTGAGTCACATGACGAGGACCGTGTCATTCAACGCTGTACCCTACCGCAGGGCCTACCGGCAACAGGATCAGTTCCCATCGCCGCTTGCATCACCGCGCTCCTGACCTCGGGTGCCGCAGCCCTATGGTTCGCTCGCCTTAGGTCGATCCCAAAGAACCGCTAGCACGATGAAAAAGCGGGCGAGCCAGTCCCCCGGCTCGCCCGCTTTCAATCATGTAAATCGCCGTATCTACTCTGCAGACGAAGATCCACCATCAACGATTGCCTGCTCGGACTCAGGAATCCCATCGGCACCCGTGCTCTGTTCTTGCTCCACCTCTTCGCTGATTGCGGAGGCGGGGGTCGAGCCCTTCGCACCCACGATGTAGGCAGCCCCAAATCCTAACGCAATGGCAATCAAGGTCAAAATCACGTAGACAGGCCAATGGCGCTTAATATACGAAAACACGTTGACTCCTTAGAGCTCCGTCTACGAACGACGGATAACCTCGGTCACGACCTCGGATACCGTAGCAATGTTCGTCGGGTTGACATTGTGGGGCAGGTCGTCCTCGGTACGAGCGCAAGCCAGACGCGTGCCGTCCACGCCGGCGATGGTGAGGGCTCGGCGGCTCGCCTCGAGCGCGGCATAGGCATCGGTCTTGGCATAGGGCATCTCGAGCGCGCCACAATCGACATGGAACGACTTGCAGACCTTGCTGACCAGGTTCATGATGCGGCGATCGCCCTTGAGCAGTTGTTGTTCGCCCTCGACCGTCACCACCGAAAGCCTACCGGCGCCGACGGATTCAAGATTGATAAAGAATACGCCGCGGAGCTTATCGCGATGCGAAGCCAAGAAGGCCTTCATGCCGGCGCCATCACAATCCGAGGCGCCCGTTGCCACAAACCAGATATCGTGACCGAGCAGCTCATCATCGCCCATAGAGGCGACAGCCGAGAGCATATCTTCGGAAGAAGCGCCATCGGAAGACGTAGCGCCACCCTTCCAGCCATCGTTATCGTCCTCGAAGTTATCCCACGAACCGATACCGCGACCGGACTTCTTGGCATCGTAATCGTCTTCGACGCCCAGCCAGTCACTCATGCTGTCCTGCTCGTTTTTCTTTTTACGACCGAACAGGCCACCCAGGCCGCGCTTACGAGACTTGGGTGCCGCCGGGGCGGGAGCCGAAATGGTCTCGATCGGCTGCGCGGCCGACGCAACGGGCATAGGAGGCGCAACTGGTGCCGATGTGGGTTCGGGACCTTGGGCGGTAGCAAAGGGGTCGTTGACCTGGGCAGAGGGATCGGGAAGGTCGAACAGCGACGTGCGAGACGCAACGTTTGTCTGCTTCATAGACGGCAGCGACGGATCGGGGACCGAAGCCAGCGGAGACGAGGAAGGTGCAGGCGACGGTGCCGACGCCGGATCGGGAACATTCATCTGCGGGCGCGGCGATGCCTGGGAGGAAATCTGGGCCATAAGGGAATCGACCGTTTCGTCCTGGGTGGGAGCGACATTGGCAACCGTGGCACCGGAACCACTCGGGGTCGGCATGGTGAAAATCTGCGTGGAATAAGGCCTCGACTCATCCGTCTCGGGAGTCTCGGAAACCGCAGGCACTTCCTCCTGCTCGACCTCGGTCGAATCATCTTGCTCGGCTGCCGCGTATTGCTCTTCGTCAGAGTTGGCCTCGACGGGCTCGTCCTCGGCGGCATCTTGGATTTCGGCAGCATCAATAGGCTCGTCATCGTCTGCCGCGTCGCCCTGCTCATCGGAAACAGGAAGGGGCTCGGCAATCGCGGTGCCTTGCTTTTCAAACGTTATCGTGGAATCGAACTGCGCGGCATCAAACGACATGGTGCTATCGACGTGCTGCTGAGCCTCGAAAGACGTCGTCGCCTCAACAACATCCGCGGACGCCGGTTGCTGGGACTCAAAGGACGTTGTAGCTTCGGCGGCGTCGACGGGCGCGGACTGCATAGCCTCGTTCTGCTCGAACTCTTGCGCCGCGTGCTCACGTGCCGCCTCGGCTGCCTGCTGCTGAGCGATAGCCTCCTGCTCGGCAGCCTCGCGTGCGGCAGCGCGCTTCTCCTCGAAATCGTCGACAAATTTCTTGCCCTTTGCAAGCGCACCCTTAAAGAAGTTGGAAGCGCTGGCGCCAATCGACGAGAACGCGGATGCAATGTCGGCATGGGGCGTTGCCGCGGGAATCTCGGCCGAGAAATCAGTATCGCTTTCGTAAGACACACGCCTCGGCTGTTCAACGTAATCGTCGTCAGACTCGTCCGCAACGTCTTGCGCCGGCGCGGCGGGAGCCAAAACGTCCAGTCCTGCCGCGGGATCGATCGCGGACACCGCCTCGGGCTCGGCAACGGCAGCGGCAACCGCGGCAGACTCATCATCCACGGTGACAGCGGGCGCAGGTGCAGCCACGACGGGGGCAGGCTCGGGCTCAAACGTCGGCTCCTCGCCCTCCTCGTAATCGAGCGTGCAGGACTCGGGAAGCATTCCGAGCGCACGGATGGCATCCGAACCAAAGCGGATGTTGCCGGCGGCGTTGCGATAGAGCTTGGGCTCGGGCTCGGCAGACTCCTCCGCCGGCTCGGCAGCGGGAACCTCGTCATTGAACTCTTCGGCTTGGGCAGCCTGATTCTGATCCTCAGGCACGATAGCGCCGATCAGCGTCTCGTCGGCAGACGCACCCTCAAAGCCCTCGATTTGCTCGTCGAAAGCCTCACCCTGTTCGGGCTCGGTCTGAGCGTCGGGAGCAATCGGCTGACCGAATTCGTCCTCGGCGTAGGTAGGCTCTTCATACTCGATGGTGTTGCCGTAGTCGTTTTGCTGCTGGGCCGCGGCATATTCCGCCGCTGCGCGCGCCATTTCCTCGGCACGACGCTTCTGCTCCCCAAAATAGGTATCGAACGGAACATCGTCGGGAAACTCGTTTTCGCCCTGGAAGGGAGCAACGTTGTCCATAACGCCGAGCATAGCGGCGACAGAAGACTTGTTGCACACCGCGCCAGACGTATAGGGAAGAATGTGGCGGTTAGAGATGATGTTTACCGCGTTGGCGAGTGCAACGAGGGAAGCGAGGATCGCGACAATCCACAGCAGAACCTTGAGCGCGCCGGGGAGCGGCAGAATACGCAGGATGGCAACGGCAGCGGGGGCAACCGTGGCAACGGGCAACAGCTTGGCGATGAGCGCACGATACGAAGCATAAGGCTCGCGGGCGAGCAGCTCAGCACGGGGAGAGTCGTAGTGTGCGACAACGACCACCGGGCGGTTACGCGGGGACGCGAGCGGGCCCGAGGCCTTGTGGTAGGCGATGACATTTTGGCTCACGCCCGTCTTGCCCAGGCGCGAAACCACGGGGTGGCCCGTGCGCTCGAGCACGTAAAGAACGGCGCCGACAATGGCCAGCAAGGTGCCGACCAAGCCGATACCGCCGCCGATGCCCATCAGCAGGGCACCGGCAAACGCAAGAATACCGGTGACGGCAAATGCCAACCTACTGGGCGCCGGGGCATTGAACTCCTGAACCTCGGGATCAAAGCCGTGGTTGCGGAAGATCTGAGCGATATCCTCGGCAGCCAAGCGCTCTTCTTCGCTGCATGCCGGCGTAATGCCGGTGTTCTGCAGCAGGTGGTTAATATAGTTCTGGGTGTTCGCCATGTGCGCTCCACATCCATAATCCGACAAATAGGCCCAATGCATGCACATTAGAACCGTATATAGTCGAAAGTATACCCCGAGCAAGCGCAAACGACCGAATTCGGGCCATCTTAACGCCCCGAGCGGACAAGGATATAGCCTAATCTCCATATCGGACTAAAATCATGGCAGCAAACCACCTTCTCATGCGAGGACTCTATGACGGCAAGCGACCCGACCGCGACAATTAAAAAGGGGAATTCGGAGCCCAGTTTCGATAAAACGGCTCAGCGCATCCTCAATCTTTTCTTTGTGCTCAACAGCTCCCCCGAACCGCTGACGACCGAGCAGATCGTCTTGGATTCTGACCTGGGATATGACTCGGGCAACATCGACTCGGATAAGCGCAAGTTTCGGCGCGATCGTGACAAACTGCTCGAGCGTGGCATCTTAATCAAGGAGGTTCGCCCCGCCGGTGCACAGGAGACCGAGGAAAGCTCGTGGACAATCGACCGCGAGCACACCTTTGCAGCAGGCGGCCTCATCACCGCAGACGACGCCGATATCCTGCTCAACGCCATCGACCAGACACTAGCGGCCGGCTCATCCACTTTTGCCGCACCGCTTGCCGATATTCGCTCCAAGATTGCCTATCTCACCGGTAGGACGACGGTGGACGAAGCACCAATCCGCCGCTCTCCCACCGTCGATGCGGTATGGAGCGCCTTTGCCGAGCGATGCGCGCTGCGATTTTTATATCAGAACGGACGCGGCGAGCAGAAAGAACGTACCGTCTGCGTCTACGGCATGTTCGAACGCGAGGGCGTGGCGTACTTCTGCGGCCTCGACAATGTCACCGACGGCATCAGGACATTCCGCTGCGACCGTATCGTTCGCGCTTGGCGTCCTTCGAAGGCCTACGCCATCCCTGCGGACTTCAATCTCAACGACTATCTGTTCTTTGAATTCGATTTTGCCGACCGACCGCCCGTTGCAGCCACGTTCTCGTTCGCCCCTCAGACGCAGATCGATATGATCAACGGCCTCACGCGCGGGCGAGGTGAGCTCGCACACACCGATGTGGGATGGGCCTGGACCGTTGACGTGCGTGACCTTGAAGCCGCCGCCTCATTTTGCATGGCCCACGCCGTGGACGGCATGAGGCCCGTGGCCCCCAAATCGCTCAAGCAGGCGTGGAACCGCCTCATTGAAAGGACGGTGCACGAGCATGCCCGTGCGTAAACTCACCAGCGAGCAGAGACTCTCGCGTGCCATCGACATCATGGAGGCCCTCTACGCCGCCGGCGAGAGCGGCATGACACGAACCGAGATTTGCAGTCGCTTTGACATCACGGGGGTGTCGCTCGACGAGATTCTCGAGATCGTCTCGACGCTCGCGGACCGAGAATCGGGCGCGCGCATCATCTGCGAATGCCGCGGCGAGCGTGTGGTCCTCACCGGTGACGCCGGTCGTGTGCTACCGTTGCGCCTGAGTGCCGCCGAGGGCGCTGTGCTCAACCACGAACTTGAATCGTTGGGGATCGAGCCACAGACGGCAGCCCGGATTCGGCATGCTCTTCTACCCGAAGAGCTCGGCTATAACCAGCGCGTCTTTGACACCGTCAACCACGGGTCGCACTGGCAGCAGCTGAGCTGCGCCATTCAGGACGGCGTTCGCTGCCGCATCTCGTATCGCTCGATGGACGATGCACGGCCACGCGAGCGTCTGGTCGACCCCTTGCGCATTACGGCAAACGGCGACCAAACATACTTGATTGCCTGGGACATCGCAGTCGATGAGCAGCGCACCTATCGCATGGATAAAATCGAGGGACTCACCTTGACGGAAGACTCCGCCGTGTCTCACGCACCGGACGTCGCATCCCTCCACGATTCCCTTGCCCGGACGCAGCATAGCGCAAAGCTCCTGATGCCATTCGATATGGCGGAGCATCTGGACTGGGCCGGCATCACCCTAATCGAGCGCAGCGGGACAGACACGGCAACGGTAACCGTGCATTACGGCTCCGAGCGTTGGCTACTGAGCCAGATAATCGCAGCGGGCGGAGCCATCCGCATCTTGGATGACCCCGCCCTGTCAAAGCGTCTGTGCGATATGGCAAAAACCCTCGTCTGTCCGCTTTAGCGCCGCCGCTCGTGGCGTGCGCGCCACAGTTGCAGATAGTGCCCGATCTGCGCCGATTCGATGCGCTGGTAGGAGCTCGTGGGCAGCGACGTTAAGAACTTCTTTCCGTAGCCCTTCGTCACCAGGCGCGGGTCGGCCAGAATCAGCACGCCGCAATCGGTCGACGAGCGGATAAGGCGGCCGGCCGCCTGCTTGACCTCGAGCACCGCCTCGGGCAGCGAATAGCGCGCCCAAGCGCGGTCTTCGCGCAAGTTGCGCTCGCACGAGAGCGGGTCCATGGGGCTCGAGAACGGCAGCTTGGGAATGATGACGCAGCGCAGCGTCTCGCCGCTGGCGTCGAATCCCTCCCAGAAGGCCTTAAGCGCAAAAAGCGACGAGGTCGGCTCGTTGATAAACCGGTCGCGCAGGCGACGAGGAAATGAGTTGCGCTGCTGGCAGTTGAGTTCCAGACCCGCACGGGCCATCTTGGGCTCAACGCGGGTGTACAGGTCTTCCATGTCGCGCCGATTGGTGAACAGCGTGAGCACCGATCCGCCCATGGCAAGATGGGCGTCGACCAGCACGCGCTCGAGCGCCGTAAGATAGCTCTCGCGATCGCGCGGATCGGGGATATCGCCCGCAACGACTACAGCCATGTTCGAATCGAAGTCGTAGCTCGAGTCCAAGTGCAGCGATGAAGATGTTGAAGCACCGATGCGATCGAGGCCGACCGCGTGGTTAAAGTGTTCAAAGCTTTTGGACACCGTCATGGTCGCCGAGGCAAAGATAGCCGTGTGAACCTCGGGCAGCCACTCGGTTGCCAAGGCCTCGCCAATGTCGATGCGCTCTGCGGTCATTGACTCTCCGCCGGCACGCAACCTGCGATTGACCTGCAGCGAATACACGTAGTGTTCATCGGTGCCGTCGATGATGAGTTTGAGGTTCTCGACCAGCTCGTGCAGGCGGCGCGAGATATCGCCCAGGTCGACAACAACCTCGGGCTTGTCGGCGGCGACGGCCTGCACCAGCGCGTCGACGCTCTTGTCAGCTTGTTCCAATGCGTCGATGGCAGTGTAGGCCGACTGTAAGAAATCATGCCAGTCGTCAGATTCGCGCAGCTCGGGGCCAATCCATAGATTGGCATTGTCATAACCCCCACGGGCACGGCGGCCGAGCTCGCGAACGCCATCGAACACGTCGGCGATTGCCATGCTCGCGCGCGCAACCGTCGACGTCGCCTTGGCAGTAAGGCCCAGATAGAGCGTAGAGCCCTCGGAGGTTGCCAAATCACGGGAAACCTGGCTTAGCGCGCCGGTGGTCGAGCCGCCCAGGCGCTCAAACAGAACGCGTGATTCGTCCGCCGACACCACGCGCGCCCACTGACGGCGCGCCTCGCGCTCGATGGAATGGGCCTCGTCGATTACCCAATGACGAATCGGAGGTAAAATCCTGCCCTCGGCCGCAACATTGCGGAACAGCAGGGAATGGTTGGTGACCACCACGTCGGCATGCGCCGCACGACGGCGAGCGCCGTGGACCAAACATTTATCAGGGAAAAACGGGCAGAGGCGACGAGCACACTCGCGCGAGGCTGTCGTAAAGTCGGGGCGGTTGACGCTGCGCCACCGAATGCCAAGTGAGTCGAGGTCGCCATCGGCTGATTGGCAGACGTACGCCATAATGACCGCGACCGCCGTGAGCGTGTCCGCCGGATCGCGCTTGGTGGTAATCTCGACCTGGCCGCGGCTCATGCGCTCAAGCTTGCGCAGGCACGGATAGTGGTCATAGCCCTTGAGAGCGCAAAATGACAGGCCACCGTCCAGTTGCTCGGCAAGTTTTGGCAGCTCATGGTACATGAGCTGGTCGGCAAGATTGTTCGATTTGGTCGCAATACCAACCGTGATGTTGTTACGGCGTGCTGCCTCGGCAAAAGGCACCAGATAGGCCATCGATTTGCCGACGCCCGTACCCGCCTCAATTACACGATGAGTGCCCGTGACCAGCGCATCGCGGACCTCGAGCGCCATCGCGATCTGCTCATCACGCGGCTCGTAGGTGGGGTACATGCGATTGACCAGGCCACCTGGCGCATAGTCTGCCTCAATCTCCTCACGACTCGGCATCTTGAGGACCGGCAGTTCGTCGGCGTCCACCCGATCGTCGGCGCGATCGGCCTTGAGAACGTCAGCACGAGCGGCGCTGAGAGAGAAAATAGAACCAGGGTTCTGCCCCGCCAAGAACGAGAAGATAGGACGATAGGACCAAGGCACGTCCGGATGCATGTCGGCTAGGCGCGCCATGAGGCCCTGGGGCAAGTCGGTGAGCGCCACGAGTAACACGCGCCATACGCCACACAGGGCGTCGACGTCGGCATTGGCACGGTGTGATACCGAGTCACAGCCAAACAGATCGGCCATAAAAGACAGCTTGTGCGAGGCCAGGCGCGGAAGCGCGATGCGCGACAGCGCCAGCGAATCGATCCAAATATCGCTCACGTTGACGCCGCCTTTGACCGACTCGATAAACGAGCGGTCGAACGTGGCGTTATGTGCGATTACCGGGCAACCACCGACAAAATCGGCGAGAGCGGCCACGGCCTCAACGGCCGACGGGGCATCTGCCACATCGGCATTTGTAATGCTCGTGAGCTCGGTAATCTCGGCGGGAATCAGCTGCTTGGGATGCACGAAGGTATCGAAGCGGTCGACGATCTCGCGGCCCGAAAGACGGGCCGCCGAGATCTCGATCAGCTCGTTGTCCTGCACCGAAAGACCTGTGGTCTCGGTATCGAGGACAATTACATCTTCCTCGATAAGGCCGAAGGACTGCGTTTTGGCGCGTTCGGCAATCGTGGCATAGGAGTCGATGACAAACTGCGGCGTTCCTGACGAAACCGCGTCCTCGATTAGCATGCAATGCCCGCTCGACGAAGGCCCATACGGATCAGGCTGTCACAGACCTGCGGGAACGTCATGTCGTCGGTGTGGCGGATCTCGTCCGGATACAGCGACGTATCGGTCATGCCGGGAATGGTATTGGTCTCGAGGATAACGGGGCCGTCCTCACTCACGATAAAGTCGCTGCGCGAGATACCCAGGCAACCGAGGGCCTTGTGAGCAGCACAGGCAAGCTCCTGGGCACGAGCGTAATTCTCGGGTGAAATCTGCGCCGGAATGCGATGGATGTCCGTAGGGTCGACATACTTCACGTCCAGATCGTAGAACTCGCAGTCCTCGGGCTTACGAATCTCGACAATCGGCAGAGCGCGCACGTCATCTTCGCCGTATACGCCGACGGTGATCTCGGTACCCTCGATGCACTTCTCGACCAGCACTTTGTCGC
>OJPL01000202.1_pt1 | contig 25287 bp, 18 predicted proteins | sample 1598501 | NCBI WGS metagenome assembly OJPL01 (sample SAMN03922486, study PRJEB24848) | human gut metagenome | isolation source: stool sample | host: Homo sapiens | place: Germany | collected 2011-05 | reverse complement strand
CGTTAGATGTATCCCACAACCGGTCGTTAAATTGGCTGTCGTGTGGTGAAAATTTGCTTACTACGTTGGATGTGTCGCATAATTCGGTGTTGGAAACGTTGTGGTGTAATGACAACCAATTGACTACGTTGGATCTTTCGGGAAATCCGATTTTGAGAAAGCTGTATTGTTGCAATAACCGGTTGTCCTCTTTGGACTTGAGTAAAAATAAATTCTTGGAACCGAGGAATGTGTCCGATCACGGGAACTGTTTCCCGGAGGAAGAGGGTTCGATTGTGGTTAATTCCTGCTGTTTCTGAAAAATGAAAAAGGGGCTGTCTAACAGTTTTAGACAGCCCCTTTCGTTGCTTTTTGGTTTTACCGCGACGCGGCGATATTCGAGCTGTGCATGCCCCGGGAATCGCGGGCCCAGTCGTCCCTGGCGCGGAGTACCTGTTCGATGATGTCGCGCACGCAGCCGTGCCCGCCCGCGAACTCCGAAACGTAGCGCGAGGCTTCGATCACCTCGGATGCCGCATCCGAGGGACAGACGGGGATTCCGACTGCCTTCATACACTCCAGGTCCGGGATGTCGTCGCCCATGTAGATGACGTTCGCCGGATCGAGTCCGTGGCGTGCGAAGAAATCCTGCATGGCCGATATTTTGTCCATGCAGTCCAGGTAAACATCTGTGATTCCCAGCATTTTGAGCCGGTGGTCGAGCGTTGCGCCCCGTCCGCCCGTGATGATGCACACTTTGTAGCCCATACGGAGCGCATAGGCGATGGCATAGCCGTCCTTGGCATAGTATTTTCGGATGAAATCCCCATCGACCAGGGGCATGATTCCCCCGTCGGTCATTACGCCGTCCACGTCGAAAATGAACGCTTCGGTCTTTACGATGTCTTCTTTGAAGTTTCCCATATATCTTGACTTAATGATTCATAAATTCGTAACAGTCGCGGATCGTGAGCGAGTGCGGCTTCGTGCCGCCGCAACGTCGGCAGGTCGCCGCGTACGGCAGGCCCGGTCTGCACCCGATGCGGATCGCCCGAATCGACGGCTTTGGCTGCGGTTTCGGCGATCAGGGGTTTCAGTACGTCGAAGGGCAGTTCGGTCCCGTGCAAAATCTCGCCTCCCAATGCGTAGAGGTGATTGACGAAATTGCAGGCGAAAACCGCGGCCAGGTGAAGGCGTACGCGACGGTCGGAGTCGGCACGATATACCGTGCGGCTCAGATTGCGGGCGAACGCTTCGAGCTCCGAGGTGAAGGAGTCGTCGTTTCCTTCGACGAAAAGAGGTATTTTGGCAAAATCCACGCTGCGGCCTTGGGTAAAGGTTTGCAGGGGATAGAGAACGCCCCGACGGTCGAAGCGTGCGGGAAGAGCCTCTATTCCGATGCCTCCGGCCGTATGTACCACAGCGGCTTCGGCGGGTATGGGCAGGCTTTCGGCCAGCGTGGTGATCGCCGCATCGCTGACGGCCAGGATGTAGAGGTCTGCGGCGGCCAGCTCGCGCGGATCGGAGCTCCACGCGGTGCCGTTTTCGAGGGCGAGTGCTGTACCTCGTTTCGCGTTGCGGGCGAAGATCTGGAGCAATGTTGCTCCTTCCGTGCGGCTTATCGCGCGGGCGAGCGCTTCGGCCAGGTTGCCGCTGCCTATGAGGACGATATTTTTCATCTTTCCGAGTGTTTCGATTCGGGCTGCGGCCCGGAAGCCGGTTTGCGGGCGGCGTTCACTGCGTCGTCCAGGTCGATGAGCCGAAGCCGGTCGCCCGCTGTACGGCAGGCCGTCTGAAGCTCGTCGAGCGCGCGGTCTATTCGGCGCGTTTCTTCGGTCGCGGCGAAGTAGAGGCGTGTCGAACTGTAATTGTCGATGGTTCTGAAAATGTTGTAGAGCGTCATTTCGTGGATGTCCCGTCCGGGGGCGAAAGCCACTTCGCGGTCGTCGTCCGGATTCCGGATTTCGATCAGCAGGCCCGTGCGCACGAGCTGGTGCAGGACATCGTTCACGATGCGGGTGGGCAGCGAGAGTCGGCGGCGGAGTTCATCGACCGGGAGCGCCCCTTCGTTTTCCCGAAAGCGGTGTACGACCTGGAGCATGACGGCCAGGATGATCCGGCGTCGTCGGTCGTTGCTGATGCCGAGCGATTCGCGCTCTTCGGCGAAACGGTCGATATTCTGGTAGGCGAACGAGAGTTCGCCGCCGAAGAGCAGGATTTCCCACGAGATTTGCAGCCATAACAGGAAGAGCGGCAGGGCTGCGAAACTGCCGTAAATCGCGTTGTAGGAGGTCATCCATCCTTGCAGATAGAGGTAGCCCCACTGAAAGAGCATGAAGACCGTTCCTGCGACGATACCCGCCATGAAAGCGCTGCGCCACAAGACTTTCGTATTGGGCACGACGGCATAGATCAGGGTGAAGCTGCCCCAGATGATGACCAGGGCCGAAAGTTTCGAAAGAAGGATGCCGAGGAACGTATTCCCCGCGTCGAAGAACCGGAGCAGATAACCTCCCATCGTGCTGGCCACGAGCCAGAGGATCGGGGCGACCATCGCGATGACGATGTAGTTGAGGTATTGGCGGGCGATATTGCGCGAGGACTGAACCTCCCAGATGTTGTTGAAAGCGCTCTCCACCGACCCGAAAACCCGGATGACGGCCCAGAAAAGGGTTACGACGCTGACCAGGGCGATAAGCCCGCCCTGCGTATTGGCGAGGGCTTTGCGGGCGAATTCCACCATGTAGTCCAATACTTCGACGTTTTGCGGGAAAAGGGCGTAGAGATCGTCGATCAGGCCGTCCAGAAGCCCGAATCCCTTGACTACGGCGAATACCAGCGCCAGGATCGGGACGATCGAGATGAGCGTATAGAACGTCAGGGCGGCGCTGCGCACGATCGTATCGTGGGCGATCAGGCCGCGTGCCGTGTAGAACAGCAGCTTGTACTGTCTGACGGCCCACCGGACGCGGGGATTGCGGTAGGAGTTTGCGTTGCGCCGCAGGATCGTGTCCGTGAAGTAGGTGAAGACGTTCTTGACTTTCATTTCGGGACGTTTCTCAAAGGTAGCTATTTTAGACGGATTGTCCAATAATCCTGCCCGAGTTTCGTGAAGGCGATCCGTCGCTCGCCGCCTTCGCGTATGCCGAGCCGTGCGGCGATTTCAGCCGCCGTGAGCGGGAAATCCTGTTTCAGAATCGTCAGCCGGCTGCCGGAAAGCTCCCGTTTCAGTTGCTTGGGGTTGTAGGGCTCGATCCGTTCGATCTCCAGCCAGCGGCCCAATGTGTCTTCGGACTTTTCCGCTGCGAATCCGTAACCGTTCGGGCTCCAGATGTCGGCGTGGCCTTGCAGGTAGGTCGGCGTCAGCCGGGCTTTTTGAAGCGCTACGTCGGGGATCAGCAGCCAGCGGTAAGCGGCCGGATCGAAGGGCTTGTCGCAGGGAGTTGCACGGGCTTCGGCCGGCGTGCAGGAAAATTCTCCCAGTTCGAGCGCAACGGCCGTCAGCAGGGGGCCGGTTCCGTCGGTATAGACGACGACTTCCTTGCATTCGTCGTGCAGGGACACCACTTCCGTGCGGCAGGGACCGAAGAGCCGGAATGTTTCGCCGACGTCGAACAGCGGGGAGTTCTTGACGCAGAGGTTCGGGGCGATGCGACGGAGTTCCGGTAGCAGCTTCGGTATGTCGGGCGAACAATCCTCCAGCCGCACCAGCTTGCGCCCTCCGGCGCTGCGACGGTCGGGGTCGGCGTAGATCCAGTCGAAGTGGTCCAGGGTCGAGGCGAGGAACGCCTCGGCGGAGGAGTTGATAACCCGTATGTTCGTTGCGCCCAGCCGCCGGAAATTCTCTTCGGCGACGGCCGCCAGCGTCGCATCCCGTTCGAGGGTGATGACTTCGCGGAAGCGTTTTGAGAGGTAGAGGGCATCGACGCCCAGTCCGCAGGTAAGGTCGAGCACCGTGTTTCCGCTGCAACTTTTGCGGGCCGCGCATGCCTCGCTCGAGGCCTGTTCGAAAGCCAGCGGCGGGAGGATGCAGCGGGCTTCATAGTAGGAGGGGAGTTTCGTCCGTGCCCGTGCGAGGTATTTGACCTGCGTGGCGACGAGAGCCGCATGCGGAATACGCTTGTCGAGGGCGATCGCCGCAGGGTCGCGGCCAATTTGCTCTTCGACGGTATGCCGCACTTCGGGAGTCAGCAGCAGTCGGTATTGTTCCGGAGTCATCATTCCGGGAGCGAAGATACCGATTTTTTCCGTTCGGCGCTCCATAGGAGCAGGGTTGCGAAGATGAAAAGTCCGTAAACACTCCAGCATTGGGTTGTCGTGAGCCGGATGTCGAGGGCGGCTGCCGGAAGTGCCGCTGCAGCTCGGATCAGTTCGTTCTGTGCCCGGGCTGCGAATCCTGCGACGACCGAGAAGAGCGGTGCGAGCGCCGTTCCCGGGATCACGAGCCAGAGCGTGCAGCTCCCGACCACGACGTAGGAGAGCAGGATGACGACGGGGTTGAGTGCCAGCCCGACGACCGAGATCTGGCCGAAGGTATGGGAGATAAGAGGTGCGGTCGCAGCGGACGCTGAAAATCCGATGGCGAGGGTTGCGGTCAGCATATCGATGCTTTTGCGGCGTGTTCGCAGGAGGCGGCAGAGGGGGAGTCCCCAGGCGATGATGCCGGCGACGGCGATGAAGGAGAGCTGGAAGCTGATGTCGAACAGGTAATCGGGATGGAAGAGCAGCATGACGAAGGCTACGCCGGCGAGTGTGTTCATCCCGACGTATTCCGACGACGAGGCCAGGGCGAATTGCAGGACGGAGAACATCAGCGCGGCCCGGACGACGCTGGGCGGGAATCCCGTCGTGGCGGCATAGAGCCAGATGAGCAGGATGACCGCGATATTGCGCAGGATGTGTCCGTGCCGGAAGAGCGGCAGCCACCAGAGCAGCAGGTTGGCGAGCAGAAAGACGATGCCCACGTGCAATCCCGAGACGGCGAGCAGGTGCGAGGTCCCGCTGCGCGAGTAGGCCGCACGGAGTGCCGGGGAGAGCGAGCGTCGATCCCCGGCCGTCATAGCGTTGCAGAGGGCCTGTTCGTCGGGTGCCAGGGCCAGACGGTCGAGCCGTGCGACGGCCCGTTCGTGCAGGAACAGGGAGAGGTGCTTCGGGGAAAGCTCCCGGTGCAGGGTGTCGCGCAGCAGCAGGCTTGAGCGGTTCAGGTAGAGGGTGCCGACGTATCCCCGGCGGGTCATCAGCCGTCCGTAGCCGCCGTGACGGGCGGTGAAAGGGTAGATTTTGCCGCGTACGACGGCTCGGTCGCCGGGATTCAGTGCGGTCGAAGAGTCGCATCGCACCACGAGGTTTCCGGCGGCGGGGAGCCATTCTCCGGTTGCGGAGTTCCGCCGGGCGCGGATCGTTGTGCCGGAGGCCGTTTTGCCTTCCCGTTCGGAGAGGCGTTCCCGGACGATGATTTCGTATTCGCCCGGAGTGCCGGTCGGCGGAGCGGGAGTGTGTCTCAGTTCGGTGACGGTCATGCCGAAAAGCAGAATGGCTCCCAGGGTGGCGAGGTTTGCGCCCCGGTCGTCGGCGAGCAGTGCCAGGATACCGCAGACGAGGAATCCGCCTACTAACAACCACAGCGGCAGTACGTAGTGGTCGGCCAGCAGGATGCCGGCCGCGAGCGGCGGCAATGCGCGGAGCAGGGGCATGCGCCGGAGTTTCGACCGGAGGTTTTCGGACTTGAGTCGTAGCATAACGGAGCCGGATCGCGGGAAATGGACGGAGAACCGGGCTTTGACTTTGTGTTTTTTTCGTTTTCTGCGTTCGGCGGGACCTCGCGGGCAGTCGCGGGCCTCGTCGATCGGATATTTGCGGTTTGCCTCCTTTGGAGGCGGCGGAATATTCCCGCCTCTTCGTTACATCCGCTTCGAGTGTCGGTTTTCGGATTCGGCGATTTCCCAATTCGTAAAGATAATTATTTTTCGGAAGAATAAGCCGTTCGGATGTATGGATAATACAAAACGACACGCATCAAATAGAATGATGCGTGTCGTTTTGTCGTGTCGGAGATCTTTTCGCCCGTTTAGAACGATGCGAATGTGTTCCAGTTCGAATTTTGCTCCGCTGCGGCCTGAATGTCGGCAGGCAGGTTGGCGAAGAAATCGAAGCCGGTGAGCCGTTCGATCTCGGCGACGGAAGTCGCATAGTTCGTGTAGTTATCGTTCGAGTACTCCCTGTGTTCCATCCAGAAACCGATCGTCATGGCCGACGTCACTTTGTTCGACGCGTCGCGCCGGACTTTCAACAACGCTTTGTAGTAATAGTTCGGTACGGGGCATCGTTTGCTGTCCGACTTCGGTGTGATCCAGGTGATCGCTTCGTGGTTGCCTGCGGTCTGGAGAATAGCGCCCGTCACCACATATACCGTGTCCGTAGTCGCAGCGATATTTCGGACGCCGCTTTCGAGCTGCTGCCAAATACCGCCGTTGAATTTGTTCTGAATCTGCGGCGTGGAATTGGTTGCGTAATAGGTCTGTACGACCAATTCGTCCGAACCGTTGCGGTCGGCGTTGGGTATCTGGTGCCCCCGGGCGTAGAACTCTTTCGAACTGTCATATCCGTCCGATGTGGTAGCTCCGAGATTGACCCCGTAGCTGCTCGACCAGACGTTGATCTGTTCGGATTCGGCCAGTCCGGGATTGCGCTGCCATTTGTCGGAACGTCCGTTTCCCATGTGTCCTTTTGCGAGCGGATAGGCTACCCAGTAAGCCGTGTAGGTCGATTTGTCGTAGTACATCGTGTAGTTGCGCTGCGATCCGGAGGCGGGATAAACCGTCTGCGTGATCGTCGCGTCGGCTGTCGTGCGGGCCGGAAGCTCGTACCAGGCGGCATGATCCGTCCGTGCTCCTTCGGTGGTAAAGGTTGTCGAAGAACTCTGCGGCGTGGAGCCGTTGGTCGCCGTTACGACGCCGTAAACCGTGTACGTCGTTGCGGGCAGAAGATCGGAGAGGTTGGCGGTCGCTTCGTTTCCGACAACAGCGGCAACGACACTTCCCGTGTCGCTGCCGTTCGTTGCGGAATAGAAGAACTGCACCTCGGTTGCGTAAGCGGTGTCGGTCAGACTACTGGAAACCTTCGCTGTACTCGAAGTTATGTCGCTTACGCTCGGTGTAGCAATTCCCGGGGTAGGGTCTGGGGAAGGATTATCGCCTCCCCCTTCTCCCGAGTTTCAGTTGATCGTGATGGTTTTAATCATCAACGACTTGCCGCCCGATTCGGTGTTTAACGTAAGGACGATCTCGCCGGACAGCGGAGTTTCCGATTCGACGACATACTCCTGGTTATTCTTTTTTGCCAAGGAGATCGTTTCGCCGAGTGCTTGTCCACCGACGGTTGCATTCACGGTACTTAAGTTTGCCGTATTTGCCGACATAACCAATGTGATTTTTTTGATTCCTCCGGTATAATCGGACGTTTTTATGGTGACACCGCTGGGTTTCGACCAGGAAAGACCACGATTGTTTTGATCAAATGCAGTGGGCGCTTTGCTTGCAGTCCATGTCAGTCCGTTCACCGTTAAGCCGGCAGCGATCTTGTCTTTATCCGCGCTTTTGAAGGTGTAGGTCCAAGTTTCTCCGACACCGCCTTCCGGTTTGCTGTTCTGGGTAATGAGCAATGTCGCGTTGGCTGTACCCAGTGAAGTGGTAGCGGTAAGAACGATGCGTGCTGTACGAGGTGTTGCGACCGTATTCTCTGTGGCTGCGACTTCGAGGCGATTTTCGCCGCCGTTGTAATCACCTGTGGTGATCCAGTCCGGCTGTTCGGTTCCTTCAGTGCCGTCGTAAATAGCGACGGAAACGTCTTGCGTTTCGGCGTTCTTCAACGTAACGGGGATGTAGTGTGTTTCCGTATCGTTATAAGACAGTGTCAGGGTGGACGGATCCAATGTGATTTCAGGCAACTTGACGTATTCGGCAGGGATCAGAGTCAGATCTTTTGTCTGGGAACCGGTATAGAATCCAAAACCGTAAGTTGCCTGCGTGTTTTTCGCCAAAATACGGGAAGGGGTCGCTGCCGATGCGATTTGGTAAGTGCCTTCGGACTTGTTCTTGGTAATTACCAGTTCATAAGGAGTCGTAGAGGTCGTAGCGCTGTTGTCGCTCTCCCAGGAGAGATAGTTCTCGCCTTGACTGATCGTGTAGTTGTCGCCCGATTTGGTGATTGTCCAAATGAGGGTTTCATCACCCGTTTTGTAGGGATTTGACGGTGTAATTACTACGGGGGCCAAACGAGAACCGTCAGCCAGAGAACTCATTGCATAGGTTATTTCGGATTGGGTCGCCGTGATGACGTAGTCGCCGCTCAATGTTTCGGTCGCCTCTTCCGCAGCGTCGGTCATATCGACCGCGAAAGTCGAACTGTCGCCTGCTGCGAAAGCCAGGGGCCGGCCCTCCTGAACGGTTACCGTCTTGGTGAAGATCTTCGATGCGGTGGTCACGGTAACGGTGAATGTTTCACCGGCTGCCACCTCGAACGGGAAGCAGGTGAAATAGGCGGTCATGCCCGTTGCGCCGTTGGCCGTAAGGTTCATCTCCGAAGAGTAGCTCAGCGTCACGTTGTCCGAGAAATTACCGGGATAACCGTACTCCTTGACGGTGCCTGCCGTCATATCGACATAGCTACGGCCCGTGACCTTCTTATCTGGAGCCGTGAATTCGACGCCAAGGACAGGCTCCTCCGATGCGAGGTTTTTGACCGTCATCTTACCGATGGCAACGGCACGGCCGAAACTCATTTGCAGTTCGGTCGGCTGACTCTCCAGCGAGATCGATTTGGCGATCAGCAGGTCCGCGTTCGAATCGAAGCTCGTAGCGGTCGGCTGTTGAGATGTGCGTGTGACGACTTTCATGTTGGTAATATCCGTATTGTTGGACGTAATCCATGCCGAGGCGGGATAAACCGCGTTATAAACGAGCGGAGTGTTCGTATTCTCCGGGAACGATACGGCGAATTTCGCCGTGCCGTCGCTTACCGTACCTTCCTGCGAGTTGGCGTATGTGGTTTTGGAGGCGGCCGTTTCGAACACCTGAAGGTATTCGCCGGTTTCGTTCCACGAGATTTTCCCCGTCAGGGGATCATACGTCGTACGGGAACCGGATGCCGATTCGAGTTCAGACGATGCGGTGACCGTCATCGTTACTTTACGACCGTTCGACGGGTCGGAAACCGTGTCGTCTTTGGAACAGGCTGCGAACAGAGATGCACACACTGCGACAGCCAAAATGGATTTGAAAAAAGTTTTCATAGTCGTAGGATGTGTTTGTTAGTATTCTCCGTAATCGGTGTCATTAACGCTGCCGCCTGCTTCGCCGGCTCCGCCATAGTCCAGGACAGTGCTGTTGGCAAAACCTTTCTCGATCGAGATGCTGAGGATCTCAACCGAAGGAGCGGAGTACGAAGTTCCCTCCCCCTTAACCGTAGATTCGTAGTGTTTTTTCATAATCATAGAGGTATTATGTTTGAGAGTTTTTACATCGTGTCCTGGTTATGGGCTACCACAAATATAGACAATATTCAATTAAGGAACAAGAAAGAATCCAAAATTCATCGAATCTTCATATTTCGATGCGGATTATGCGTGAAAGCGTCCGAAATTTAGTATAAATTGTCGAACATGCTCTGGCTCTTGTCGTACTTCAGGTCGGCAAGGGAGGCGGCTTTGACCCCGATGTTGAAGCTCCAGCTCTGGTAATGACCGAAGGGAATCCATGCGAACGACATCTGCCAACAGTGCAGGTCGCGTGTAATGGTGATGGAGGCCGGAGTAAGCTCTTTGGCCTGGAAGTCGTAACCACCCTGGAATGTCACGCCCATTTTGGGGAGAATCGTGACGCTGCCGTTGATACCGAGGGTCTGGGTGATGTTTTTCTGGTATCCTGTCGTGCCGTTGTTGGTCGGCGAAGAGGAGTAACTGATCGTATAGTTGAATCCCAGGTTCCAAGGTAGCGAGAAGTCGTAATAGGCCTGGGTCATGTATTGTCGTCGGAGCGCAGGGTTCATCTGCCCGTAAGGGTCGTAGAACGGATTGGCGTAGGCCGGATCGACCGGGGCGCTGTTGATGTCGTTGATCGCCGGGGTGGAGTTGTCCTGGCGGGATTGGAACGTATAGCCGAACGAAGTGCTGGCCGATACCACACGGCCCGGGAAAAAGAGTTTGTTGATACGCTGGCCCTGCGGGGTGACCCGGTAAGGGTCGAGCGTAGCGTTGATATTGATGCCGAAATTTTGGAAAACGGTCGTGCGCAGCGAAATGGGGATGTTCGAAAGTCCCATGGAGTCGGCCAGGAAGTTATAGGATACCTGTCCGATGCGGAGTTCGTCGATCAGTTTGATCTTCTTCATACCCGAGGTATCGCGTTTGCTGAGCACCTTCATTTCGAGCGTCTGCGAGAGCGAGGCGTTGATGGCCATGGACTGACCGGAGCTGGGCACGCCGAAGATGCTCCCTTCGAAAGGCGAGTAGGTCTTGAAATTACCCAGCGTATCGCTCTGCACGGTCTTTACGTAGCCGTATTTCTGCTTGGAGAAGTCGGGGGCGTAGGAGAAGCTCACCGTCGGGGTGATCGTGTGGCGGATCGCCTGTATCTTGCGCGTTTTCTTCTTGGCCTCGTAGCGGCCATAGATGATCGTCGAGGCCTGCAGGCTGAAGTTGTAGTTGTACAGACGGTAGAACCCGTACTCCGGGTCGAGTTTGTCGATGCGGTTCAGCACCGGGTTCCAAACCTGCTCCTGTTTTTTGAAATACCACTTTTCGGTGTAGTTGATCGTAGGTCCGAAGTTGATATAGTTGAAGATGTTGTACGTCGCCGAGATGGGAATGCTATGCTCGAAGCCGTACTGCATGTTCTGGAGTGTTTCCTTGGTGAAGATTTCGGACTCTTTGGCGTTGGCCTTGTTGTTGAACTTGCCGGTGTAGCGGAGCGAAATCTTTTCGTACCATCGCTGCTTGCCCATCGCCTCCTTGCGTTTGAAGGGGTAGAAGGTCGAAACGTTGAAGACGACGTTCGGCAGGGCGATCGAGAGCGTTCCGCTCTGCGAGTTCTGCGAAACGGACATGTTGGCCGAAAGGGAGAACGGTGTGCCGAGCCAGCTTTTCGAATAGGAGATCGTCGAACTTGTCTGCGTCTGGAGCGCTTCGTTCAGGCTGGTAGCCGAATAGCGGTTGTAGCCGCTGGTACGGAAATCGACCGATGCGGAGAAGGTCGATCCCGGATTGGCTTTGGGGTCTTGCGTATGCTGCCAGTAGAGCTGGAAGTTGTTCTGCTGGAGGAAGTCGGGTTCGCCCTTGTCGCCGACACGGACGTTCGAGTAGTTGAAATTCAGGGTGCCGTTGTACTTGTAACGCTTCATATAGCGCGACATCGCGGATGCCTCCCACGATCCGAGGGTGTAGATACCGCCCCGGATGGCCAGGTCCATGTGCTCTCCGAGCGTGAAGTAGTAGCCCAGGTCACGGATGTAGAATCCCTTGGTCGATTCCTCGCCGAAAGTCGGCATCAGCAGACCCGACTTGGGGCCGGAACTGAGCGGGAAGAAACCCTCGGGCAGCAGCGGAAAGTAGATGGGAACGTCTTCCAGGACCAGGTAGGCGGGACCCGTGACCACTTTCTTGCCGGGAATCACCTTCGCCTTGGTCATCGCCAGGTAGAAGTGGGGGTGGTCCGTCTGGTCGCAGGTGGTGTATTTGCCGTCCTGGATGTGGATGGTGTTGTCGTCCATCTTTTTGACGTTGTTGCCGATCAGCCAGCCGTCGCCCTCCTGAGTCGCCACGCCTTTGATTTTCGCCTTTTTGCTGCCGATGTTGTAGGTGATCGTGTCCATCGTGTAGGGATTGGCGGCTCCTTCGGTGAAAGTGGGGTTGGTAACTGTCGGTTTGCCGTCTATCGTGTCGCGCTTGCCGTGGGCGTAGATGATCTTTTCGTCCATATTGACCCGCATGAAATCTCCCTTGAGATTCATGTTCTGGTAGTTGATATCACCCTGGTTGTAGATATAGACCGTGCGGTTGCGTACGTCGTAGTAGAGCGAGTCCTGGTTTTTGCCGCTGATGATGTCGTCCAGGAAAGATTTTTTCCGGGTCGTATCGCGCTGGGTCGTGTCCTGACGCAACGAATCGCGCAGCAGCGAGTCGTTGCCGGTGGGAGCCGTACTGTCGGCGGGGGCGATCGGCGAGAGGGGAGGCGCTCCGAAGATCGAGTCGATCCTGGTGTCGAAAAGCGAATCCTGCTCCTCTTCCGTACGTGTTTCGGCGGTCGGGGGGCGGTCGGCTTCCCGTTGAAGGCGCCGAATCTCCCGGCGGGTTTCGCGGCGGGATTTTTGTACGGCTTGCGTCGGAGTGCTGTCGGGCGGTGTTTGGCGTTCGGGTGTCGCGGGATGCTGCACTCCGCCCGGCAGCGCCATGCCGAGCACCGGAAGCAGGAAGAGCAGCAGGAGTGCTCCCGAGAAGATATATTTTGCCTTTAGCCTGTCCAAAATTCCAAAAAAAATCATACCTTTGCCGACGAGTCGGCAAAACCGCCCGAAAATGGCTCCGAAGGCCTCAGTGCGGGGGTTTTAACATCCGGCAAATATAGGTAAAAAATTCAGAACCGTTAAATTTTCAGCCACTTTTGCTATGCGGAAATCGCTTTTTCTTGTTGCCCTGTTTTTGATTGCGACACTCTCTTTCAACGGAGTTGCCGCGCAGAATATTGCACAGGGCGTGCGGGTCGTCGTAATCGATGCCGGGCACGGGGGGCCGAAGTTTCCGGGAGCTCATTACAGAGGCGTTTATGAGAAAGATCTCAACCTTCAGATCGCTCTGAAGCTCGGGGCCTTGATCGAGAAGGAGATCCCCCAGTTGAAAGTGGTTTACACGCGTAAGACGGACAAGCAGTTTTCCGAAAGTCTGACCCAGGATTTGCAGGCTCGGGCCGATATCGCCAACAAGGCGGGCGGCGACCTGTTCATTTCGATCCATACCAATGCTGCGGCATCGGCGTCGGCACGGGGAGTCGAGACCCTGATTATGGGTGAGAGTCCGCTGGAGAAGAACGCCAACGAGCGGGCCCTCTATTATAACAACCAGGAGGAGCTGCTCGATATGTCGAACGAGAAGACGGCGGCGATCGTTCGGGCTTATATCCAGAACCTGCAGTTCACCTATGGTGAATACAGCGAAGCGATGGCCCGTCTGGTGCAGAAACATTACGTCAAGTCCGGGCGGCACAATCGCGGTGTGAAGCGACAGCCGCTCAAAGTGCTCTACGCTACCGATATGCCCGGTATCCTGACCGAGATAGGTTTCCTTTCCAATTCGGAGGAGTACGCTTATATGAATTCGGCGAAGGGGCAGGCTCAAATCGCACGTGCGCTGTGCGATGCGGTGAAGGATTACGTCGCTTTCGTTCGGGGTGCGCTGCTTGTCGATGACGATGCCATTTACGAACAGGCCGATGCCGATGTCGCAGAGCCGGCTTCGGCTGCCGCTTCGGACAAAGCGGATAAGGGTAGTGTCAAAACCGGGAAAGCCGAACAGGAGAAGACGTTTTATGCCGTGCAGTTGATCGCCAGCGCCAAGCGCGTGCCGCCCAAGGACCGGCAGTTCAAAAGTTACCGGGGAAAAGTCACGGAGTTCGTTACCGGCGGCCGGTTCAGGTATAAGTATTGTGTGGGGCGTTTCGATACCCGCAAGCAGGCCGAAGCCAAGTTGGCCGAGGTGCGCAGGGAGTTCCGCGATGCGTTCGTGGTGAGTTGTCGGGGCGACCGGATCGTACAGTAAATAAAACGAAAAAAACAGGTATATGAGAAGAGAAGTTAAGATCGGCATTTTCGCCGTGCTGATGATCGGCGCCCTCTGGGCGGGTATCCGCTTTCTGAAGGGGTTCGACATCTTCAGTCGCAACGCGGTCTATTATGCCGCTTACGACCAGGTCGATGGCGTGCAGAACGCTTCGCCGATTCTGATCCGGGGCGTGAAGGTGGGAGCCGTGACGGATATTTCGTTCGATCCTTCGATCGGTAACGAGGTCGTACTTCAACTGACGATCCAGCGGAAATACCGGATTCCGTCCAATTCCGAAGCCCGGATCTACAGCAACAGCATCATGGGCGCCAAAGCGATCGAAATCGCTCTGGGCGATGCCGGGACCTACCTGCAATCCGGGGACACCCTCTGTTCGAGCCGCAGCAAGGGCCTGATGGATATGGCGGGTTCGGAACTCGAATTTTTCAAGCAGAAGATGTCGCAGGTCGTGGGGGATTTGAGCCGCACGATGGATAACCTGAATCTGATTATGGAGCAGAACGCCGCGAATATCGAAGGTACGATGTCGCACCTGAATTCGATTACGGGCAGCGTAAACGGTATGTTGCTGTCGCAGCGTGCGAATCTGGAGAGCGCCGTAGCGAATTTGACCCGTTTTTCGGAGATGCTCGGCGAGAACTCTCCGCGTATGGACAGTATTATCCTGAATTTAAGCAATTTTACCGACCAAATACAGCGTGAGAATCTGGCCGGGGCGCTCGATTCGACTCTGATGAACCTCAATGCGATCTTGGCCCGTGTCAATGCCGGGGAGGGGACTGTCGGGCAGCTCGTCAGCGATCCCCGTCTGTACGAATCGCTCAACGAGGCGACTGCGAACTTGGCGTCGCTGCTGGCCAACTTGCAGGCCCATCCTGCTCGTTACGTCCATTTCTCGCTGTTCGGCCGCGATCCCGAAAAGGCCGACCGCAAGCAGCAGAAAAAAGAGGCGAAACATGCCCGGCGCGATTCGCTCAAGGCCCTGAAAGCGGCCCGATAGTTTCGAATGTTTTCTCTGTGCGATGATCTATCCGGCGAACTTTGAACAGAAAGTCGGTTTCGACCGGCTGCGTGAGCAGGTCGCGGCGCTGTGTACGATTCGCGGCGGCCGGGAAAGGTTGTGCGCCGAACAATTCAGCACTTCGCAGGCCGATGTCGAGCGGCGGCTGGCGCTGGCGGACGAGATGCGCCGTCTGCTGGAGATGGAACGGGACTTTCCGGACGACGAGTTCGTCGATGTCGATTATATCCTTTCCAAACTGAAGATCGAAGGCAGTTTCCTCGAAGTCGAGGAGGTCGTGTTGCTGCGCCGGGCGCTGGCTTCGGCGGGGGCGATCGCCGGTTTTATCCTGGGGCGCGGTGAGGAGCTATATCCCGAACTGCGGCTCCGCAGCCGGGGGATCGAGGCTTTCCCGGAGATCGTTCGGGCGATCGACGGTATCGTCGATCAGTACGGCAAGATCCGGGACGACGCTTCGCCGGAGTTGCAGCAGATCCGGCGGATGATCCGCGAGCGGGAGGGGCAGGCCGCCAAACGCCTGCAGCAGGTGTTGTCGAATGCCAAGAAAGCCGGTATCGTGGAGGCCGACGCGATGCTCTCGATCCGCGACGGCCGGGCGGTGATTCCGGTCGCAGCGGCCAATAAACGCAAGTTGCAGGGTTTCATCCACGACGAATCGGCCACGGGCAAGACCTTCTACGTCGAGCCGGTCGAGGTCGTCGAAATCAATAACGAACTCAAGGAGCTGGAGTACGCCGAGCGGCGCGAGATCGTGCGGATCCTCTCGGCCTTCACCGACTCGATTCGCCCCGAAGCGGATCGGATCGCGCTGATTGGCGACTATCTTTCGGATCTGGATATGATCCGTGCCAAAGCCCGCTGGGCCGTTGCCAACGGAGCGGTGAAGCCGATCGTTTCGACGGACGACCGGCTGGTGCTGCGCAATGCGCGGCATCCCTTGTTGCAGCAGACGCTCCGGGCGCAGGGCAAGCAGGTGGTGCCGCTCGATCTGCAACTCGACAAACGGCGTCATATCCTGGTGATTTCGGGGCCGAATGCCGGCGGCAAGTCGGTGTGTCTGAAAACTACGGGCATCATCCAATATATGTTCCAGTGCGGATTCCTGGTTCCGGCATCGGAGAATTCGGAGCTGCCCCTGTTCCGCAACCTAATGATCGACATCGGGGACGAGCAGTCGATCGACGACGATCTTTCGACCTATTCGTCGCACCTGCTCAATATGAAGAACATGCTCGCCGGAGCTTCGAACCGGACGCTGGTGCTTATCGACGAGTTCGGTTCGGGTACGGAGCCTATCATCGGCGGGGCGATCGCGGAGTCGATCCTCGAACGGCTCCGCAGTAAAGGCTGTTACGGGGTGATTACGACCCACTATGCCAACATTAAGTATTATGCGTCGAACACCGAGGGAATCGCCAACGGAGCGATGATGTTCGACGTGCAGAATATCCGGCCGCTGTTTCGGCTCGAGATCGGCAAGCCGGGCAGTTCGTTCGCGGTGGAGATCGCCCGCAAGATCGGGTTGCCGGAGGATATTATCCGCGATGCGGGCGAAAAGGCCGGCAGCGATCATATCAACCTCGAGAAACAGTTGCGTGAAATCGCCCGTGACAAACATTACTGGGAGCAGAAGCGCGACCGCATCCGGATCGCCGACCGCAAGGTCGAGGAGCTGGAACAGACCTATGCCGACCAGCTTTCGCGCATCCGGCAGGAGCGCTCGGAAATCTTGAAAAAGGCCAAGGAGGAGGCGCAGCGGATGATCGCCGACGCCAACCGTCAGATTGAGAATACGATTCGGACGATCCGCGAAGCGCAGGCCGAGAAGGAGCTTACCCAGTTGGCCCGTAAGGAGTTGAACGATTTTCGGGACAGGGTGGAGAGGACGGATGCAGCGGATGCGGCGCACGACGAACGGGTGGCCCGCGAAATGGAGAAACTCGAACGCCGCCGCCAGCGTCGTGCCGAGCGCAGACAGCAGGCCGGCGAGACTCCGGAGGTCGCACAGCCTGCCGTGCCGGAGAAACCCCGCGAGGCGGAGGTCGGCTCGAAGGTGAAGATCGCCGGGCAGGACATTCCCGGCGTGGTGCTTTCGATCAAGGGCCGGAAGGCGCAGGTGGCATTCGGACAGATTCTTACGACGGTGGATAGAAGTTCGCTCGTCGTGATCTCGGGCGCCGAATTCAAGCAGGCGACCAGGCCCGTGCAGCCGCGCACGGTGGTATCGGTCGATGTGTCGGCCCGCAAGCTCAATTTCAAGGATCATATCGATGTGCGGGGCCTGCGTGCCGCCGAAGCATTGGAGGAGGTGCGGGATTTTATCGACGACGCGATCATGGTTGGCGTCGGTACGGTCACGATCCTGCACGGCAAGGGGACGGGGGCGCTCAAGGAGGAGATCCGCCGTTATCTGCGCACGGTGCCGGAGGTCGAACGGGCTGCGGACGAACACGCCGACCGGGGCGGAGCGGGGATTACGGTGGTGACTCTGCGTATGGATTGACGGCAGTTATGTAAAGGAAAGATACGACATGAAATACATGTTATCGGAAATCGCCCGCATTTGCGGGGGCGAACTCATCGGGGAGGATTTGCCGGTGGCACGGGTGCTTACCGACAGCCGCAACTGTTCGTTCGGCGAGGAGCCGCTGTTCGTGGCCATGAAAGGTACCAATCACGACTCCCACGCCTTTATTGGCGAGATGGTTCGCCGGGATGTGAAGGCATTTCTTGCGGAGCGGAAGACGCAACTTCCGGCCGGTTGCGGCTGCGTGGTGGTTCCGAGCGCCATCGCTGCCCTCCAACAGCTTGCGGCCCATCACCGGACTCGGTTCAAGGGGCGCGTGGTCGGTATCACGGGTTCGAACGGGAAGACCGTGGTCAAGGAATGGATCGCCCAGCAGATTCCTGCCGGCGTCAAATATTTCCGGTCGCCGAAAAGTTATAATTCGCAGTTGGGCGTGGCGCTCTCGCTGCTGATGATCGAAGGGGACGAGGAGTTGGCGTTGATCGAAGCGGGGATCTCCTGTCCCGGGGAGATGGTGCGTCTGGAGCGGATGATCCGCCCCGATACGGTGATTTTCACTTCGATCGGCGAGGCGCACCAGGAAAATTTCACCTCGCTCGAGGAGAAGAGTGCCGAAAAGTTGGTGTTGGCGAAGGGAGCGCGAACCATTATTTATCATGGTGGCTCCTCCCTGCTCGAACGGATGATCCGCACGTTATACGGCGGCCGGCAGTTGCAGGACGCTGCGGAATATCCGCTGCCGGAGCAGTTGCCCGCAGGGGTTCTGGAGAGCGGGGCCGGGCGTGTCGATGCCCAGTTGGTCGGGGCGTTCTGTCGGGTGATGGGCTTTCCCGACCCCGATTTCGGCCGGATTCGGCCCGTGGCGATGCGCCTCGAGTTGAAGGAGGGAATCAACGGTTCGCTGCTGATCGACGACGCTTACAATTCGGACATCAACTCCCTCTCCATTGCGCTCGACTACCTGCATAATATGGCCGCCGGCCGTCCCATGACACTTATTCTTTCGGATATCGAGCAGAGCGGCGTCGAGGACGGAGTGCTTTACGGCGAAGTGGCCCGTCTGGTGGCCGCCGCCGGAGTGAGCCGTCTGATCGGCGTGGGAGACCGTATTCGAAATGCCGGGGCGAATTTCGCCTGCGACAGCGCCTTTTACCGCACGACCGACGAGCTGCTGCGCAACCTGCGCCGCGACGATGTGGCCGGGCGCGTGGTGCTCATCAAGGGCAGCCGTGACAGCCACTTCGAGCGGGTGAGTCATGCGCTCGAACGCAAGAGCCATACGACGGTATTGGAGGTCGATCTCGATGCCATGATCCACAACCTGAATTATTTCCGTGCGCGGCTCCGTCCCGGGGTGCGGCTCGTGGCGATGGTCAAGGCGGCCAGCTACGGCGCCGGGGATTTCGAGGTGGCCCAGATGCTCCAGCATCAGGGGGTCAATTACCTGGCCGTAGCTTTCGCCGACGAAGGGGTGCTGCTCCGCGAGCGGGGAATTAGAATGCCGATCGTCGTTCTGAATGCCGACGAGGGCAGTTTCGATCTGATGGTCGCTCACCGGCTGGAGCCCGAAATATACAATTTCCGTTCGCTGGCGTTTTTTTCGAAAGCCGTCGAACGGGTCGGAGAGGAGAGTTACCCGATCCATATCAAGCTCGATACGGGCATGCACCGGTTGGGTTTTATGGAAGGGGAGTTGGATATGCTGACCGAAACGCTGGGCGAAACTCCGTCGGTGAAGGTCGCTACGATCTTTTCGCACCTGAACTGTTCCGATATGCCCCAGGAGGATCGTTATACGCGGGAGCAGATCGCCCGTTTCGACCGTATGAGCGGCCGTCTGGCTGCGGCGCTTCCCTATCCGGTGCTTCGCCATACGGCCAATTCGGCGGCGATCGAGCGTTTCCCCGAGGCGCAGTTCGACATGTGCCGTCTGGGGTTGGGACTTTACGGTTTCGGCTTCGAGCATAACGACGAGCTGAAACCCGTTTCGACGCTCAAAAGCCGTATCGTGCAGCTCAAGCACCTGTCGGCGGGCGAAGCCGTCGGTTACGGCCGGGCGGGGAAGCTGACGCGTGACAGCGTGACGGCCACCGTGCCGATGGGGTATGCCGACGGACTGGACCGTCATCTGGGGTGCGGCCGGTGGTCGATGCTGGTCGCGGGGCGGCCCGCGCCGATCGTGGGCCGCGTCTGCATGGACAGTTGTATGATCGACGTGACCGACATTCCCGGCGTGGAGGAGGGGGACGAGGTGGTGATCTTCTCCGCGGTGCCGGGCAATACGCCCGAAGATATGGCCCGCGTACTCGATACGATCCCTTACGAGGTGATGACCTCCGTGTCGGGCCGTGTGAAACGGATTTACAGCAAAGAGTAAAAAAGAGAATCCCGACGGAGCCGGATGCCGGGGCGGTGGCAGAGGCGGGGTTTTCGATAAATGGAATGAAGATATGTCGCAGGAACGAAAACCGGGACAGCCGGGTACGCTTTACCTGATTCCGTGTCCGATCGCCGAGGATACGCCCGTGTGGGACGTGCTGCCGGCGGCGAACCGGGCCGTGATCGACTCGCTGGATTATTTCATCGTGGAGAATGTCCGCTCGGCGCGGCGTTTTCTGTCGAAGGCGGGCTTCGGCCGTCCGATCGACAGCCTGGAGTTCCGGGAGCTGAACGAGCATACGACCGATGCCCGGGCTGTGGACGAGATGGTGCGTCCGATTCTTGCGGGGCGTTCTGCCGGAGTGATCTCCGAGGCGGGTGTGCCGGGAGTGGCCGATCCCGGGGCCCTGGCGGTGGCCCGGTGTCACCGGCTCGGAATCCGCGTGGTGCCTTTGATCGGTCCTTCGTCGATCATCCTGGCAGTGATGGCGTCGGGGTTGAACGGACAGTCGTTCGCCTTCAACGGCTATCTGCCGGTCAAACCGCCCGAACGGGCCCGGGCGATCCGGACGCTGGAACGGCGTGCGACCGGCGAGAGGCAGTCGCAGGTTTTTATCGAGGCTCCTTACCGGAATGCGAAGCTGCTCGGGCAGTTGCTCGAGGTATGCGCCCCCGATACGCGGCTTACGCTGGCCGTCGATATTACCTCGCCGCAGGAGTATATCCGCACGCTGACGGTTCGTGAGTGGCGCTCGGCCCTGCTGCCGGAAATGGATAAACGGCCTGCAATTTTCATTTTGGGCTGATGCTTCTGCCGGTTGGTATATATTTTGGACAATAGAGGAGTGGAAAATCAAATAATACATCAGATATGGACAAGGAAAAGGTTTATAATGAAGCGGTTGGCGGCGACGAAGGCTTCGCGGCGGGCGATGGGTATCCCTCCTGCGACGGGGAGCCGTGTGCCAATGTGACAGATGAAAGCTCTGCCGATGCTGACACAATGGCAGGGGATAGGAATACACCGAAAGCGGCTTCGGAGGAGTTGCCTTCGCGCGACTGGGAGGCGGAGATTGCGGAGTGGCAGGACAAGTACCTGCGTTTGCAGGCCGAGTTCGACAATTTCCGCAAGCGCACGCTGCGGGAGAAGATGGAGCTGGTGCAGAGCGGAAGCGCCGAGTGCGTGAAGAATTTTCTGCCTCTGATGGACGATTTGCAGCGGGCGCTGGAAGCGATCGAGAAGAGCAATGACCTGGAGGCGCTTCGTGAGGGTGTGAAATTGATCGCACAGAAGTTCAGGGAAACGCTCAAGAAACAGAATGTGAAGGAGATCGAGGCGCTCGGACTGGAGTTGGATACCGATCACCACGAGGCGGTTGCCCGTTTCGATGCCGGGAAGGAGAAGAAGGGCAAGATCGTCGATGTGGTACAGCCCGGTTACAAGATGGGCGACAAGGTGTTGCGTTTTGCGAAAGTGGTCGTCGGAGAGTAACGGGCGTTTTCGTTTAACGGGCGCGGAGTTGCTCCGTCGCGCACTATTGTGCCGAGCGTAGAGTGTGAAAATACGACTATTGAAAAAGAATATTGAGCCGGAATCGAAGTCCGGCATTCGAATACTATGGCAGAAAAGAGAGATTACTACGAAGTGCTTGGCGTGGCGAAGAACGCCAACGCGGATGAGATAAAGAAAGCTTACCGAAAGGCGGCTATCAAGTATCACCCGGACAAGAATCCGGGGGATAAGGAGGCCGAGGAGAAGTTCAAGGAGGCGGCCGAGGCGTACGATGTGCTCTCCAATCCCGAAAAGCGAGCCAGATACGATCAGTTCGGCCATGCCGGAATGAGCGGTGCGGCCGGAGCCGGCGGCGGGTTCGGCGGATTCGGCGGCGGGTTCTCGATGGAGGACATCTTCTCGCAGTTCGGCGATATTTTCGGGGGTCATTTCAGCGGCGGAAGTTATCGGACCTCTTCGAGCGGCGGCCGTCGCGTAAGCCGTGGTACGGATATCCGTGTGCGGGTGAAGCTCTCCCTGGCGGAGATCGCTGCCGGAACGGTCAAGAAGCTCAAGATCAACAAGCAGATCGCCTGTCCTAAATGCGGAGGTACGGGAGCCAAGGACGCCAACTCCTATTCGACTTGTTCGACCTGCAACGGAGCGGGGTATGTGAATCGTGTCGAAAATACCTTTTTCGGTCGGATGCAGACCCAGAGCGTGTGTCCCACGTGCGGCGGTACGGGCAAGGTGATTACCAATCCCTGCGACGAGTGCAAGGGCGAAGGGACGATCAAAGGCTCCGAGGTGGTGGAGATTCGGATTCCGGCCGGTGTGGGCGATGGAATGGTATTGACGGTGTCGGGCAAGGGAAATGCGGCTCGTCACGGCGGTGTGAACGGTGATTTGCAGGTGGTGATCGAGGAGGAGCGGAATCCGGAATTGCTGCGCGACGGAAACGACCTGATCCATAATCTGAATATTACGGTTCCGACGGCTTTGCTCGGCGGTTCGGTCGAGGTTCCGACGGTCGATGGCCGGGCGCGGATCAAGATCGCACCGGGTACGCCTGCGGGCAAGGTGCTGCGGCTGGCCGGCAAGGGCTTGCCCGACGTGAACGGTTACGGACGCGGCGATATACTGGTCGTGGTGGATGTTACGGTCCCCGCCAAGCTCAATGCCGAGGAGAAGCGGTTGGTGGAGCAACTGGCCGCACAGCCTTCCTTCCAGCGGGCCGAGGCGTCCAAAGGACACAACATTTTCGACAGGATGAAGAGTTTCTTCCGGTAATTTCCGGTCGAAAAGTGAGAGCTCCCGGAGTGACATGGCTGGTTATTCCGGGAGTTTTTCGTATCTTTACCGAAGAAATAACCGGTTTGGACGGCTGCATTCCGATCGGGCGTAACACGACGTGTTGCGGGCCCCGTATTTTTTGCGGATGACGATGAAGCGGGCCGATGCAATTCGTCTGTTCGGAGCCTCGCCCGGGCCGCTGCTGTCTTCACCTTAAAAAACAGAATTTTATGTCCGGTTTTACGCCGTTTAAGAAACACGCCAATAAATTCAACTACCTGCCGCGCTACTACGATCCCGAGAAAGAGGAGCGCGACCGGCGTCGTGCCGAGCTGCGCGGCGAACGGGCCGAGGATGCGGGCAAAGAGTATAAGCCGGGACAGTATATCCGTACGCAAAGCCAGGCCCGGGCAGCCCGCCGCCGCGAAGAGATGTCGCGAGGCTCCGGCCGTATGTGGATGATGGTCGTACTGGTCGTGCTGGTGCTTTTGTTCTTGGTGTTCGGCTATCCGCGTGTGGTCGCGTTCATTTCCGACATGCAGAAACCCAAAACCCCGCAGACCGAGGAGTTCAATCCCTACACTCCGATTACGGTCGTCCCTAACGATTATGAGGAGTAATGGCTGATCGTATCAAATTACTGCCCGAGGTCGTTGCGAACCAGATTGCCGCCGGTGAGGTGGTGAACCGTCCGTCGTCGGTGGTGAAGGAGATGATGGAGAACGCGATCGATGCCGGAGCCCGCAGCGTGAAGGTCAATTTCCGAGACGGCGGCAAGGAGCTGATTCAGATCGTGGACGACGGTTGCGGCATGTCGCCCATCGACGCCCGCATGGCTTTCGACCGGCATGCTACCAGCAAGATCTCTTCGCTGGACGATATTTATGCGCTCAAGACGTTCGGCTTCCGGGGCGAGGCGCTCGCGTCGATCGCCGCCGTGTCGCAGGTGGAGCTGCGTACGCGCCAGGCGGAGGATGAAGTGGGTACGCTCACGACGGTCAATGGCGGTGAGTTCGTTTCGCAGACCCTCGCGGCTTGTCCTGTGGGGTCGCAGTTTTATGTGCGCAATCTGTTCTACAACGTGCCTGCCCGCCGTAAGTTCCTCGAAAAGAGTACGACTTCCACGGGGCAGATCAAGTCCGAGTTTCAGCGGGTCGCGCTCTGCAATCCGCAGGTGGGGTTCGAATTGCTGATGAACGATCAGCCGCTCTATCGGTTGCCCGCTGCTTCGCTGGCTTCGCGGATCGTCGATGTGGTGGGGCGTCATATCAAACAGAACCTGCTGGAAGTCGATGCCGACACGTCGATCGTGCGGGTGACGGGCTTCGTGGGCCGTCCCGCTGCCGCCAAGAAGAGCAATAGTTCGGAACAGTATCTTTTCGTGAACGGGCGTTATTTCCGCTCCCCCTATTTTTTCAAGGCGATCCTGAAGGCTTACGAGAAGCTGATTCCCGATGCCTGTTCGCCCTCCTATTTTCTCTACCTGACGATCGACCCTTCGCGGATCGACGTCAATGTCCATCCCCAGAAGACCGAAGTCAAGTTCGCTGACGAAGAGGCCGTGTGGCAGATCATCAACGCTGCCGTGCGGGAAACTCTCGCCAAGACGGGAGCGGTGCCGCTCATGGATTTCGATCAGACGGACAGCGTCGAGATTCCGGTGCTGACCAAAGGGGCCGTTTACCGTGAACCCAAGGCGATGTCGAACGAGAGTTACAACCCTTTTCGTGCGGATTACGCTTCCGATGTGTCGGAACGGATGCCCGACGTGGATTTTTCGGGCTTCGACGCTCCTTACGACGGGGAGATGCCTGCCGGAAAGGGTGTGGGGGCGGAGGATCGATACGACGAGATGATCCCTTCTGCCGGGTTCGCTCCGACCGAAATGGAGTTCATTCCTTCTGCCGGGGAACCGGTGCAACAACGGCTGATGGACGATCCTGCGGCTTGTTTCAGCGGTGTGACGGTGCTCGGCAACGGGTATGCCTCGGCGCTGTACGGCGGCAAGTGGGTGGTCGTGGACCTGCGCCGGGCGCGGGAACGGGTGTTGTACGACAATTACCTGCTGCTCCTGACCAACGGATCGTCGGTCAGCCAGCAGCTCCTTTTCCCGGAGCGTCTCGCGTTTTCGGAAAACGAATATGCGTTGCTCGAGGAGAATGCGGTCGATTTCGCGGCGTTGGGTTTCGACCTGGAGTTTTGCGGCGGCGGAGCCGTCGAGGTAAAGGGCGTTCCGGCCGACATTCCGCACGATACGATCGACCGGTTGATTTACGAATTGCTGCAGGAGTTCGCCGTGCCTGTGGACGTTCAGGCATTGCGGCGCGAGAAGATCGCCGCTGTCATGGCTTGCAGCGGAGCCCGCAGCATGTCCCGTACGATTTCGACGGAGGAGGCCGAATCTCTGCTGGGGCAGCTCTGCGAAGGCGGGAATGTCAGCTTCACGCCTTCGGGCAAGGCGGTCATGGCCAAAATCACACTGGAAGAAATCCGCAATAAACTTGGTTGAGAGGTTGCCGGAAGGGATATAATCGTTACATTTGCATCTAAATCTTACTTTGTCTATGAATAATAGCCGCTATTTTTCTTCGACGCCTCCCGTAGTGCTGAACCTGATTATCATCAATGCGTTGATGCTTCTTGCGACCGAGCTGCTGCCTGTCGGGAACAGAATCGTCGGGGCGCTGGCGCTTTTCAACGTCGAGAGTCCGTTGTTCCATTCCTGTCTCTTATACACATCTCCGAGCCCACGAGACTAGGCATGATCT
>OJPL01000196.1_pt1 | contig 25666 bp, 25 predicted proteins | sample 1598501 | NCBI WGS metagenome assembly OJPL01 (sample SAMN03922486, study PRJEB24848) | human gut metagenome | isolation source: stool sample | host: Homo sapiens | place: Germany | collected 2011-05 | reverse complement strand
CAGCCATCCTGCCTGTGCGCAAAATTCCGCATTTGTCCAGAAATGTTCCACCAGGCCCAGTAAAACAGTCCAGATAAAAACATAACTGACTACAAGGGATGCCACTTTTTCCACAGAGCCATTCCATAACAGGTATCCCAAAATAGTAAGAAGTAGCAGTAACGGAATCCACGACAAATACTTTTGCAGACCATACCATAGCATTCCCGATAAAAAAATTGTTACAATAAATTTTTTATCTGAATCTATGTATTTTCTCCGATCAAAAAGCATATCCATCCATATCAGAAGCCATGCCGAATTGTGTATGCTCCACAGAATTTTAATCATCTGTATTCTACTCTCCATTTATCGTACCTGCCTGCCAATATTCCATTATTCGATGTTTTAATTGTGCCAGTCGTCGTTCTCCGATGTATAATTGCTGCCCCGTAGATAAAACCATCTGGTTATCTTTGATCTGTTTCACATGATATAAATTACACAAATATCCCCGATCCACCCATACGAATTCATCTTCCGGTAATTTCTCCGATATCTTTTTTAAGGAACTCCTTACCTTACACCTGGTAGCATCTGTCTTTTCAATATATAAATACTTGCCTTCTCTCCAAATATATACAATTTTTCTAAATGGGATTTTTTCTATGCCCTGTTGATTTTCTGCAATATAAACCTCTGAGGTACGTGATACAATTTCCCTGAATGCTGCCTCCAGTGCCTGTGCGATCATGCTCTCCATTTGTTGCTTCGGAATAAAACGAAATGGTCGGAATTCAAATGATTTATACACATAACTCTCGTAAGCTGACACAAAGATGATCAGAATATCCGGTGCTGTTTCTTGAATTTTAGTTGCCAGTTCAAAGCCATTTAATTCCTGCATTTCGATATCCAAAAACAACAGATCAAACGCTTGACCATCCTCAATTTCATACCACAATGCCTTACTGCTCTGATATACATTACATTCATAAGGTATGTTTTTTTTCATGAAATAATCTTTGATATGTTTTTCCATGAACGCCGCATCTTCTACTGTATCATCGCATATTGCAGATCTAATTTTCCATGCTGTATACTTTCCCATCGTTCCCCCCCTCCTTTATAGTATAATTATGCCATAACTATGTCCTTTTTCAAATTATTTTGTAACTATTCAGAACACCATTCAGAAAAGCCTCGCAGAGGCGGTTTTGCGAATGGTGTTCTGAATAGTTACATTATTTTTATTCATTAAAAGTATACATAAAGAAACGGTCTTTTGACTTATGCCAAAGACCGTTTCTTTTACCATTTTATTCTTCATTCATCTTAGCCAGCTTGGCTGCCTGGTCGGCTGCGATGCAGGCGTCGATGATCTCTTCGATATCTCCGTTCATGATCTTGTCTAACTTGTAAAGGGTCAGACCAATACGATGGTCGGTGACACGGCCCTGGGGGAAGTTGTAGGTACGGATCTTCTCAGAACGGTCTCCGGTACCGATCTGGCTGCGGCGCATCTCTGCTTCCGCATCGTGTCTCTGCTGCTGCTCGATGTCATACAGCTTGGATTTCAACAATGCGAATGCCTTCGCCTTGTTCTGGATCTGAGACTTCTCTGTCTGGCTGTATACCACGATTCCGGAAGGATAGTGGGTCAGACGTACCGCAGAGTCGGTGGTGTTGACACACTGACCGCCGTTACCGGATGCTCTCATGACATCGATACGGATATCTTTGTCCTCGATGACGATATCAATATCATCATCCACCTCCGGCATAACCGCCACACTGATGGTGGAGGTATGAATACGTCCGCCGCTCTCGGTCTCCGGTACACGCTGTACACGATGTACGCCACTCTCATACTTCATCTTGGAATAAGCACCCTGTCCGCTGATGGTAAACTGGACTTCCTTCATACCGCCGATACCGATCTCATCCACGTTGATCAGCTCTACCTTCCAACGCTGCTTCTCGGCATAATGCACATACATACGATAGATCTCCGCTGCGAACAGCGCAGCCTCATCACCGCCGGCGCCGGCACGGATCTCCACGATTACGTTCTTGTCATCGTTAGGATCCTTGGGCAGTAACAGGATCTTCAGCTCCTGCTCCAGCTCTTCCACACGTTTCTTGCTGTCATTTAACGTCTCCTTGATCATCTCGCGCATTTCATCGTCTTTTTCCTCTTCCAGCATGGAAAGAGAATCTTCGATATCCTGCTTGCACTTTTTGTACTCTGTATATGCGTCCACGATGGGAGTCAGATCACTCTGCTCCTTCATCAGCTTGCGGAAACGTTCCTGGTTATTCGTGACCGTGGGCTCATGCAGTTCGCCCATGATCTCTTCAAAACGAATTAATAAATCTTCTAACTTGTCAAACATAACTAATTCCTCTCACAATAAGTCCCTAGTACTACCCGGTCCAGACCGGCATAATCCTGCACCACCTGTACCTCGCGATACCCCTGTGCGCGCATCAGTTCCGACACAGCCTGTCCCTGGTCATATCCGATCTCAAAAAAGAGCATTCCACTGTTCACCAGATGTTTTCCTGCTTCTTTAATGATACGGCGGTAAAAATGTAAACCATCCTCCGTACCGTCTAATGCCATCCTGGGTTCATGATCCCTCACCTCCGGCATCAGCTTCTCTATTTCCGCACTGGCGATGTAAGGCGGATTCGACACGATGATCTCAAATTTTCCCTCCACCTTTTCAAACAGATCACTCTGTAAAAAATGCGCATGCTCCGATTTTTCCTGGGTAAGCACCTTCAAGACATTTCGTCCTGCCACTTCCAGGGCCTCAGCTGACAGATCCACGCCCAGTCCTTCACAGTCATTGCTGTAATGCAGCAGGCTTAACAGAATACATCCGGAGCCCGTACACATATCCAGTATCCGCATCCTGTCATGGAGTTCCTTCAATACCTCCTCCACCAGGATCTCGGTATCCTGCCTCGGGATCAGCACATGCTCATTGACGCTAAAGGTCAGCCCCATAAAATCCTGCTCACCGGTCAGCTGCTGCAGAGGAATATGCTCCGCCCGCTGACGGATCCAGTTCAGATACTTTTCTTCCGCTTGTGACATCACCGGCTGTTCGCCGTGCGCCAGCAGGTCATTGCGGTCCGTTCCACACACAGCCTCCAGCAAAAGTCTGGCATCCAGTGTGGATTCTTCGATTCCTGCCTCATTCAGTATATGGCAGCCTTTTTCATAGCATTCACGATAGGTCATCGTTTCTAATCCTCAGGCTCCGCAGGTTTTTCATCCTGCATCCAGCTCTCATCCACTTCGTAGCCGAAGGTATCCTGCAAATATTTTCTCCAGTCGAATACTGCTTCTACGGAAGCAATGGCTACCTCTGCCATGCTCTCATCCGGCTCCTTAGTGGTCATACGCTGGATCCACATGCCGGGTGCCGACAGAATCTTAATAAATATATTATCCGTGCGTCCTGCCAGGCGGATGATCTCATAAGAGATTCCTGCCACAACAGGCATCAGCAGAATACGAAGGATCACCTTCTCCGCTACATTGTCCACCTGAATAAAGAAAAACAGAACGATACTTACCAACATAACAAAGAAAATAAAGCTGGTACCGCAGCGCTTATGCAGTCTGGAGCTGCGCATCACGTTGTGCACTGTCAGCGGTCTGCCCTTCTCGATACAGTTGATGCATTTGTGCTCCGCGCCGTGATACTGGTACAGTCTGCGGATATCCTTCATGGCACTGATGCCCCATACATACAATAAAAACAGGGCAATACGGATCACGCCCTCAATGATCGCCATCAGGGAGCGATTACGGATAAAGCTCTCAAACAGCGATGAAATAAAATAAGGAAGTACAATGAAGATTCCCACTGCCAGTACGACTGAGATCACCGTCACGATACCGGACAGCAGTTTTTCTCCGTTACCGCCGCTCATTTTATTCATTGCTTTATCGAACTTCGTCTCCTTACTGTCCTCCTCTTCATAAAAGGAAGCAGAATAATTTAACGCTCTGGTTCCCAGAATCAGAGAATCCAGGAAATTAAAAATACCGCGGATAAAGGGAAGCTCCTTGATCCTGCTGCCATGAGCCAGTCCCTGATAGGTCTCCACTTCCACATCGATCTCACCGTCCGGCTTGCGGACCGCTACCGCGTATTTTTCTTTATTTTTCATCATAACGCCTTCCAGCACGGCCTGTCCGCCGATACCGGAATAACGACTCTTTCTTCTAGCCATAAACATTGTCCTCGTAATGCAGTATAAAACAGAATCCTTTTTGTCGTATAGGAACGCACTTTCTGTACGACAAGAAACGGTTGAGATAAGAATACCTCAACCGTTCGCTTGCAATCTTATTTAACACCGTATTTCTTATTGAACTTATCAATACGGCCATCGGTTCTTGCAGACTTCTGCTGGCCAGTGTAGAATGAATGACACTTGGAGCAAACTTCTACGTGAAGCTCGGGCTTGGTGGAGCCGGTTACAAATGTGTTACCACAGTTGCAGGTTACAGTTGCCTGGTAGTAAGCGGGATGGATTCCTTCTTTCATTTCTTTCACCTCTCTATAAAAATGTCGTGTATAAGTTCTTGTTCTCATCCTCACTGCTTATGGAACCACAAACAGCGGTATTATTGTACCATAAGAAAAGATACGGTGCAAGACTTATTTTAACATTTTTTGCGATAATCAGATAATTAAATGAAGTGATTCTTCTTCACCATGTTCACAAATTCCCCATTGTTGCGTGTATGAGCAAACATATCCAGGATCCGGTCGGTTGCCTCATCGGGCTTCAGTCCATTCAAGGCCTTACGCATGATATTGATGGCTTCCAGTTCTTCCGGAGTTAACAGCAGGTCTTCTCTTCTGGTGCCGGACTTTGCAAGGTCGATAGCCGGGAAAATGCGCTTCTCGGACAGTTTTCTGTCCAGAACCATTTCCATATTACCGGTTCCCTTGAATTCCTCGTATACCACATCATCCATCTTACTTCCGGTCTCTACCAGTGCGGTCGCCAGAATCGTCAAACTTCCGCCCTCACGCATATTACGGGCTGCGCCGAAGAATCTCTTGGGCATATGGAGTGCTGCAGGATCCAGACCACCGGACAGAGTACGTCCACTGGGGGGAACCACCAGGTTATATGCTCTGGTCAGACGGGTGATACTGTCAAGCAGGATCACGACGTCCTTTTTATGTTCGACAATACGCTTTGCACGCTCGATCACCATCTCGGATACTCTCTTGTGATGCTCGGGAAGCTCATCGAAAGTAGAGTAAATGACTTCTACATTATCTCCGTGGATTGCTTCCTTAATATCGGTAACTTCCTCAGGTCGTTCATCGATCAGCAGGATCAGCATATGCATCTTGGGATTGCCACTTAAAATGGACTTTGCCACCTCTTTTAACAGGGTGGTCTTACCTGCCTTGGGCGGGGATACAATCATACCACGCTGTCCCTTACCGACAGGACTCACCAGATCCATAACTCTCATGGCTACGCTGCAGCCGGGAGTCTCCATTTTGATTCGCTCATCGGGGAAGATCGGAGTCATATCTTCAAATGCCATTCTCTTGGCAGACTCTTCTACGGTATAGCCGTTAATGCTCTTAACAAACAGCAGCGCACTGAACTTCTCCTGCTGCGTCTTGATCCGCTTGTTACCCTTCAGAATATCGCCGGTCTTCAGTCCAAAACGACGGATCTGACTGGGTGCCACATAGACATCATTCTCACCGGGCATGTAATTCTCGCAGCGGATAAATCCGTAACCGTCCGGCATTACCTCCAGGATACCGCTGGCTTCAATACCGCTGTCTAATTCCTTGGGATACTGGCTCTCGTCATAAGCCACATTGTTCGGGTTAAAGGACCGTTCCTTGGTATAAGCTTCACTTCTCGCTCCAACATTCTCTGCTGCACCGTTCTCCTGCGGCTTTTGTCTGTAAGGACGATCCTGTCTTACAGGACGCTCTGTTCTCTCCGGCTCTCCGCTTGTTGCTGCTGTCTGTCTGGCTGCCGCTACCTTCGCTTCTTCCTCTTTTTTCAGGCGCTCATCTTCTGCCAGCATGGCTTCTACCAGCTCCGCCTTTTTCATTGTGGAAGTACCCTTCAGACCACGCACTTTTGCCAGTTCCTTCAACTGCACTAATGCAAGTGATTCATATTTTTCCCTCATATGCTCCTCCTGTATTCATTATATACTCTGCAAACTGTTCACTTAGGGGAATACTCCTGATCTATCCTGATGTGTCAATGAAATAAAATAGATATTAAAACTACATCTGCGCTTATTATAATATATATTTTTTAAAATAGGAAGTCCCAAAATTATTTTTTTACAAATCCTTGCGAAGTACCGGATTCTATTATATCATAGTTCATAACGTAATACATCTGATGCCAGGCTCAAAAGGCCTAAGCCCACATGAGCTTTCTCATAAGTGGGTAAAAGACCTTAGGACCCTGGCATCAAATAATCCAAGAAAGAGGTATTGTCATGACAACCAACGAAAAAGCGTTACTGATGCACGAAAAATGGAACGGTAAACTCGAAACCGTATCCAAGACTCCGGTAAAGACCCGTGAGGATCTGGCGATTGCATATACTCCCGGTGTTGCGGAGCCCTGCAAGGTAATTGCCCAGGATAAGGAAGCTGCTTATAAGTACACCATGAAAGCCAATACCGTGGCCGTTGTCTCCGACGGAAGTGCCGTTTTGGGACTCGGTAACATCGGACCCTATGCAGCAATGCCCGTTATGGAAGGCAAGGCAGTCCTCTTCAAGGAATTCGGCAATGTGAACGCCGTTCCCATCTGCTTAGATACGCAGGATACTGAAGAGATCATCAAGGCAGTGACCTATCTGGCTCCCGGATTTGGCGGCATCAATCTGGAAGACATCAGCGCCCCCCGCTGCTTCGAAATTGAGGAACGTCTGAAGGAGATTTTGGACATTCCTGTATTCCATGATGACCAGCACGGTACCGCCATCGTCGTACTCGCCGGTGTCATTAATGCCCTGAAGGTAGTCGGTAAGAAAAAGGAAGACTGCCGCGTAGTGGTAAACGGTGCTGGAAGCGCCGGTGTGGCGATTACCAGGCTGCTTCTGACCTATGGTTTCCCCAATATCATCATGTGTGATAAAGTAGGTATCGTTTCTAAAGATACCGAGGGCTTGAACTGGATGCAGAAAAAAATGACCGAGGTTACCAACTTAAATAACGAAACCGGTTCTCTTGCCGATGCTCTGAAGGGTGCTGACATCTTCATTGGTGTCTCCGCTCCTAACATCGTCACTCCCGAAATGGTAGCTTCCATGAACCATGATTCCATCCTGTTCGCCATGGCAAATCCTGTTCCCGAGATCATGCCGGATGTGGCAAAGGCAGCCGGTGCCCGTGTCGTTGGAACCGGACGCAGTGATTTTCCCAATCAGGTGAACAACGTGGTAGCATTCCCCGGTATCTTCAAGGGTGCCCTGGAAGGACGCGCTACCCAGATCACTGAAGAGATGAAGTTAGCCGCTGCCGAAGCCATCGCCGGGCTGGTACCTGCAGACAAGCTCTCCGATGATAATATCATGCCGGAAGCCTTCGATCCCCAGGTAGCAGAAGTCGTAGCCAATGCCGTGAAGAGTCATATCCGCTAATGTATCCGGATAACATAAAAAGAGAATGGCACGGCAAGCCCTACTACTCTCTGGATTCCTATTGTAAAAATACATTTCACCACAAATGCTATAAAATAGCCCTGAATGCCCGGATGTCCTGTCCCAATCGGGACGGCACCCTTGGCACTCGGGGTTGTATCTTTTGTAGCAGAGGCGGTAGCGGCGATTTTGCTGTGGACATGGCAGGCAAGTCAATGCAGGAACAACTCACGGAAGGTATGGCTAAGTTCGGCAGCAAAGCAACCGGGCAGGATCTGATTGCCTATTTTCAGGCATATACAAACACCTATGCCCCTCTCCCTTATCTGGAAGAGGTGTTTCGTTCTGCCCTGGACCATCCGGATGTGTGTGGGATCTCCATTGCCACGAGACCGGACTGTCTGGGCATAGAAGTACTGGACCTGCTGGCGAAGCTGCGTGACGAATATCCAGACAAGTTTCTCTGGATCGAATTGGGGCTTCAGACCATCCACGAAGATACCGCCCGCTATATCCGCAGAGGTTATCCGCTGTCCTGTTTTGAACAAGCATGTGCAGATCTTAAGGCTTTGCAGATTCCATTTATCGTCCACACGATCCTGGGACTCCCGGGGGAAACGAATATTCAGCTGCTTCAGACAATGGATTATCTGAACCGGATCCAGCCTTTCGGCATCAAATTGCAGCTCTTGCATGTGCTGAAAGACACCGATCTGGCGGACGATTACCTGGCAGGGAAGTTCGAGGCTCTGACTTTCGATGCCTATATCGATCTGGTCATCTCCTGTCTCGCCCATCTGTCCCCCGACATCGTGATCCACCGGGTCACCGGTGACGGACCGAAAAATCTGTTGATCGCTCCCACCTGGAGTATGAACAAGCGCGGTGTTCTCAACGAATTGCACCATCGCATGAAAAAACAGGGCATCCGTCAGGGTGACCTGTTTCCAAAAGACAACTATTCATAACTATAAGAAAGGCTGTACTCACATTATGTTACAAGATCCGCTTACTCTATACAAACTCATCGTTCTCTATATGCTGAACCGCGTTACCTTCCCCCTCACTACCGCACAGGTAAGCGACTTTATCCTCGGAAAAGAATACACGAATTTTCTGACCTTACAGCAGGTCATCAATGAGCTGACGGATGCCGGCATGATCGCCACCCAGTCAATCCGCAACCGGACACATCTGTCCATCACTGACGAGGGAAAAGAAACCCTGAATTTCTTCGAGAACCGCATCGGTGATACCATCAAGCAGGAGATCAATACCTATTTTCAGGAAAATGAATTCACACTGCGCAACGAAGTATCCGTCCTCGGAGATTACTACAAATCCACTTCCGGTGAATACGAAGCTCACCTGGTGGCAAAGGACAGAGGCATCAGCCTGGTAGATATCACTCTGTCTGTCCCCGTGGAAGAGACTGCCGCTGCCATCTGCGATAACTGGCAGCGGAAAAACCAGGAAATATACAAATATCTGATCACGGAATTATTCTAATTCCGTGAATTATTCTGATTTTGCCGCTTCTTTTTTGATTCTCGCCATATGTTCACGGATCTTCACTTCATAACCGTTGCCCGAAGGCTGATAGAACTCCCTGCCGCTTAACTCATAAGGCAGATACTGTTGTTCCACATAGTCATTCGGGTAATCATGGGCATATTTATATCCTATACCATGTCCCAATTTTGTTGCTCCTTTATAATGTGCATCCTGCAGATGTGTGGGAATCGGCAGATCTCCGCTGGCCTGCACTTCCTGCATCGCCCGGGATACCGCTTCATAGCTGCGGTTGCTCTTGGGTGCCGTAGCAATGTAAGTGACTGCCTGTGCTAAAATAATCTGTGCCTCCGGCATACCGACCCGTTCCACCGCCAGGGAAGCGTTCACTGCCACTACCAGTGCCTGCGGATCCGCATTGCCCACATCCTCCGATGCACAGATCATGATACGTCTCGCGATAAAAGTCACGCTCTCTCCCGCATTTAACATTCTTGCCAGATAATATACTGCGGCATCCGGGTCAGAGCCACGCATGCTTTTGATAAAAGCGGAGATCGTGTCGTAATGGTTGTCACCGTTTTTATCATATTTTGCCGCTCTCTTCTGAATACACTGCTGTGCCACATCGAGCGTAATGTGGATCTTACCATCCGGGCCGGGCTCTGTGGTCATGATACCCAGTTCGATGGCATTGAGGGCATGTCTGGCATCTCCGCCGGAGATATCCGCCAGAAACTCCAATGCATCATCATCGATCGTACCGTTGTAAGCTCCCATACCGCGATCCGTATCGTAAACCGCCTTCTTCAGAAGCTCTTTAATAGCTTCCCTGGGGATCGGTTTTAGTTCAAAGATCACGGAACGGGAGATCAACGCTCCGTTCACCTCAAAATAAGGATTCTCCGTGGTAGCTCCGATGAGAATGATCGTACCGTCCTCCACATAAGGAAGCAGATAATCCTGCTGTCCTTTGTTAAAACGATGGATCTCATCGATAAACAGGATCGTACGTTTCCCGTACATTCCCTGCAGTTCTTTGGCTTTCGCCACCACTTCCTCCATGTCCTTTTTGCCGGCTACGGTGGCATTGATCTGACAAAACTCGGCGCTGGTAGTATTGGCGATCACCTTTGCTAATGTCGTCTTGCCGGTGCCGGGCGGTCCATAGAATATAATGGAACTGATCTTGTCCGCCTTGATAGCACGGTACAAAAGCTTATCCTTGCCGATGATATGCTCCTGCCCTACGACTTCATCCAAAGTCCTGGGACGCATTCTGGCAGCTAACGGTGCTTCTTTTTCCATATTGGTGCTTCGCATATATTCAAATAAATCCATACTGTTACATCCCCTGCTTCTATCATCCAAAAAGGCTGAAGCACATCCTTTGATATGCTCCAGCCAATTATAACAGACTTTATCATAACTTGCAATTTTGCATCCAGATCTTCACACGTCGTTTCAACGTATTCGCTTCCAGCGGTGCCAGCAAGAGATCCGAAAGTTCTTCCGTCTCCAAAGCACATTTCATTTGTGCCAGATTGCCCTCCTTACAGATAGCGATCATGGAAAAAGTATGCTCTTCCTTCAGCTTACGAAGCTCCTGCCAACGCCTCTGTCCCTGGTCCTCTTCCTCCGATACATCTACGATCAATGCCGGAATATCTTCATCGGTCTTTTCTTCCATACAGGATCTGATCTCTTCCACCGAAGTCACTGTCTTCAGCTGTACATAATCCGGCAGGGCAAATTCCATCATGCTGGTAACATTACGGGAGCCGGACCATACAAGGGCCTGTATGACTTTCTCGGGAGCCTGCTGTTCCTCGCCGTAGACGCTGTATCTCCCTTTACCGGATTTTTTAGAGACGTACAGAGCCTGATCGGCTTTTGCTGCCAGCTCATCATAGCACTGATCATCCGCTTCGGAAAAAGCTACTCCCACACTGATAGATATATTTTCCGGTATGGATAAGTTCTCCTTATATTTTACAAGACTAACCAGATTCTCTGCCTTGATCAGTGCGATCTCTCTCGACGGAATATCCGCCATCAATACGCAGAATTCATCTCCCCCGACACGACCCACATAATCGGTGCTGCGAAACTGGGAAGAAATCACCCCTGCGATCACGCTGATGACATGGTCACCCATGGTATGTCCGTAGACGTCATTGACAGACTTGAAATTATCAATATCTATTAACATCAAAGCATGTGATCTGTTATCATTCTCTGTCAACGCCTTTGTGATCAGCTTTTCTACTGTCATCTTGTTGAACAGACTGGTCATTTCATCGATCTGAGATTTGGTCTCCCATGCCTTCTGTTCATCCCGGCTGCTCTGTAATCTGCGCTTTACCCCCAGCGCATTGTTGATACGGGAAAGTGCGATACGGGCATCCACCGGCTTAATGATAAATTCATCTGCTCCCAGGGCAAAAGCATCCGACTGGGAAGCTACGGACTCTGTATTGGTCAGAACAATGACCGGCGTATCCTTGAAGCCTTCCATACTCTGTCTGCGGCGCAGTACTTCGAAGCCGTCAATGCCCGGCATGACCAGATCCAGCAGAACCAGATCAATGGCATCACTTTCCTTCTCCATGATCTGAATACATTCTTCACCGGAAACAGCCTCTGCGAAGTTAAAATACTCCCCGAGAGACTGTCTGATCACTACTCTTTGAAATTTGGAATCATCAACGATCAATAATGTTTCTTTCTTTTGTAAACTACTCATGGCTGTCAGATCCTGCTTTCCGTATCATACCCATGTAAGATATCATACTCTTATAGTATATCCGACAGCCATGCGCCCGTCAATTTGAAATATTCACTTTTTACAGTCCCAGCAGCTGTTTCTTCTTCGCTTCAAACTCCTCTGCTGTGATAACGCCGGCATCCATCAATGCCTTATACTTGGGCAATGCCACAGTCGGATCCTCTGTCTGTACAGGTGCGGTCTGCGGTGCACTCTGAGTGCCCTGGCTCTGTGCGGAGGCATGAGGATCTATTACCTGTTCCTGCGCCTGCGGATCGATCAGCTGCATCAGATTCTGTGCCAGTGCGTGCAGTTCCTCTGTCTTCTGCGTATAATCATCCAGATAATCAATGGTACTGGGATGATCGCTGTTGAATTTCGGCGCACCCGTCTCCTTATAGAAGTTCTTCCAGTAAGGATGCTCCAGGATGATCTCCACTGCAAATTTGTCTACCGGATTAGGTACATTGAAGTCCGGTTCTGTTACCCGGTCCCTGAAATCTCTGTCATTATCCCTGCCGTTCTGCTCTCTGTTGCGCTCCATCTCTGCCATGATCTCATACTCATGCCGCAGCATCTTGTATTCTTCAATCCTGGGCTTCAATTCTTTTAACCGTTCCCTGATATCACTCTTGTAGCTCCGGAAGTTCCCCTTTTCTCCCTCAAATAATACTTCGCCATCCTCTAAAATGCGGAAAGATCTGATATTTGCAGGTTCCATGGCAAATACCGCTTCGCCGTCTCCGAGACGTAGCAGCTGATGATCCAGATCCAACAATAACGCTCCCTTAAAAAAGCCGAAATTATAGCGATAAGTCTCTGTAAAGCTGTCGCGTAACGGCTTGTTCGCATCATGGAGGTTGATATATTCCCGAAAATCGTCCACCGTCATGCCATCCTGTACACCATCCGGCAGATTGATTTTGCCTGCGCACTCCTTACACAGATTCTGTCCATCCACTGCCGATGCCAAAAGTCTCGGTGTTGGGCTTCCACAGATCGGACATAGTTTTTTGTTATTTGTAAATAATCCCATAACTTTACCCTCCTTAAAATGTATATAGCTTACATGATCTCGATCATTTTTTTCCGATGGAACCCACAGATTCCCGCTGCTATACGATCCGGCATCTTACGGAGCATCCCATTATAGCTTTCCACCGAATCGTTATAGATCAGTCCGCTGGTCTCCACCATATGTTCATAACTTTTCGCTGCTTTCCAGTACTTCTGATAGGTCTCCTGTGTCTGCAAAAGCTGCATACTTTCCGAGATCTCTGCAATTTTATTCTGTACTTTTAATAATTCTCTCTGTCGTTCTGATATCCACTCCGGCTGTCGTGCTTCTCAGCCATCCTGTGCATTCTCCAGAGAACATCTCATCTCCTGTAAGAGTCCTGCATCAATGCCATCTTTCAAAAGCTCCGTCAAGCCTTCCAGTGCTTCCCGTTCGGCGGAAAGCTGTACCAGTGTCTGATGTAAGGCATTGCGGATATTTTCTTCCTGCATCTCCAGTTTACGCCACACCGACAATACCCAGGCTCCAAAAAGGGAGGCAAGCAACATTACGATAATTACAATTTCTATCGTCATTTCTTCCCTCCCTTTTCATTCTTTCTACTTTTCCAATATTTCCTGCTGTGTTTTACTGTACAAAATAAAGTCCGTCATAACCATTCATATCAGACATGGCGATCAGTGTCACGGTATCACCTACCTGAGACAAAAAGCCTGCGTAAGAAATCTCTGTTCCTCCGAAATCCAGGGTCATCTTAATAGCAGTGTTATCATCGGAATACTCATATGTACCTTCTGCATTTCCGCCACCCTGTACCATGGTAACTGCACCGTCTTCACCGAATACCAGCCCTAAAGTACCGCCGTAAGTCTCCAGTGTTGCATTCAGATCCTCTTCCTCCATTTCAACACCGTCAATCATACCGCCTGCAAAAGTCCATTCCGTGCCGCTCAGATCCGGAATCTCCATAACCTCCACCTGTAACAGGGGGCCACCCTCTGCTTCTGTATCTGTCTCTGTAGCAGTCTCCGCCGGAGTTTCTGCCGCCTCTGTGGTCTGTGCCTCTACTGTTACTTCTGCATTGGTGTTCTCCACAACCACTTCTTCCTCACCGCAGGCTGCTAATGACATTGCCAGTACCAGGCCCATAACGCATGTGATCACTTTTCTCTTCATAATATTTTTCTCCTTTCAGCAACAGTTTTCTGTTGTCTGAAAGAATTGTACCTTATTTTTCCATTGGAAAACCATTTTTGACATGAATCGACCCGAAAATGACATGAATCGACCGGAGAAGGTGTTCTCCGGTCGTGGCCGCTTAAAATTATCCAAGAATTGTCTGATTTTTTTGAAAGAAATAATCAAAGAATCTGTCTTTCAGTTCCGAATATTTTCCATGTGGGATCGGGATCTCAGTACCATTGCACATTGTGACGGCCTTACTGGAAATATTCTGCACATATGCCAGATTAACAAGATAAGACCTGTGGCAGCGGATAAAGCAATCATAATCCTTGAGCTGTTCGCACAGATCATCCAGTCTTCCGGCGCTGTCCAGGACAACTCCGTCCTGCCTGTGAAACAATAAGGTACGTCCCATCACTTCACAATACTGCAGCTTGTCCAGATCCATTCTGGTGATTCCTGACTTGCTGCGCAGGATCAGGCTCTTTTCCTCATTCCGGCGGCACTCCGAGAGCACCGAGTCCATCAGACGATAGAAGCTTTCCTGCCAGATCGGCTTCAGCTGGTAAAAATAGGCACCTACCGAATAGGAGTCCACTGCATATTCCGCCGAGGATGTCAAATATATGATCTTCACCAAAGTATCATATTTTCTGATCTCCTTTGCGGTGCTGATCCCATTCTGTCCCGGCATCAGGACATCCAGGAAAATAATATCAAGCTCAGTTCCCCGCTCTACCTCTGCCAGCAGCTCCAGCGGACTGTGAAACGCCGCATAAGTTATATCCTGATTTCTTTCCACCCGATATCTGTCCATTAATATGCTTAATTCCTTAAGCACTGACAGATCATCATCACAAAAAGCTATTTTTATCATTCGTTTTCCTTTAAGTACGATGCGAACATTTCATCGCACCCATCCGACATATTTTTCCACTCTTGCTCTTCATATTATATGCGTACATTACGGTAGGATGCAAGGATAATTTATCAGTCAAACAGAAGCTCTTCCACCGTCACAAACTGAAATCCCTCTCCCTGCAAAGCATCTATCACTTCCAGCGCCGCAATAACAGAAGTATCATAATAGTCATGCATCAGGATGATATCCCCATCTCCTGCTTTCTCCACTACCCTGGCTGCAATGCATTCCGCATTGTGGGAGCACCAGTCTAAGGGGTCAATATTCCACAATACCGGAAACATGTTCAGTTCCTTCTCAAAGCTTTTATCCCAGCTGCCGTAGGGCGGCCGAACGAAACTGATTTTCTCTCCGGTGATCTCTTCTAAGACCGCATTGGTCCTCACCAGTTCCTCCCGGAAAGCCTCCCGGTTACGGGAAGTCAACTGTATATGGCTGTAAGTATGGTTGCCGATCAGGTGCCCTTCTTCCTGTTCTCTTCGGATGATCTCCGGATAATTCTCCGCATTCTCCCCGGTCACGAAAAAAGTAGCTACCACATTCCGTTCTTTCAGTCCATCCAAAAGCTGCTCCGTGTACTTCGGATGCGGTCCGTCATCTGCTGGTGTCAAGTAAGGACCAAATTTTTTTGAAAAATTTTGATTTTTGGGTTGACAAACTACAACATGAGCATTTCATAAATCATTGTTTGTATATAATACTTTTTATTTAAAATACCTAGCTGCTTCATGCTAAAATTATAGTTTGTTTTACACCTTGCCTGTAACATTGTCACAATCATCCATAATTGCTCTTAATATTTTGGCTTTAGATAAATTATGATACTTTTTATAAACATCTATGTTAATAGTATCAGCAACAAACCTTTGATAAGTATAGTTTGTAAAGTCTAATACATAACCCGTTTCCATATCGAATAATCTCTCAAAGTAATCTTTCTCTATATATGTCATCTGTGCCATAGATTAATATCTCCGTTGTCAGAAAAATATAAATTTATTATACAATATTTTCCTACTATTGACATCTAAAATATTAACTATGGCATTTTTAGATGAAAAAAGAAGAAGCCCTTTTGTCACTTTAGACTTCTTCTTTTTAAACTTACAATAGTTCTTCAAATTCCTCCCGATACTTCCAGACAATCTCTATCCGCTTATCTTCATATACTATGATTTTCTCCACCATCTCCCTCATAAACTCTTCTGTCAATGTTTCGCTCGTTCCATACCTTTTCACAAGATCTGCAACACATCGATAGTTTTTTTCCCTTTTCTCCTGCATATCAATCTGTTCAGAGACTTTCTCTATTTCTCTCCGTACTACTTCCTCCTGCCTGCTTAACTGTTCCTTTTCTTTTAAGAATACATCCTGCTTTACCATACCAGAACGGAACCGTTCGTACAGCTTGATTTTTTCAGCAGGAAAACGCTCTAAGCTCTGTTTCAGTCTATTTTCCTGCTGTTTCGACTTCTCCTGCTGTTTTTCAAAGAGCTCGGAAACAGGGATTGTCGCAAACAATCTACAATGTTCCTGCCAGATAGTCCTTATCGTCTGCTCAATCTGTTCTTTTTCCATACGAATCTCATTGCACTTTGCATTGTCCAGCAAATTTCTGCGTTTACACAGATAATAAGGTATCTTTGTTTTCCGCAGTTCTAACCGATTTCCACAGCATCCGCAAAAGACAATTCCTCGGCGGACAGCAGAACGGTCATAAACCGCTATTTTCCCTTTTCTGATACTGTCATTCGCCTTTTTGAAAAGTTCCCGACTGACAATCGCCTCGTGATGATCCGGTATCACAAGCCATTTTTCTTCCGGCTGTCTTACCTTCTGTTTACAGCCAATTTGGGTACGGATCGCCTTTCGATACACCATATCTCCCTGATATACCCGGTTATGGATAATAGAATGTATCTTGTTACGATTCCATATATCTGCTTTATAATGCCGGTTAAGCTGCTCTCCCTTTGCCTGCTTATAAGTCAGCCTGGTCGGCACTCCCTCTGCATTTAGTTCGATTGCCAAAGTTTTTGCATCTTTTCCATCCGCCAACTCCTGAAAAATACGCCGTATAGTAACTGCTGCACCCTCGTCAACTTCCATTCTTTTACCATCTGATGACTTTTGGTAGCCATACACCATGCAACCTGCGTAATATTCACCCCTTTTCATGCAGGTTGTAACTCCGCTTTTTACCTTTTCAGACAAATCTCTGCTATACATCTCATAGATAAAATTCTTAAAAGCGACATCCATTCCACCCGTCTGTCCGAAAAAATTTTTACTGTCAAACCCATCATTGATGCTGATAAAACGAACACCCAAAAACGGGAAAATCTGTTCCAAATAATCTCCAACTTCCAGATAATTTCGTCCAAAACGTGACAAATCCTTTACGATAATGCAATCTATTTCTCCCTGCCTGCATGACCGGAGCAGCTCCTTTATCGCCGGTCTGTCAAAATTAGTGCCGGAATATCCGTCATCCACAAATTCCTTGATTTCTGCTCCCTGAAATTCTTCTCCTTGCTCTATAAAGGTATCTATGAAATTTCTCTGGTTACTGATACTTACACTCTCTGCCTTTTCTTCAGAATTGCATAAATCTAAATCTTCCATGGAAAGCCGGATATATTTTGCAACCATATATTTCTTCATCCTTGCTCCCGTCTGTCCGCTACAGCGGACACTCAAATCAGAGAGATTAAAATTCTCTTTCAATTTGCTCCCTCCTGCTCCATATCAGCTCTCTTTTCCAGTAAACTCCGATATTCATCCTCGAATCGAAATATAATATGAATACGCCCCTTTGCAAATACTTCTATTCGTTCTATTAGGGCATCCACCATATCTTTTGTAACCACCATCTGCCCGAAATACTTTTCTGCGGCGTGAGATAGTTCCAGATCCTCTCCATAAGTCTCCTGCATTTTATTCAAAAGCAGTTCTTTCTCTTTACGAGCCACCTCAAGTTCTGCAAGTGCAGCTTGATATTTATTTTTCAACATGAAATATTCCTGAACCGTAAGTAATTTATCTTTATAGTCAAGATAGGTGCTGCTTAATTTCTGCTGATACTGTGCCTCTTTTTGTCTTAAGTCTCTTGTCTCACTTTCAAGCACCATTCGCCTCTTTCCGATTTCAGCACTTCCATTTCTTGACCGAATTTCTTCTCTGCCTTCTAAGAATATTTTCAGATGTATCTGAACCGCTTCTAATACTGCTTTTTCCAGTTTTCTTGCACTGATATGCTTTTTAACGCATCCCATTGCTCCATTTTCTCTGTAATTGGGGCAATAGTAGCTCATAGAATTGTAATTACCAACAGCACCTCCCATCGTGATGCCACAATCCCCACAAAATATTTTGCCTTTAAACAAATTGTCACGTTTCGGATTTTCTTTTGCTTTTTCCAGATTATCTTTATGCTCCTGCGCTTTCTTTTCATTAACCGCTTGTACTGCTTCAAAGAGTTCTTTGGATACAATAGGCTCATGGGTTCCCGGAACAATCACCCATTCCGCCCTTGGAACATAATGTCTCTTTTCTCCCTTGTGCATAGCTGAATGTGTCTTGCCTCTTACCATGTTTCCCAAGTACACTTCATCACGAAGCATATCCTCTATGGCATAGATTTTCCAAAGAACATTACTCCCCTTCTCGTTCCTTACAATCCCTTTTTCATAGCGGTATGCACTGGGTGACTTTATTCCTTTTTCGTTCAAAATCTTTACAATACTGCAATATCCATAGCCCTCAGATCTCAGTCTAAAGATATAACGCACCACCTCGGCGGCTTCCTCATCCACTTCATATTTACCCTTAACTGTACTTGATTTCTTATAACCGTATGGAGCAACTCCACCGCCATATCTTCCTTCTCTTTTCTGAATTTCTATGGCAGAGCCTACTTTTCTGGAAATGTCCTTTGCATACACCTCATTGATAATATTTTTCAGCGGAATTTCTATCCCATTCGCTACTCCTCTGACATCTTCAGAAGAAATTACGGCAAAAGTATCAAAGTGGTCTGTAACAGAAATGAACCGAATGTTTAAGAAAGGGAATATTTTTTCCAAATAATTTCCTGCTTCTAAGTAACTACGTCCAAAACGAGAAAGATCTTTTACGATAATGCAGTTAATCTTACCTCGTTTCGCATCTTCCATCATTTTCTGAAAAGCAGGGCGTTCAAAATTTGTTCCACTAAATCCATTGTCGATATAAATATCAACCACTTTCATATCCGGCTTGTCTTTTACAAAATCTTCCAAAAGCGCCTTTTGATTTTCCACTGTATTTTGATTATTTTTTCCGCTATCTTCTTTAGACAGCCGAATGTAAAGTGCAACGGAAAAATCATGTGTTTTAACTTTTGGGGTCTGTTCCGATAATTTGTTCTCACTCATCTTATCTCTCGGAACCGGATGATTTCTGACCTTTCGTGCCATCAGATCACCTCCCCAAGTGCTACATCATTCCTTATCTCTTCTACTAACCTGGCTAATTGCTTGATTTCATCCTGATAGCGGAACATAATCTCTATCCGATGATCTTCATACACATATATCTGACTGATAAACCGAACGAATAAGGAACGCTTTAACTCTATATCTTTGCTTGTCAAAAATTTCTCCATGAAACTTTCTTTTTCATATCTGCCATCTAATAGCATTCTTTTTTTCTTGCTCAATTCCGTAGCAGCCTTCTTAGTATCCTCTATTCTGTTATCTAATTCCTTCTTAAACAGCAGATACTCGTCCTGAGTAATTAGTTCATTTTTATAGTCCTCATAACATTCCAATTTTAAGCGATTATACTTTTCAATATCTCCCTTTATTTTTTCAGATTGCAGTACCATCATTTTTATCTTGTCTGAATTATAAGATGTTTTCCGTATGTACAGGATACTCTCCTGTAAATCAGCCAAATGCTTCAAATGAAGCTGCAATGTTTTTGTTACGGCAAGATTTAAGGCATTTTCACTGATTCTATGACTGCTACATGTATCTTTGTTCTTCTTATTTCCAGAGCAGACATAATATACATATTCAAAAGAACCGCTATATGCCTTCTTTCTTACCATACTGCATCCACAATCCGCACAAACCAGATAACCGGAATATATGGAGACCGCTCTTTTTCCTGCTGTTACCCTTGTATCTTTCTGTATAATATCTGAAATGATTTCAAAATCAGCTCTGTTTATGATTGCCTCATGTGCATTTTCAATCCGGATCCATTCTTCCCGTGGCTTCTTTTCCCGCACTTTGACTTTATAATTAGGGGTACTCTCCTTTCCCTGTATCAGAGTTCCCACATAGATCTCATTTGTCAAAACACGCATAACTGCCATTGCGGTCCACTTCGCCTTACTGTGTGTCTGGAACACCGTCTTATACCCGCTCCCCTGCTCTTTCTTGTATTCTGCCGGAGAAAGAATCCCTAGACTATTCAATTCATCCGCAATCGCCTGCTGGCTCATTCCGTCCATCTTCATACCAAATATCTCTTTTACAATTTCTGCTGCATAAGGATCAACAATCAGTTTATTTTTATCTTTCCCTCGCATATATCCGTAGACCGCAAAGGCACCAATAAATTCTCCACGTTTCCTCTTTACTTCTAAATGGCTTCTGATTTTAATTGAAATATCCCTGCAATACGCATCATTGATTAAATTCTTAAAAGGAATAATGATATTATTGGATGCCGCTGTATCATCAGCACTGTCAAAATTATCATTAATTGCGATAAAACGTACACCCAGTAAAGGAAAAAGTCTCTCAATATACTTTCCAACTTCGATATAGTTTCTTCCTAGTCGTGACAGGTCTTTTACAATGACGCAATCTATCTTCTTGTTTTTGATATCCTGCAGCATTCTTTGAAAATCAGGTCTGTCAAAATTCACGCCACTATAACCATCATCAACATAGAAATCGACAATCTTAATCTCCGGTTTACTATGTATATAATCTTCAATATATTCTTTTTGATTTTCAATACTGTTGCTTTGCAGCGTTTCACTCCCGGCAACATCCCCATCCTCTTTGGATAAACGCAGATAACCTCCGCATAGATATGTTTTAGATAAGTTGTTTGATAGCATAAAAAACACTCCTTATTCATATTAGCCAGAACAATCTGCTATAAAAATAAGAAGTGGTTTCTATTCATTTAGTCCTATGCATATATTAGCACAGAACTTTCCTTTTTTCCAGACCTTTATAGCAATTTTCATTCTATATTCCATCTGCCAACTCCCGTAATCTTTGTTTCAGGCTGACTCCTTCTGTAAAAGAAGATTTTACTATTACATCTCCTACCATAAAGCAATACGGATTTTTAACATTTCTTAAAAAAGTTCTCATCTGCATTTCTTTATCCACATCGTCTGAATCATCTTCCGGGATTCTTGTTACATCTATGAGTCCATCTCGATTAATTGTTCGTATATCAACCGACTTCAGTTTTTCCCATTCTTCCATTTTTTCTCTCCACGAAGTAGCAAGCTGGCTTATCTCACTATATGACAGCCAGCTTGTTCGATATTCCTCTATAATCTTTTCATTTCTTCTATTGCTCTCATACATTCCTCAGCCCTGACAACTGCAATACAGGCTGCTAGAGCCATAAGAAGCAGAGCACCCGTTATAATGCTTACGACGATTCCTATGATTTTCATTCTTCTTCCCACTCCTTATCCATAAAATAACTGTCTGCTTTCTTCCTTATAATAAAGTCTGCCACATCCATGAGCCTGTCCGTGACCGGCATGGTCGGCAGGGTATTCAGAATTTCCGCCCGGTATCTGCCACGCAGGGATGCTCTGCTGTCTAAGATGGAAAATACCGCCGTGTCCTTTTCCCGGCGGATGCCGCGCCCGAACCACTGCCTTAGCTTAATCAGCATTTCCGGGATAATGATGTCCCTGCGGTATAAATCAAAGTCCTCATATTGGTTTCTCTGGTATTCCATGACCGGATCAGGCACAGGAAACGGCAGTTTTACCACGATCAGGCTGGAAAGGATATCCCCTGCAAGGTCAATTCCCTCTCCGGCACTGTCACTGGCAAACAACACTCCGTTTCCGCTCCTGCGGAAGCTACTTATCACATCCAATCTGCCTCTGCCCATAAGAAACAGCGGATAATCGGAAAGCTGCTCCTTCAGACCATAGAACACCCTTTCCATGAGCCAATAGGATGTAAAAAGGATCAGGGTATGTCCATGAGTGGCAGACACTATCTGCACTATTTCCTCCATGATCGCCTGTATGTATCTGTCATCCCGGATATTCGGAAACGGCATACGCTCTGGTATATAGAGCAGACCGTTACTCTGAAAATCAAAGGGTGAGGGCTTGCTGGTTTCCATGATTCTTGATAAAGCTGCAAAGGAAAGTCCTGTCATTCTCTTGAAGTGACTGAAATCACCCCGGACTGACATTGTGCCGGATGTGATAATAACCGGTATCGGTCTGCTCCAGATATCATGGAATAAAATCTGTTCCAGTTCCATTGGAACCGCACACAGGGCAAGCCTGCCGTTCTCTCTCTTTTCCATCCAGCAGATTGAATTTCCGCTGTTTAGAAATACGGTCAGCTTGTCCGTCAGCTCCTGGCAACGCTTTTTCAGACCTTGCAACCGCATTTTCTGTCCGCTGTTTTCCTGATAGGATAAGGGAAGCTGCTCTAAAGCCTTTGCCATGTGCCTTATGTAAATTTTTTCCATGGAACCTATCACTATTTCAATCCTGCTTCCCTCTCTGGTATGATTTCCCGCTAAATCTCCCGCCAGTCTGTCAAATATCTGTCTGTTATATTCCGCAAGCTGACTCCGCAATACAGTAAGTTCATCCATGCCTGTGGTTCTTCTGTTCACTCCACTCAAACCCACGATAAATTCCGCATCCTGCTCGTCCCAGACTGTGCTGTACATCTGTCTTGCGGCATCTATCAGCTTGTGGGACTCATCAAACACCATTGCCCCATATCCCGGAAAAAGAGGTTTTCTGCCCTGCTTCTGTCCAATCAGATCGGCAAGTATATAATTATGGTTCGTAATCTGAAAATCAAAATTATCCGTCATGCACTTTTTCTTAAAATTCATAAATCTGCATAAAAGCGAATAAGGACATGACTTATTGCAGCGAAACACGTTGATTCTGCCTTTTACATAGGGTGTCAGCACGGTATCATCCAGATCAATCCTGTCAAATTCCTGCTCCCCAAGCCTTGCCAGTTCCAGTATCAGATCAGCATCCGCTTCTCTCTGCAATTTTTTTATGGATGTCTCATATATCTTCAATCTGGAGTCACAGACATAATGCCGTTTTCCTTTCCGCACCACAAAAGATAATGGTTTGTCAATTACATGGTGTTCTAAAAGGATCCCGGATATCTGCGGTATGTATTCCTCTGTCAATGCTTTCTGCAAAGCTATGGTGGATGTTGATATGACTGCCGGAGCCTTCCTGTTTGAATAAATGTTATGTACCGTCAGTGCAAGGATATATGCGTGAGTTTTTCCTGTCCCCACTTCCGCCTCACATAAAGCCAGCTTATTTTCCTGCAATGCCCGGAGCATTTCAAGAGAAAGTTCTTTCTGTTTTACCCTCAGATTCATTCCGTGTTTCGGTAAAATCTCATCAAATAAATAAATCAATAATTCTTCTGCACTCTTTGCCATCGTTACGCCTCCTAAAATTTCTTAGTGCCATAAAACAGCACAGGAATAGGCTGGAAGGTATTGGTTTGGCTTTTTACTAACAAAAATGAACTTCCATCCAGCCCATGATTTCTACTGCTTTATAAAAAGTGCATCAGCCATCCTGCCGGTAAGCAGGCATCATAAAAGCCGCCCACATTCTTTCTCAAACGTGAGTGTGCATTTTCCCGTCACTTATGCGGGCCACTGGCGTGGAAGTATCATTATCTCCGACCGGTATCATCGCATCCTGCCCCACCACGGGCAGTAAAGCCGCAGATATTTCTCGCTTGGAATAATCCGCATGGCGTACCCTGACTTGTGCTTTCCGGCTCTCCGGCCGGTCGGATGTGTGCCTGATACACAGATATGAAGTTGTCAAAGTACAGTAAAAGGGGAATATTTTTAAACAAAAGAAAACCCCTTCACCTAATTCGCCGCTAGGTAAAGGGGTCTGCCGAAAAAAATTTATTTTTTACAATAATTTTCTCAGTTTCTCTAATATCTTATATTTTCTTGACTGTAAGGTTGTTCTGGCTATTCCTAATTTCTTCGCCAGTTCCACCTCACTGATTTCCTGATAGAACAGAGCATGAATGATAGCTGTCTCCTCGTCTGTAAGTGTATGTAAGGCTTCGTTCAGTTTCTCCAGCATGACCGTCCGAACTGCCACATCCTCTACATCCTCCGCTTCCTCTGCAAACTGCTTTTCTGCCTCCAAAAGCCGCTCGTAGGAATCTTCCCTGCTGGGAATGACAATCATCTCTCCAGTTTCCTTATCCACCTTTGTATGTTCCTGCTTCAGATCATGGGTAAAGTATTTCTCCTTACGCTGCCCTTTGTAATAAGCCTCGTAAAGCTTCTTACTGACCTCAAAGATATGTCCGTTCAGTCCAATATAATATTTTTCTCTTTCTGCCATCTGTGGCTGTCTCCTTTCCGATTTTTGAAATATTCAAAATCGGAAAGGGGCGGTCCCCGGATATAGCAGGCAAACTTCTTAAACTTCAAGAATTCTGCATATTAAAAAAACCGAACAGTAAAAAAACTGTCCGGCTATCGTATTTCTATAAGTAAAAAAACCGTTCATGCTTTCTCCTTTCAGCCTGAACGGTTTTCAATATTATTTTTAATTTAATTCTCTTCTATTGCTTGTGTTCTTTCCAGTAACTTTGAAACTGCTACTAAAATATTCGTACAGGCTAATAAAAACAATTTTGAAGAAGAACCTAATGTTGTAAATACAATACCTATAATCAGAATTATTAAAATAATCATGCAAATCTTAGGATAAAAGTGCCTTCCCTCTGCATCCTTCAACTTTTCTCTTTTTGCCTCAAGAAATACCATTATTATGGAGATACTTAAAATAAACCATGAAATATAATAATAAGGTTCAAAGGAACTTAATCCTAATACAGCGACTAATGTTACACAAGAACATATGTAACAGGCTCTATAGCTTTTCATATGAAAGCCACCCAAATAAGACCTTAACGGAATAAATATTGCAAAGAAAATAATTCCTTCAGCAATCTTTCTCCATATACAACATATGACAATGCTTGTGATAAATGAAAGACCTATTTCCAGTGTCATCTGCATTCCATATTGGTATATATTATACATTGATTCTTCTATACACTGTTTTTTTAGTAAAAGGTCTGCTATTCTAATTGATAACTTTTCCATTTTATACCTCGAAATTTAGCAAACTACAATTAATTTATAATAGCTTTTATATAAAAATTGTACCATGTAGAAATTAGGAGCTATCGTGTAAGTTTTCCGGCGGATACAGCAGCACCGTTGCCTTAAATATCCCTTCCCCATAGTCCGTCAGCAGTTCCCCGTTATATTTGTCCACGCTACGTTGTACGGATGACA